>Ga0115000_10001769_pt1 | contig 18950 bp, 18 predicted proteins | sample ArcticOcean_MG_C_6_FD_89690 | JGI IMG/M metagenome (GOLD analysis project Ga0115000, IMG submission 89690) | Marine microbial communities from western Arctic Ocean - ArcticOcean_MG_CB8_128 | ecosystem: Environmental > Aquatic > Marine > Oceanic | place: Arctic Ocean: Canada Basin | collected... | reverse complement strand
GTATCGTGCGTCAAAGCTGCCCGAATACCCGGAACTTTGTTACCGGCAATCGCTGCCCCAACGCCTGTGCCGCACACGAGAATGCCCCGTTCTGCATCACCGGAAAGAATCGCAGAAGTAACCCGCTGAGCAATATCAGGGAAGTCGACCGGCTCTTCAGAGTGAGTTCCATGATCGGTAACTTCGTGGCCCTGCGACTTTAAATATTCGACTACAGGGCCTTTCATAGAAAACCCGGCGTGATCGCCCCCAACTGCTAACTTCATTCCGATCTCCTTGTAACTCGCCGAATCAGTAAATCAGGAAACTTATTGAGTCGCTTCGCCAACTCAAGTTGAAAGTTTTTGCTGTGCAGAACCTATAAGTGCTGAAATAGTCCTGTGGGATCGGCCCACTCGTCAGGAACTCGAAGCGAAAGAACCGTTGCATCGCAAGTTAGCACGCCGTCATACGAGAAGAAATCGACCGCATGGCTAGTCTTCTTGTCCGTTTTCTCAATAATGCGTGCTCGTGCCGTAACCGGACCGTCGATTCGAGTGGGCTTGCGATAGTTCACTGTGAGCGAAGCTGTGGCGTACCAAATCGTATCGCCCTCACCCACCTCACGACCCTCAGTTCGATACGCGTCCGCCATCGCCGAGCAAACGCAGTGGCAATCGATAATCGAGGCAATCGTTCCACCGTTCATCACGTCAGGCGGCATCGCTGCATGGTGAGGCTCGGGCTGAAAAACGCACACCGAAACATCGCCATCCCAGTACGATTTGATCTGGAGCCCCTTGTCGTTCCATGCTCCGCAGCCATAGCAGTGATTGCCGTGCAGCCCGTCCTGAATGTAAGTGCGTTCAAGTTCACTCTGGCTCATACTGCTCCTCGAAACCAATTTTCTCTCGTGGTATTCCGCTAGTCGTAACAAACAATACCGTGCCGAATCAAACCGTGGGAGGCTTTCGAACTCCGCATCCTCGATCATCCATAAAACCTTAACAACATCTTTGGCGATCGTCCGTACATCCAACCCTCATGACTCAGCCTGAATCCCAATCGCAATCAAAATCACGTGCCCTGATTCTCGTATCTTTCGCCACATTCTTTTCGCTATCAGTGTGGTTCTCGACCAACGCAATATCTGGTGCGCTCGAAGTCGAGAAATCGATCGACGAATCCTCAATGGCCATCCTCACTATCGCCGTTCAACTCGGTTTTGTGTTTGGCACTCTACTCATCGCCGTCACCAATTTGTCCGATCTAATAAACGCCCGAACCCTATTCGCCTACGCGGCAGTGCTAGCGGCACTCGCCAACTTATTGGTAATTCCTTTCGATTCGACACCTGCGCTCATCGCCGCTCGATTCGCAACAGGTGCCTTTCTCGGCGGCGTTTACCCACCGGCGATGAAAGTCATCTCAGGCTGGTACACGAAGGGTAGGGGATTCGCTCTTGGAACAATGGTCGGTGCGCTCACCATCGGATCAGGATCTCCTCATCTGCTGAGATCGGTATTTTCCGAAAACTGGCAAGCAGTAATCATCGGAAGCTCGGTTCTTGCAATTTCCGGCGGGCTGATACTTAAATTCCTCGTGAAAGACGGTCCCCACGAAGTTAGAGGCGCTAAGTTCAACCCGAAGTATCTGATTGGTGCCATCTCACAACGGGGTCCCCGGTTGGCATTAACCGGATATTTGGGACACCAGTGGGAGCTTTACGCGATGTGGGCTTGGATCGGCAGCTTCATGCTCTATATCGTTGGCGAAAAATCTCTCATCGGTGACCGCCTTGATCTTGCGAGCGCGCTTACGTTCCTCGTATTCGCAGTTGGGGCAGTTGCGAGTTCGTACGCGGGAATATGGTCGGAAAAAATCGGTCGAACAGCAGTGACCAGCATCGCCATGGTAATAAGTGGTGGAGTCGCTGCATTTATCGGGTTCATACCTCCCGAAATGACTGTCCTGATAGTGATATTGGCGATGATATGGGGTGCTTCAGTGATAGCCGATTCAGCACAATTTTCGACTGCGATGACCGAACTAAGCGACCCGGCGTACAGAGGAACCATGCTGACGTTTCAGACCGGAATCGGGTTCGCATTAACCGCGGCGTCGATATGGCTATTACCGATAGTAAAAGACTCTTCAGGTTGGGGCTGGGCGTTCGCCATGCTCGCCCTCGGGCCAGTCGTGGGAACGGCTGCAATGTTGCGGCTGCGCTCTCTTCCCGAATCAGTCAATCTGGCGGGTGGAAAACGCTAGTATTTGCTAAGGTTTGCGGGCAGCAATCAAAACATCGCTTAGCTAGAACGTAACTCCCATCTGTAATCAAATGCCCAAAAATGTCATCCTGAGGCACTCCTAGGATCATAGGTGTGTAGCCAATGATTAATCCATCCGAATCTCGGTTGGATATTTATCATTGTGAGGAGTTAGACGACGTAGCAATCTCGACCAATAGGAAATATCTGTGAAATTCGGCAAATCATCTGCAGCTCTTCTTATCGTCATCGCCATGCTCGCCATAGTGGCCTGTGGCTCCAGTGCCACTTCAGGCGACTCGGTCTCGACTAACAATGACGGCGAAGAAGTTGCACCCGTTCTCCGAATCAACGAAACGTTCACGGTCGAAAACTTTGAAGATGCCGGATTCAAGCTGAGCAAAGAGTTTGATACCGAGACCGTTCCTTTGGCTACAAACGTCTACTACGGATTCGCCAGTCGCCGAGATATTGAGATCAGGAAGTACGCTTCGCATGCCGATGCAATGTCAGCAGGCGTTGAATCGGCGCTTGCGATACTCGGTCGCTCTCCAGCATCGAACTCAGCTGGCGGAATTATCACCTCGGGTAACAATCGCACCAGCTACCACGCCTATCTCGTTGCCGGGAACGTCGTTATGCTCTGCCAAACCGATATTTCAGCCTGCGAAGACCTCGTAAACGCCGCCCAAAGCGGCAGCTAGTTCTGGCATGTGGGCGGCTCCAGGCTAGCGACACAACGGGATTGTGAGTCAGCCCCCACAGAAAAGAAACACCCGGCTCACTGGAGCGAGCCGTTAAGGGCACTTCACGAGTGTTCTCAGTTGAACATGGCTAACGAGCAGCGGCAGCACCGCGACGACGCCTTCGATACCTGCCGGTGTTCCTACGCGACTTTGACGCGCCGTTGGCCGACGTGGCAGGCCTATCTGGTAACGAGATTTCGTCACGAGCACTACCGTTCACAGATGTCTTGAACTTGCGAGCCTTTGTCGTACCTACTGCCTTTGCGCTCGGCGTTATGCCATTCATCTCGGCCAAGTACTGACCTGTCGAGGACTTCTTGACCGACGCCACGAACTCAGGCGTTCCTTCTGCGATGACCTGTCCACCACGTTCACCAGCGAGCGGTCCCATTTCTAGGATCCAATCGGCGTTCTTGATCAAATCGAGATGATGTTCGATCAAAATGATCGAGTTCCCAGCGTCGACCAATCGGTGAAGCACAATCATCAACTTTGCAGCATCGTCGAACGAAAGACCAGTAGTCGGCTCATCGAGAATGTAGACCGTTTTACCGGTCGACCTCTTCGAAAGCTCCGAAGCAAGCTTGATTCGCTGTGCCTCACCACCCGAAAGTGTCGTCGCAGGCTGACCCAAATGCACGTAGCCAAGACCCACATCGGTCAACGTCTTCATCTTGTTGGAAATCGACGGAATATTCTCAAAAACGACTGCAGCTTCCGAAACCGTCATATCGAGTACTTGAGCGATCGACTTGCCCTTGAACTTAATCTCAAGCGCCTCTCGGTTGTACCTCGCACCCAAACAAATCTCGCAAGGAACCGTTACGTCCGGCAGGAACTGCATCTCGATCTGAACGTAACCAGCACCACTGCAAGCCTCGCAACGTCCGCCCTTCACATTGAACGAGAACCGACCCGCCTTGTAGCCACGAGCTTTCGATTCAGGCATCGATGCGAAAATGTCTCGAATGTTCGTGAATACACCCGTGTATGTAGCCGGATTCGATCGTGGAGTTCGACCAATCGCCGACTGATCGATATTGATCACCTTGTCGACGTGTTCAAGCCCGAGCACTTCGTCGTGCTCTCCGGGTCGATCCTTCGAACGGTAGAAGTGCTGTGAGAGCTTCTTCGAGAGAATCTCGTTCACGAGTGTGCTCTTGCCCGATCCTGAAACACCCGTCACGCAAGTCAACGTTCCAAGTGGAATCGCCACTGAAACGTTCTTAAGATTGTTCGCCCGCGCCCCAATAATGGCGATCTCGTTGCCATTGCCTTTGCGACGCTTTTTCGGAACAGGAATAGATTTTCGGCCGCTCAGGTACGCACCTGTAAGTGATTCTCCGCTTTCGAGAACAGCTTCAATCGGACCTTCAACTACAACGTTTCCGCCGAACTGACCCGCTCCCGGACCCATATCGACGATATGGTCGGCAGCTCGCATTACAGCTTCATCGTGCTCAACGATCAACACCGTGTTTCCAACATCACGCAAGTTCTGGAGCGTTCCGATTAGGCGATCGTTATCAGCAGGGTGAAGTCCAACCGAAGGCTCATCACAGACGTACAAAACGCCCATAAGACCCGATCCGATCTGCGTGGCAAGCCGAATGCGCTGACCTTCACCGCCAGAAAGCGTCGCAGCCGCACGGTTGAGTGTCAGATAGTCGAGGCCAACTCTCGATAGGAACCCGAGACGAGCTTCGACTTCTTTTAATATTTGAGTAGCAATCGACTGCTCACGACTGCTCAGCGGATCGTCAGCGTCGCCGTCATGCTCGCCTTCACCGGGCCACACGCCCGTACGACACGCCTCGACCCAACGAAGTGCATTCTCAACCGACTGACCCGTGACTTCCATCACGTTCATTCCGAGAACGGTCACTGCGAGAACTTCAGGCTTTAGTCGGGCACCCCCACAGGTCGCACACGCCCGTTGGGTCATGTACCTAGCGATGTCTTCCCGAACAGAGTCCGATTCGGTGTCGACGTGCCGTCGTTCCATATTCGGAATTACACCATCAAACGCAGTATTCCAGCTGTAAACCTTGCCTTTTTGAGTCTGATGAGAGACTTCTAACTTATTACCGGCCGTTCCATACAAAATCACGCTCAGGTGGTCAAGATCCATCTCTCGAATCGGCATGTCCATCGAAAAGCCAAAGTGTTGAGACAACGATTCGAGCGTCGAGTGATACCAAGGTGAGTTCGTGCCCGATCGCGCCCACGGCGTAATCGCACCATTGTTCAAACTTAGGGATTTGTCCTGAATCACAAGATCAGGATCGACCTCCAACTTGAAGCCAAGCCCAGTGCAAGTTGGGCACGCACCGAACGGCGTATTGAACGAGAAATTCCGTGGCTCAAGCTCGGATATTGAAATGTCGCAGTGAACACAGGCGAAGTGCTCTGAATAGACAACGTCCTCATCTGCGCCTTTGTTGCCAGTTTCTAGCTTAGAAGCGATGAGGTTCCCACCTGCGAGGCGAAGCGCCGTTTCGACCGACTCTGTAAGCCGGCCTCGATCGGTATCTTCTCGAACGATTATTCGATCAACCACAACTTCGATATCGTGCCACTTGGTCTTCGCTAGCTTCAGTTCTTCGGCGAGTTCATGCGTATCGCCATCGACTCGTACGCGAACGAATCCGTCACGTCGCGCCGTCTCAAATACCTGGACGTGCTCGCCCTTCATATGCGTAATCATCGGAGCGAGAATCTGCAGCCTCGTCCCCTCGTCCCATTTCAGGATCGAATCTACGATCTGTTGAATTGTTTGTCGCTGGACCGGACGTCCGCAGTTGTGACAATGTGGGCGACCCGCCCGCGAGAACAGCAATCGAAGATAATCGTAAATCTCGGTCACAGTTCCAACAGTCGAACGCGGGTTTTTTGAAACCCCTTTTTGGTCGATGGAAATCGAAGGACTCAAACCCTCAATGTGATCGACGTCCGGCTTTTCCATCCTGCCAAGGAACTGCCGAGCGTACGCCGACAGCGATTCCACGTATCGCCGTTGTCCTTCGGCGAATATCGTGTCGAACGCAAGACTGCTCTTGCCTGAACCTGAAACACCCGTAATCACAGTCAGCGTGTCACGAGGGATGCTGATATCAATGTTCTTCAGATTGTGCTCGCGGGCTCCGCGAATGACGATGTCAGAGTCGGTCATAGTTCAGGTGCCGAAGCACATCTTTCAACGGGCAGTTGCCAATAATTACGGAAATTTGAGAACGGTATTTGGACGATTCACTCACTTGCGCCCAACGTTCGACAATCATTACACCGCTAGTTCAGAATCAGTTCAACCGAGTGTAACAACTCGATGCAAGTTTTCTGGCGTCCGATGTCACTCGCTCGAACTATCGCTCATGGTTCGTCTAATTCCGTTCGCGTGACCCGGCCTGGTACGCACTTCGTCCATGAACGCCTCTGATCGCAATCCACGATCAAGAACGTGATGAATATGAGCTCGCAATATCCGAGAAAGCTGCCGATTCTCATCTTCACCCGACTTCATGGCAGTCGCCTGTACGACGTCGACACGAGATAAAAACCTGAGCAGCTTGATCGTGTTCAAACTTGCCGGAAGTAACGCCGTTTCGCCAACCGGGCGTGACTCGTTGTTCACGAGTCCGCCTCGATCCGCCGAGTACAGATGATTCGCTTGCTCCAGCTCGACTCCAGTCTCAACACAACGTGAAAGCTCAGGAGCAAACCCGCTCAGCTGTAGCAAGCGCATTTCGTAGAAGTGAATCGCCATTTCTGGATTGTCACTTACTTCTAAAGCGCTAAGCACATCAATAAGTAGCCTGAACAACGGCTGGTTCGCACCGCTCTCAACAGAGAAACGCTCCGCCATTTCGGAAATGTAGGCACCCCTAGAAAACCGATCAAGATCATCTCTAAGCCCACGGAATCCATTAACTGTCGATGCCTGACTAAGCCCGTGCAATGTCCGAGTCTCGCGAACGGAAACACTCACGTGCTTCAATAAATCGAGATGGCCACCCATCTTCGATCCCGGTTTCCGTGCAGCCTTCGCAACGCCTCTGACTATCCCGTGAATAGGCGTCACCAGCGTAATAATTCGGTCGGCCTCTCCCAAGTTGCTCGTGCGAACAACCACGCCATCCGTCGTATATGTAACCGGCCGCCGCTTCGATGTCATCGTTGGCTAATCATATGGGTTTGCCGACCAAATCTGAGCTAGGTTCGTTGTTCATCCGTCAACAAAAATCGATCAGCTCGCGCTTTCGCACTCATCCGATTCAACAACTTCCAACGGAGTCGCAGCGATCAAACCTGTATCGGCATCTCGGCCCATCCGAATTGGTGAATCGCCGTCTACGCCGAGAACGATCGTCCTGAACTTTGGATCGCCAGGCAGCGTGAAGACGATTTTTGCGTTGGAGGGATTCGACCCTGATGCCTGAATGGCCCACTCACCAATGCCCAATAGATCTCCATCAAGTACCGCAACGCGTTCGGCACATAGGTGCAGATCGCCAGAAAACGCCTCGGTTACCGAGTACTGAGCGTAGTTATAAGCCACAGCGTTGACTACTGAGCCAGACAAATACGCGCTCCAGTAGTCGATACCAAGGTTTTCGTCGATTTCGCTCGACCCTTCAACCGTGATCTGTGATGGAAATTCGCGCTTGCCGTCTAGCCACGGAATCTCGTCGATAACGATCTGCTCGATCTCGACTTGCTCTGCCAACTTGCGTTCTTCAATAGTAAAGGCATATTGAATCCCGGCATTCGCAAGCGCACATCTATCACTCGAGCTGAACTCCATCGGCGTAGAACTGCCCGATCTCGCGGGTTTGCCATCGTTCACACCAATCGCGTAAGTCACCGTATCGCCAGTAAACGGAATTTCATGTGAAAGCGTGACCTCATACCAATATCCCGCAGAAGGATTAATAGCCCACTTCACTGGTCCCTCTGGATCGCCCGAGAGAAATCCTGTGCCGCCAGGGCATAAGTGCAGATCACCTTCAAAACTGCGGCGGTTGCGGAAGTAAAACCGACCCGACGTTGCGCTTGAAACAGTTCCCGTCAGGAACTGCGTCCAAAGCGCAACTACTTCATCAGAATCAGCACTCGCATAGAACTCAGGATCGAGCCCTTCAGGAATAACACGCACTTCGTCGTCCACAAGATTCGGCCACGGCGTAGCGGTCGGTGAAATCGGTGCAGGAGTCACATCACGCAAAGTAAACGTGGCTACTGGAAAATCAGGTCGACCCGCAGCCGGCAATGGTTCGGTGCCGCACGCGGCTAAAGCGATTGCGAAGAGCGACAAAAAAAGCACAACGCTCAGTGAGCCTTTTCGGCGATTTGTATATGTGCGGAAGTGACTCATGGTTTTCGATACGACGGTCGCTGTCAATCGGTTTGAACGGCTTGATCGCCTACACAGTAAACGCCATCAGAACACATGTCAGCGCATTGAGCAGAGCGAATCAAAATCCGCCAACAATGTCATCCTGAATTCATTTCAGGATATTTCTCATCCTTGCAGCTCACGCGTTCACAACCGCTCGAAGTCAGGTTCGACACCTACACGATAAGACGTTCGCCGATACCGTGTAGCGAACTCTGAAAAGTCCATATCAACTACGGAAACCGTGTAGCCGCAATCGAGAAATGCTGCCTATCGTTACCGTGTAAGCACCGCCACACGCATCCAACTTCTCGAATCTAGCAAGGCAAAGTCGAGAGACCTTCTGTGGGGAGGAAGAGCCCGGCGAAAAGCGTACGGTGCCTACTCAGGCGTACCCGTCTGGCGCTGTGGAATCTCTGCCCTGCTTTCCAACGCGTGGGCAAGAGTCGAATCGTCGGCGTACTCGATATCAGAGCCGCTTGGCAGTCCGCGAGCAAGCCGAGTTACCTTTACGCCCAGCGGACCTATCAGCTGCTGAATGTACATAGCCGTGGCCTCGCCTTCGAGGTTCGGATTCGTCGCTACGATTACTTCAATTACCGTGCCATCCCGCAATCGTTCCAGCAACTCACGCAGTTTTAAGTCGTTCGGGCCAACGCCGTTCACCGGAGAAATCACTCCGTGAAGAACGTGGTACTTGCCCGAATAAACCCTCGCACGCTCAACAGCGACGACGTCCAAAGGCTCTTCAACTACACATATACGAGTGCTGTCACGCTGAAGATCGCCGCAAATAGTGCACTCGGCAGCTTCCGCAATATTGGCGCACGTGTCGCAAAGAACGACTCGCTCTTTCACGCCAAGTATCGCCGCAGCAAACTCTTCAGCCTCATCCTGAGGCATCCGAATCAGGTGATACGTCAGCCGCTGCGCGCTCTTAGGCCCAATTCCGGGCAACCTGTGAAATGCCTCGATCAATCGGGCAACAGGTGGAGCAGCGGAAGGTGCAATGTCGGAAGATGGCATTCGTGTGTTTCTAATGAATCAGCCGAAGCTGAAACGCTGGCTACATAAGGCCAGGAATGTTCAAGCCGCCGGTGATAGCGCCCATCTTGTCTGAAGCAAGCTTCTGAGCAGTGTCCATCGCCTCGTTTACAGCAGCGAGAATCAGATCCTGAAGCATTTCAACGTCTTCTGGGTCTACTACTTCCGGGTTGATCTCGATCGACTCAACCGTCGATCCACCAATAACTGAAACTTTGACCATCCCACCGCCGACTGATGCTTCAGTTCGTGCGACTGCGATCTCTTCCTGCACTGCCGCAAGTCGGGCCTGCATCTGCTGCGCCTGCTTGAGCATGTTCTTGTTCATCATTGAAATAAGTCCTGACCCCTGCCGACAGGGAGCGTCTCACTCCCGATTATCGAGAAACAAGACACCATAAATTGAATCCGACAATCATACGTCGTTACCAACACATACGAGAAATCTTAGCGGCGCTAATTGGCAAGTAACAACGAGAATCGAACCCCCAAACATCACCACCATAGCCATTCACACGAGTACTCGACGAAATACATCCTGAGCGGGTCGAAGGGCAAGGTGAAGTGGAGAGACATTTGGAGATGCGGCGGGGCAGAGTACCTGGTCGACCTGCAATGGAACTAGCCAATCATGCCACTCCCGAACCAAGCCAACTATCATCCTGAATTCATTTCAGAATCTATCTAACTTGTTGCAGCGAGCACAGAACTAGTCTTCCTCGTCATCCTCACCAGCGTCCTCAGCGACAACCTTGGCGCCCATCGCCATCGCAGCACGCACCATTGCGCTTTCTTGATCTGCTGAAGTTCCCGACTGACCGTTGCCCGGCCTCGACGCTCCCCCAGCGGAACCATTGGCGCTGGCGTTAGCCTTCGCCTCTTCGGCCGCCTCGTGCGGCGAGCGAACTTCCAGTTCTAGCTCAGAACCGTACGCATCATTAATCGCGGCTTTTAGAGCATCACGTGATCGCTGATCCTGCATCTCCTCCATGAAGTTGTTCTTCAGGGTGTTGCTTTTGAAGCGGAGTGAAATCTTGCCTTCGGCTGGCGTAGGCATCTCAACATTGCGAAGAATCGGCCCAACGACATATTTGCGATTCTTAGTTCGACGCATTGCCCAAACAACCTTGTCCCACTGCTGTTCAATGGGTGTTCGATCTCGACGTGGAGCCGGTGGAGTCTCAGAGCCACCAGACTGCTGGTTCACAGGCTGCTGGGTAGCTGCAGGCCGAGAAGGAGCAGCTCCCGAAGATGCCGGAGCTGCCGGTCCTGATACCGCCGCAGTAACAGGCTTCGTAGTCGCCTTCAATACCGCCAGTTCGAGCGGAAGTGGCGACGACGAGTTGGCTTTCATAGCGGCCTGACCCAGAGAAGTCAGGATGTGCAAAATTTGGTCCAGACGCGCTGGTCGTGCCGCCGCCGCCATCGTTTCAGAGAACTCCGATCCCTGAGTGATCGAATCCTCAACGCCCGCCTTCATTAGCATCGCCACTCGAAGCGCATCAACAGCACCCGAACGCAACGCCCGAAGATCAGCTCCACGCTGCGCCTCACGATTGATAACGGTCAAAGCAGCCGCAGCGTCCTTGCTAAGCAACGCTATTGCTAGCTCCGTGCTAGTAGCCGTATCACCCAAGCCAAGCAACTCTCTTGCTTGGCCCTCGGTTATCTCTGAAGGCTGACCATCAGCGTCGGCCTGTCCGTACGAAACATATAGCTGTTCAAGTAAGTTCTCGGCGTCACGTAGCGATCCCCAAGCTGTTCGAGCGATCATCTCAAGAACAGCAGGCTCTGCCTCGATCTCTTCGGCTTCGCAGACCTCGATAAGTCGTTCGATAACATCGTCGTTCGAAAGTCGCTTGAAATCGAACCGTTGGCAGCGACTAATAATCGTGGCTGGAACCTTGTGCGCATCGGTTGTCGCCAAGATCATGACGATATTCGGTGGTGGCTCTTCAAGAGTTTTCAGCAGCGCATTAAACGCCGCGTCGGTAAGCATGTGCACCTCGTCGATGATGTACACCTTGTACTTGCCCGAAACCGGCCTGAACTGAACGTTGTCACGCAGTTCACGAATATCGTCAATTCTACGATTCGATGCAGCATCGATCTCGATTAGATCCATGTAGCGACCTTCGTCGATCGCTATCGAAGTTTCCGAATCGATTATCGGCTCGCCTTCTGGCGTGATTTCTGAGTTCAGGGCTTTGGCAAGAATCCGAGCTGTCGACGTTTTGCCGACTCCACGAGGGCCCGTAAACAAATATGCGTGTGAAACGTGATCGGTCGTGATCGCCCGTTTGAGAGTTTTGGTGACGTGCGCTTGCCCTGCCACTTCGTCGAAACGAGTAGGGCGCCATTTTCTGTAAAAAACTTGGCTATTCGTCACTTCTGAACCAGTCTCACTTCTCTCTTAGTTAGGCCCGATCAAATGATCAGGACTACTCGCCAAAAATCTTCGCCAACACAACGTCGGTCTTACCGAACATAACCTTTTCTTCGTCGACCTCGGCGTGATCATACCCGAGAAGATGAAGAACACCGTGAATAATCAGCATTGCCAACTCACGATCCGACGATTTACCGTTCTCAGCCGCCTGTCTAACGACCTGAGGAAGCGAAATCGCAATGTCGCCAAGACGATTCGATTCTACTTCGCCGTCATCAGCAAAATTAGGCCATTCATCGTCGCTGAATTCACTTACATCAGTGCCTATGGCTGAACTCTCTGCCTCACCGTCAGGTTCGCCGTCGGCGTTGAACGAAAGCACATCAGTGATCGCGTCCTCGCCTTTGAAATCCCGATTCAGCTCCCTGATTCGTTCGTCACCGGTAATCATCACCGTGATGTGATCTGGACCATCAAATTGCTCGGAATCAAGCCCGGTAACAGCCGCTTTCATCACGAGAGCAATGTCGGATTCTGACAGCTCATCGAGATCGAATACAACCTCAACTCGACCGTCTTCAGACAAAAAGGATTCGGTATCTTCAGGAGACTTCAAAGTGCCATCATCCTAGCATGCTCGAACGTGAATTCGAGACCCTGCGTCACTCGAAACTCTAGCTCATTTTCGAAGCTATCTCGGCTTCTTCGGCGAGCACGCGAATTTTCGAATAGAGCGGTGCGTAACGGGAGTCAGAGTTCGCCAACTCACCGGCTTCCAGGCGAGCGTTCAAAATGCCCAATCTAATCTCTGGCGACCGCAACTGGCCTACTTCGATATACGTTCGAGCGTTGTAGAGGCTTGGAATCAACTTATCGCTGATAGTTCGAGCAACCCAGCGTTCGGCAGGGGGGGCGGCAATTTCTTCCGCCATCTGCACGGCTTCTTCGAGTGTGGTCAACACTTCCGGACCCGTAGGCCACAGATCTTCAGCTTCCCTAATTGGCATTTGTTCTAATCACTCGAATCGTCACTGGGTAGGTCATCATCTTTGGCAGACCTAGCTCGAAATCTTTTCAGGAAGAACCAAAATACCACTACCAGCACCGCTCCGGAAACATCAGCAACCACATCAATCACCTCAGATGATCTTCCTTCAATGCTCGATTGGTGAAATTCGTCCAGTAGTCCGTACACAAGAGCCACAAATATAGTCGAGTAGGCGATTAGTCCTTCGGTAACTGGACGAAGCAATAGGAACGCCCGCAACACAAACACGCTCAGTATGAAGTACAGCGCAGTGTGAACTATGACGCTTGCAAACGGCAACCACCGCACAGCATCGTTCGCATCATCGAAATCACCAGCCGGTCGATCCGACAGCGCGTAGATAAAAGCCATCCATCCGACAGCCAATAAAGCCCATATCCAAGCACGATCTAATTTAGCCATATTCAACCAAGAAAATCCTACCTATTCGAACCACTCTGAATCGAACGCCAACGACATCGGGTACCACCAGTCGTCTTCCGCAGCCTGCGGAACCTTCTGCTGATACGTCGACATCAGGTCGTTCCACTCTTCAGCACGCTTCGAAGCCGTATAGCTCTGGAAATCATGACGGGGATCGAAATCGTCGGGAACCGTGCAGTACATAAACAGGTGATTTCCGCTTCGGAAAATCTCCATCCGCTCGATTCCGATGCCCTTCAGCGCCTCAAGCACCTCGGGCCACACGTTGCGGTGGTACTCCTCATACTCGGCAATAATCTTAGGATCGTCTTTGAGATCTAAAACCTGTGCAATCGACTTCGACATTCGTTCTCGCTCCAAATTAACAAAGCGTTACCGCTAAAAATAAATGATTTCGATGGGCGCATAGCCTACACTCTGCTCAGTCTAATATCCTCCCCCGGAGTGGGGGAGTTAGAGTGCCGGGCCACAGGCATGCCCGTGACCAAGTCATCCGATGACGCCCGGACCCAAACGGAACCAAGGACAGAAACATGCAACGAGTCGGATTCGAGATGAAAATCCACCCCGAAATGGTGGAAGAGTACAAACAGCGCCACGACGACATCTGGCCTGAAATGTCGGAAGCTCTAATTCGCACCGGCTGGCGCAACTACACCATCTTCTTCCGAGAAGACGGTACGCTGTTCGGCTACGTGGAGTGCGATGAATCGCACGAGGCGTCAATTGCTGGGATGTCCAAAGAAGATGTCAATCAACGCTGGCAAGATGATATGTCGCCGTTCTTCCAACTACCCGAAGGCGCCCACGCCGATGAAAACATGACCACCTGGCGAGAAGTCTTCCACGCCGACTGACGAGTGAGGTTTTCTTGAGGACTATCTGTTCCAGTTCACATGTCATCCTGAGCCCCGTCGAAGGACGACAGGCAAGACAGCCACGAACGACTCCAGAATCCGCCGCCCACTGTCATCCTGAATTCATTTCAGGATCTTCCTACCTCAATTGCAGCGAATAACCACCTAAGCCATGACCGACCAACCCAGCAAAAAACCGACACCCTCAGAAAAAGTTCCAGTGGCACCAGCTCGCCTAACTTCCGACTCGCTTGAACTTCCCGGGCCCCTCGAAGCCATCGAAGCCTGCTTCGAAAACGGCTGGTCGGATGGCCTGCCAGTAGTCCCCCCAACGCCCGAAGCCGTCACGGTGATGCTCAGTGCCGCCAATCTCGCACCCGACGCCATACTCGGTGTTGAACCCGTAAAAGGTGCCGTAGTCACCGCCGAAAAAGCAGCCATAAACGCCGTAATGGCAGGATGTAAACCTGAGTACATGCCAGTCGTCGCTGCGGCCGTCGACGCCATCACACAACCCGAGTTCAATCTCCACGGAATCACTGTTTCCACGATGGGTGCGGCGATTATGCTGATCGTAAACGGACCGATAACCGAAGAGCTCGGGATTAACGGAGGCGTTTCAGCGTTTGGGCCCGGCTACCGAGCAAATGCAACTATCGGTCGGGCCATCCGACTCATCGTGATGAACGTTCTTGGTACCAGAAGCAACGACGGACTCGATAAGGCAACGCTCGGTCACCCCGGCAAATACACATGGTGCGTAGCCGAAAATGAGCAGGTCTTGCCCGGTAACTGGAGTCCGCTGCACGTGACACGAGGCATCGACGAATCTGAAAGCGCTGTAACCGTTGTATCTGGTCTCAGCGCAACTCAGTTTGGTGAGCATGAAGCCAACACACCAGAAGGCATACTCGACGCATTCGCCCAACGCCTCTACCCAATGGGGCCCGGCGTAAAACAGGTGATATTAGTCATATGCCCCGAACATGCCGACCACTTCACGACCGCTGGATGGAAGAAAGAGCAAGTTGGACAGTACCTGTACGAAAACGCCACAAAGCTGACCTCTGAATGGATCGCAATGGGTCTGCCAAGCGGGGCGCAAAAAGACTCAAATGCAGAACTAAGCATTGAAAACGGCGACCCGCCAATAAGTGTTTTAGATTCGCCCGAATCGGCGATACCAATCGCAGTTGGCGGCGACGGTGGAGCCTGGAGTGCGGTAATCCCGCCGTGGTCGCTGGGTTCGCGGTCAAAAATCGTCACCCGGCCGATCATCACAAACAAGTAATATGTCGTGAGAAGAATCTTCGAGGAGCGTCATATGACAACCAATGCAAACGAGAACACATTCAGGGTTCTCGATCCCACCGCACCACAGTCAATTGCGACCGATGGCATGGCGGAACGTCCCGAGTCACTACAGGGTTTGCGCGTCGGTCTTCTTCGCAACGACAAGCTCAATTCAGAACCACTTCTCGACGCTATCTACGATGTGCTTGCCGAACGATTTGATGTCGCCACTGCCTACAAAATAAACAAAGGAGACGCATCTCGACCCGCCGAACCCGATCTACTCGGTGACTTTTCGAACGAAGTCGATGTTGCGCTACTCGCAAACGGCGACTGAGGAAGCTGCTCGTCGTCCAGTGTGTACGACTCGCTCAAGCTCGAAGCTCTCGGCGTTCCTGCGATCGCAATTTGTACCGAACCGTTCGAATCAGGTGCCAAAGCAATCGCCAATCTCGGCGGCATGCCCGACTACCCATTCGCTCTAATCCAGCACCCAATCGGCAGCCTAACCCGCGAACAAATCCGAGAACGAGCAATAGAAGCCGCACCGCAGATTCTAAGCTCACTATTAGCTCGGCGATCCTAGCGCATAAACTTTGCCAACATTCCGACAACTGCCATTAGTCCAGCTTCTCGCCAAAGGCTCGTACCGAGATCTCGTAGCCAGCAACTTCACCAATATGATGGGCGTCGAACTGCGCATCATGGCTCAATCATGGCTGATACTCGAACTCGGAGCCTCGCAAATCTGGGTTGGAGCCGCAACTGGACTTCGCGTCGTTCCAGCGCTTGCAATCGGACTATTTGCCGGGGTCATGGTCGATCGACTTGGTGGTCGATCCGTCTTGATATTCGAACGCTTACTCCTCCTACTGCTGGCGGTAGTTACCGCGGCTGTTGTAGTAGCAGGCGTGGTGAATCTGTGGCAAATAGTCGTTCTATCGATCGTGTCGAGTGCCGTATTAGCAATAGGGATGCCTGCTGGCCAAACTCTGGTGATGAACTACCTACCTAAAGAATCGCTCCAGGCAGGAAATTCACTGAATATGGTTGGCGCCAGCCTTGCCCGAGCAGTAGGGCCGCTCGCCGGTGGGTTTCTTATCGCAGGCTTTGGATTGGGATCACCATTTCTCGCACTCATCGGTTTATACGCACTGTCGGTCTACTTCACTTATCGACTGCCAAGGTCAGAGCGCAGCAAGCCCTCTGGAACATCAGCCCTCAGAGAGATTAGCGACGGCCTAAAGTACATCAAATCCAACCCTGTGCTGTTTCGCGTGATGCTCATAGCGTTCTCGGTGATACTCAGCGCAGCAATGGTTCCGATCATCCCGGTCTATGCCCGCGACCGGTTTGATGTTGGCGAAACCGGATTCGGAATCATGCTTGCGGCGTGGGCGGTTGGGCAAGGCGCGTCGGCACTGTGGATAGCGTCTAAGAAACCGTGGGAGCGCAAAGCTCCACCAATCTTGATCAGCACGGTTCTATTCGTCGTTGCCGATATTACGTTCGCACTATCGACAAATTTTCCGCTCACACTCGCATCTCTGGCTTTGGTCGGCGCTGCTATTCCCGTTTGGGCATCATCAACGATAACCCTGCTCCAAACGCAGTCCGATCCCAAGATGATCGGCAGAGTGATGTCAGTGTTCACCCTCTCGCTGCAATCGATGATGTTCGGCTGGTTTTTGGGCGCTTGGATCGGCACGATCATTGGGAACGCCCAAATGATCATCATCGGAACGCTCATCTACCTAGTCGTGAACTTCGGACTAATCTTCAGCTCCCGAGATCTACGACGCTTATAGAGTTTGATTGCAGATAGCTTGAAAACTTTCGCGTAACAATGTCTAGCTAGTCCGTGAGCGGCCGATTCCTCGATACACTCGACGGTATGTTCAGCCCTAAACTCTCAGACTCACGACCCCAAGTGCCCTTGGTGACCGCCTCCACTAAATAGTCCGACTCACTTAGTCAAAAATCCTCAAGGTCGCCCATCCTGCATGGCGAAGCACGTTCATCTTCCAGAAGAACGAACTAGCGATTCAACCAACCCCAGCCGATCTCTTGGAAAACGTGCCAGTGGCACCACCAGAAAGCGCAACACGTTGCTACCTGAATTCATCGATACGCACCACCACCTCTGGGACCTCGAAAACAACCCCTACCCGTGGCTCATGGAACCCATTGATCACTTTGTTGGCGACTACTCATCAATTCGTAAATCGTGGCTAATTGGCGATCTTCACCAAGGTGCAAAAGACATTCCGCTAGTGAAATCAGTTCATGTTCAGGCTGAATGGGACCACAACGCCGATCCAGTTGGCGAAACCGCTTGGCTGCAGTCTGTAGCCGATGATCCCAATTCAAAAGGCATGCCAAACGCCATCATCGCCTACGCGAACCTCTCCGATCCAAACGTCGAAGCAACGCTAGAACGACACGCCAACCACGCCAACTGGCGCGGTATTCGCCACATGCTCAACTGGTCCGACGACAAGCCGAATTTCCGATTCGCCGAAGCCGGAAACCTAATGAGCGATCCCCAGTGGTTATCCGGATTCAAGCTACTCGAAAAATTCAACGGCTCGTTTGAAGTCCAAATATGGCCTTGGCAGCTTCAGGAAGCAGCCAATCTTGCCAACGATATTCCCGAAGTCCAAATCGTTCTAGGCCACGCCGCAATGCCAATCGGTCGAACTCCTGGCGATCTACGAGAATGGCGAAAAGGACTCGAAGCCCTCGGAACCGCCCCGAACGTCTCTGGAAAAATCTCAGCACTCGGAATGCTCGACAATCAGTGGACCACCGATTCGATCGCACCGTTCGTACTCGATATGATCGACATTCTCGGCATCGACCGTTGCATGTTCGCGTCGAACTTCCCAGTCGACAGCCTCTTCAGCGACTACAACACCGTTTGGAACGCCTACGACGAAATCACCTCAGATTTCACCGACACTGAGCGAGCGAAATTATTCCGCGAAAATGCCGAAAAGTATTACCGAATCTAGTCAATCCTCAATTACCAAAGCAACCAATCAATCAATGTCATCCTGAGCCAATCTAAGGACGACAGCCAAGCCAAGCCTGCCATTGCGAGGAGTCAGCGAAGTTGTAATCAGCGAACCCAACCCAACAGACGACTGTCGCCTAGTCGACACCCGCGCCGTCGGACCCCAAATCTAAGCCTTCCAATGACGAACCCGACCACCGAGAATTGCAGCTAAAGCCGAGTCATTTGATGACGAGCGCGACTAATGTCATCCTGAATTCATTTCAGAATCTTTTGACCTCCTAATTCCTTCTCCCGGCGTGAGAGGGCTAGGGTGAGATAGAAACGGCCATTCTCACCGATCATTGCTGACGTACGAAGCCCAACTCATGCCTACCATACACAACATCTACCACACCGGCTTTGTCGTCGAAATCCTCGTTCGGGGCCTCGATTTCTATACACCTGTTCTCGGAATGATCGTCTTTCGCGGCCACGCCATTTCCGAAACTCG
>Ga0115000_10001767_pt1 | contig 18958 bp, 16 predicted proteins | sample ArcticOcean_MG_C_6_FD_89690 | JGI IMG/M metagenome (GOLD analysis project Ga0115000, IMG submission 89690) | Marine microbial communities from western Arctic Ocean - ArcticOcean_MG_CB8_128 | ecosystem: Environmental > Aquatic > Marine > Oceanic | place: Arctic Ocean: Canada Basin | collected... | reverse complement strand
GCTGGAATCGTAATCCCAGCAGGTGACTGGACATTAGATATAAATGGTAACGTTAATGCATTCATGAACTTTAATGATGCTGACGCTGCTCAAGGTACTGCAACTGCCGCTCTAGGTTATATTGCTGGTGGTCAGGACGGTCTTGGTGAATCTGATTCACAAGGTATCAACACTGGTCTATTACCTTCATGGTTAGGATTTACTGGTACTACACGTCAAAACAATACTGATGTGTCGTTTACTATTTCATTCCAGCCTAATGCTTCAGAGAGTACTGGTGCTGCAGGCGATGCAGCTACACCATTAAATCGTCAATCATATTTATCATTCGGTGATAAATCATGGGGTTCTATCAAAATTGGTAAAGATATTGGTATCTTTGCTTCTGGTGCGATCCTTAATGACATGACACTATTAGGTGTTGGTTCTGGTGCTACTGGTCGTTCTGGTGCTGCTACTACACTAGGTGGTATCGGTACTGGTTATGTTTATGCTGCATGGAAGGGTCAAGCTACATATACGACTCCAAACATGGGTGGATTCCAAGCTAAAGTTGGCTTAATGAATCCAAATAACATACCTGATGCGAATACTAAAGTTACAACTAGAACATATGAAACTACACAAACATTTACTGGTGAAACAGCAGGTGCTAGTGGTTCAATATCAGTTTCTACAGTAACTACACTTTCTACAACAGTTGTTTCAGCTGGTACAATCAGTGCATCAACATCACACATTGATACAGTGACTGGTGCTACTGCTGCTACAGTTAACCAAGATCGTTTTGGTGTTGAGGCTGAAGCTTCATATTCATGGACTGGCGATGTTGCTGGTAAAGTATGGGTATCTGGTGCTTCGTATGACGTTACACGTATTAAAGGTTCTACAACAGCAACTAGTCAATCTTATGACATTACAGCAGTCGATGTTGGTGCTTCTATAAGCGCAGGTAACTTTGGTTTAGTTGGTTATTACTATGATGGTGAAGGCCTAGGTACTACACTATTCGGTAACCTTGGTGTAACAGCAGGTGGTAAAGAGCGTGATTCAGACGGTGGTTATGTTCAAGCTACATACGTAATACCAACAGGTACTAAACTTGGTGTTGCTTATGGTGTTTCAAATCTTGACACAGCATCTGGCGAAACTAACGCTACTTTAGTTGAAGAAAACGAACGTTGGACAGTGGGTGCATATCATCCATTAACTAAGCATCTAAATTTAGTTGCTGAGTACAATTCAACAGAGTCAACTGGTCAAGTTTCATCAAACAAAGCAGAGAACGATACATTCTCTCTTGGTGCGATCTTATTCTTCTAGGACTTAAATCTTAGTTGAAGTTTGACAAGTAGTAGATTTAAATTAAAACGGCATCTTCGGATGTCGTTTTTTTTATTTCTTTATTTAATAATCGTATGAAATAATAGAATAAAAACAAAAAATTTCAAATATGAAAAATAATAAGAATATTGATGCATTACAAATTCAGGCTGCAACCTTAATTAAGACTAAGGAATTTGATAAAGCACTAATAATTTATGAAGCAATATTAGAAATTGACAATCAACATCTCCAAGCGTTAACTCATCTTCCAATAATATATTTAATGAACAAACGGTTTGAAGAAGCAATTAATATGATTAATAAATCATTCACGGTAGTAAAGCCAGAAGTGGGGGATTATCAGAATCTAGCAACTGCATATGTAGCAATAGAAGATTATAATAACGCAATCAATAGTTATAATAAAATTATTACGATTAACCCAAACATTAAAGAGACATATAAATTATTAGGCGATGCACAAGTGGAGATTGCAGATCATCCAGGCGCATTAAATTCGTATAGGCGCGCATTAGATTTAGCCCCTGGGGAGTTTGAACAATTATATGATTATGGAGTGATATTACACATTAATAAATATCATGGGGAGGCTCTAAAAGTATTAAGAGAGGCAAAAAAAATTGATATTAAACATATTGAATGTACAAATAAAATAGCATCATGCTTGAGTGCAGTCGGAAATTATAAAGAAGCCAAACTTACCTACAAAAGATTGATGGAATGGGTACCTGGCGCATTAGGCCCAGCAATCGATTACGCATCAAATTTATGGTACGAAGGGCAATATGATGAGGCAATTAAGATATTAAAAGAGCTTTTACTAAAAAAATCACTAAAAAAATCACATGAAACCAAAATAAAACAAAATATGAGCGTATTTTATCTAGCTAATAAAAATTTTAAAGAAGGCTGGAAATATCACGATACAAGAATAGCTGTTAGGAATGATGAAGATAAAACAAAAAGACACGATATGCTTAAGAAGCACTTTGATATAGATATTGGAGGTAAAGCATTACATCCTAGTGAAAAGATAATCATTCTATTGGATGCTGGCCTCGGAGATATAATTCTCGGTTTAAGTATGCTAAAGGAATTCCAAAAAATATATAGCAATATAAGTGCAGAGGTAGATCATCGCTTAGTCAATCTGTTTAAAAGATCAGTTCCAGATGTTAAGTTTTATCCATTTCAACAAAATAGAGATGAAATTTTAATTGATTATAATCTTGATAAATTCGATAAAGGAATTTATTGGATGAGTTTAGGAAAATACGTTCGCCAAGACATACACGACTTCCCTATAAAACCGGTAGCTTTTTTAAAGCCAGATACTAATCATGCTAATAAAATAGAAAAAAAATTAAAAAAAAGTAAAGAAATTATATGTGGAATTTCCTGGAAAAGTTCGGGGGGGGAAAAATATCATAAAAGCACTCAACTTGAAAATTTAATTCCAATTCTATCAATTAAGGGCATTAGGTTTTTAGATTTACAATATGAAAATAAACAGCACATAGGTGAAACTGCTGTCGAAAAGAAAAACCTGCATAATAGGAATAATATAAGCATTGAAAACTATAGTGCCATAGATAAATTGAATGATATTGATGGTTTAGCAGCGCTGATATTTAATTGCGATATTGTTGTCACCTCAAGTAGTGTGACAGCACATATAGCAGGGGGACTAGGCATAAAAACATTTTTGTTTGTACCCTTCTCACGAGGAAAGCTTTGGTATTGGCATGATAAAAAAAATATTAGTGTCTGGTATCCAAGTATTAGAATATTTAAAGCAGAATCAGCTAATGAATGGGGAGAGGTATTCGAAAAAATAGCTAAAGCAGTATTAAATGAAATAAAATGAAATTAGTTATTTGAAATTTTATATTCCTTAATTTTTCTAGTCACAGTATTTCTTCCAATACCTAATATATCAGCAGCATCTAATTTTCTATATTTTGTATGTTCAAGAGTTTTCTCTATTATAATTTTCTCAACCTGCTCTACAAAAAATTTATGTAAGTTTGGTTTCCCATCTAGTAAATTTCTGGACAAATCCATAGCTAAACTTTCTTGCCATCCATTTGAGCCAGTAATTAAATTAATTGGCTCTTCCTTAAGTTCGGAAGGTAAATCACTAACTATTATTTGATTGCCGGGCGACATTACGGTCAACCAATGACATACGTTTTCAAGTTGCCTAACATTTCCTCTCCAATGCAGTTGGCTAAAATATTCTAAAACTTCTTTAGATAAAGATTTAGGAGCTACCTTTAATTGGTTAGCACTTTTAATTAGAAAGTAATTAGATAAAGTTGGTATATCTTCAACCCTTTTTCTTAAGGGAGGGACTGTGATTCTTATAACATTTAACCTATGAAATAAATCTTCTCTAAATTTACCATTTTTGACAGACTCTTCTAGATCCTGATGGGTTGCTGCTATGACTCTTACATCAACTTCTATAGAATCCTGACCCCCAATTCTATAAAACTTACCATCACTTAAAACCCTTAGTAATCTTGTTTGAAGCTCCATTGGCATATCGCCAATCTCATCTAAAAATAATGTTCCTCCATCAGATTGTTCAAATCTGCCTTTTCGAAGAGTCTGAGCACCAGTAAATGAACCTTTTTCATGACCAAATAGCTCTGCTTCAAGAAGGTCTTTTGGAATCGCTGCGGTGTTAATGGCAATAAATGGAGAATTATTCCTGCTACTATTTTTATGTATTGCATTTGCAACTAACTCTTTACCTGACCCAGATTCACCGTTAAGTAGAACGGTGGCATTTGATTTGCTCAGTCTACCTATAGCGCGAAATACTTCTTGCATAGATTGTGCTTGACCTATAATTTCAGGTAGCTTGGAATCTAGTTGGTTAGATTTATTATCAGTTTTTGTACTTTGTTCCAGAGCTTGATTTATAATTTCCAAAACCTTATCAATATCAAAAGGCTTAGCAATATATTCAAAAGCTCCTTTCTGAAATGCAGAGACTGCTGTATCAAGGTCAGAATAAGCCGTCATGATAATAATTGGTATTTGAGGAAATTTTTGTTTTACTTTAGTTAAAAAATCAATACCTGATTCTCCAGGCATCCGAATATCGCTCACAATAACAGATGGAGTTTCATGATTAAATTGGTTTATTGCTTCATTTGTATTGCTAAAAGATTGAAAAGGAAGGTTAGCTCCTGACAGTGCTTTTTCAAAAACCCATCGTATAGATTTATCATCATCGAGAATCCAAACCTTCTTCATTTGATTACCTCATTTATTTTTAACTTATTCTCTATGGGGAGGATAATTGAAAATGTTGTTTTGCCTGGAGAACTTGCACAATCGATCATTCCATTGTGTTGGGTTATGAAGTTCTGAGCCAATGAGAGCCCTAAACCAGAACCTGACTCTCTACTAGATACTAATGGATAAAATATCTTATCTAAAAATTCACTGTTAATCCCTGGTCCATTATCAATAATATCTAAGCGTATTGCAGTCGTATGTTTCTTTTTGTGAAATACAATTTGGCTTTCTGCCCTGGTTATAAATTGTAAATTCATCGTTTCTTTAGGGTTATCGCTGAGCATTGCTTGCACTCCATTTTTGGCAACGTTTAAGACAGCTTGGATTAGTTTTTCCCTATCTCCGATGAATTCAGGTAAGCTCACATCATAATCTCTTACAACTTTTAAGTTTACTGGAAATTCTGACAATATTAAGCTCCGAACTCTTTCTAAAACCTCATGAATATTAGTCTTCTTATACACAGGTAGCTGGTGGGGCGTTAATAATTTATTCATAAGGTTTTGGAGTCTGTCTGCTTCATTAATTATTACTTGTGTGTATTCTTTTAAGGAATGTTCCTTTAATTCTTTTTCTAAGAGTTGTGCTGCGCCTCTTAAGCCACCCAGGGGATTCCTTATTTCGTGTGCTAAATTCCTTAGTAGTTCGGAATTTGCTTGTTGCTGGATAAACATTCTTTCTTCACGAGCTACCCTTAGTTGTTGGTCCATTTGAATAAATTCAACTATAAAATCAAGTTTTTCATATTCAATTGGAGTGATTGTAAAGCTTACGCAGATAGTCTTATTCTGTTTATTTTTAATAAAATATTCATGTTCACGATAAGAGCTTTGTTTAGATTTCGATCTACTTAAGACACCTTTAAAAAATTTAATGTCTTCAAAAAACAAACTAATATTTTCATTAACTACGTGATCATGACTTAATTCAAACAAGACTTCCGCAGACGGATTTATATACTGAATAATTAAATCTTTATCGCAAACAAGAATAGCGGTAGCTAGATATTCCATACCTTTTAAATAGTTTTTCATTAATCCTGATTTCATTTTTTAAGTCTCATATACTTTGTAAAGCAAGAATGATTCCAAAATTCATCGTTCTATTTCTATTGGCCTCATTATGGCGTTATTTTGACTTCATTATTCAGTCTGCACAATATCAGTGCATATTTTTTTTAGTTAAAAAAAGGCAGATTAATATCTACCCTTTTTTGAATTTTATAAACTGTAATACATGTCAAATTCAATTGGATGAGGAGTCATTCTAAGTCGTGTGACTTCTTCCATTTTTAAATCAATAAAGCTATCAAGAAAGTCATTAGAAAATACCCCACCTGTAGTTAAAAATTCTCTGTCCACTCTTAATGCTTCTAGAGCTTCTGGTAAAGTTGCGGCGACCTGAGGTATTTTTGCTTCTTCTTTAGCTGTGAGATCATATAAATCTCTTGATTCAGCTTCACCCGGGTGAATTTTATTTTGAATACCGTCTAGGCCAGCCATCATTAAAGCACTAAAAGCTAAATATGGATTTGCCATTGGGTCCGGGAATCGAACCTCAATACGTCTAGCATTATCAGTCGATACATATGGAATACGAATTGCAGCAGATCTATTTTTTGCTGAATATGCGAGCATTACTGGGGCTTCAAAACCAGGCACCAGACGTTTGTATGAATTTGTTGAAGGGTTAGTTATCGCATTTAATGCTTTACCATGTTTAATAATTCCACCAATATAATAAAGAGCCGTATCACTTAAATTTGCATATTTGTCTCCTGCAAATATATTTTTTCCACCCTTCCATATTGATTGGTGAACGTGCATCCCTGTGCCATTATCATTTAAGATTGGTTTTGGCATAAAGGTCGCTGTTTTTCCATATTTATGAGCTGTATTCATCACAACATATTTAAGTATTTGAGTCCAATCAGCCCTTTGTGTTAATGAAGAAAATTTAGTACCAATTTCGTTTTGTCCTGCACCTGCGACTTCATGATGATGGACCTCAACAGGCACTCCCATTTCTTCTAATGTTATGCACATCTGTGATCGAAGATCTTGTAAAGAATCTACAGGGGGTACTGGAAAGTAACCTCCTTTAACTCTAGGACGATGACCAAGATTCCCAGCACCATCATATTCATTACCAGACTCCCATTCTGCTTCTTCAGACCCAATATTGACTGATGAGCCGCTCATTCCAGAATTCCAGGTGATTGAGTCAAATACAAAAAACTCAGGCTCAGGGCCAAAATAAATAGTGTCGCCAATGCCAGTAGTTTTAAGATACTTTTCAGCGCGATCCGCAATTGTTCTAGGGTCCCGGTCATATCCTTTTCCATCTGTTGGATCTACAACGTTACAGGTTAGGATTAGTGTTCTATCTTCCATAAATGGGTCAATATTGGCTGTATTTACATCAGGATAAAGCAACATATCTGATGCATTAATACCCTTCCAACCGGCAATAGATGAACCGTCAAAAGCATGCCCTTCAGTAAACTTACTTTCATCAAAAGCGGATGTTGGAACAGTCACATGCTGCTCTTTTCCTCTGGTATCAGTAAAACGAAGATCGATAAATTTAATCTCTTGCTGTTTAATTTTTTTCATTACATTAGCGACGGTCATACTAAAACTCCTTAAAAGTAATTGTTTGGTATATATAATATCTAAAGCAGAATCTATGCCAATATCTAATCTAGCTAAAATACCCATTAATTCAGCTAAAATACCCGATTTACTTATAAAATACACTAAGTAAATAATATATGCACTATTATAATGCATTTTTATACAATATATGCACCATTATAATGCATTAAATATATGAACTCAATTTTTTTTTTGGCTATAATGTTAAATTAATGGAAAACAAAATAAAAAAGTTTGCAGTTCTTGGACATCCAATATCGCATTCCCTTTCACCTCAGATACATTCTTTATTTGCAAAAGAATTTTCTATTGACTTGGAGTATAAAAAATTTGATATTAATCATGATAATTTTATGGAGAACATTAAGCGCTTTCAAGATGAGGATTATGCTGGGTTAAATATCACTCTCCCATTAAAAAAAGATGCATTTCAGATTTGTGAGGAACTCTCAGAAAGATCATCATTAAGTAAGTCAGTTAATACAATAATATTTTCTGATAATAAAATTTTCGGAGATTCTACTGATGGCAGGGGCTTAGTGAATGATTTAATAAATAAAAATATTAATATAAAAGGTAAAAATATTTTCTTAGTTGGGGCGGGTGGAGCTGCAAATGGAGTTTTTTATGATCTTGTTCAAGGTAAGCCAAAGAAAATATTCTTAACTAATAGAACTTTTGTCAAAGCAGTTCAGATGAAAGATTATTGGAAGACCTTTTCAGAGAAAAACAAGGTGATTATAGAGGCTATAGATTTACAGCATTCTCACAAGGTTAATTTTGATTTAATTATAAATGCTACATCTGCATCAATAACCTCCGATGATTCACCCATAACAGATGCTGCTTTTAATTTTCTAAATGATAAAGGTATTTGTTATGACATGATGTATGGCGCTGAAACTCCATTTATGAAATGTGCCTCTAAAAAAACTGATTCAGTTTATGACGGTCTTGGGATGTTAATAGAGCAGGCGGCAGTCAGTTTTAATATTTGGCATCAGTTAAATCCAACAACAAAAAAAATTGGGCAGTATTTAAAAGATTTATAATTAAAAGATTTATAAGTATTTTTTTAAATATTTGCCAGTAAAGCTTTTCTTATTAGCTACAATCTTTTCAGGTGGGCCTTCCGCAATAATTTCACCACCACCATCTCCACCCTCAGGCCCTAAATCTATAATCCAGTCAGCAGTTTTAATTACGTCTAGATTATGTTCAATCACAACTAAAGTATTTCCGTTCTCTCTTAACTGGTGCAGGACGTTTAGTAATAATTGAATATCAGCAAAATGTAAGCCAGTTGTTGGCTCATCAAGAATATAAAGAGTTCTTCCAGTATCTCTTTTTGAAAGCTCTAAGGCTAACTTTACTCTTTGAGCTTCTCCACCGGAAAGCGTTGTTGCATTCTGGCCTAGTTTAATATAACCAAGACCTACATCTAAAAGTGTCTTGAGTTTTCGTTCTATTGATGGAACAGCTATAAAAAACTGATGCCCTTCTTCAACAGTAAGGCTTAAAATATCATGAATATTTTTGCCTTTGTAAGATATTTCAAGAGTTTCTCGATTATACCGATGACCATAGCAAACATCACATTCAACATACACATCTGGCAAGAAATGCATCGCAACTTTAATTACACCATCCCCTTCACATGATTCACACCTACCACCCTTAACATTAAAGGAAAATCGTCCTGGATTGTACCCTCTTATACGACTTTCTTGAACTTTAGAAAAAAGATCTCTTATTGGGGTAAACATACCAGTGTAAGTGGCAGGATTGGATCTTGGGGTCCTTCCAATTGGATTTTGATTCACATCTACAACTTTGTCGAAAAAATCAAATCCCACAATATCTTCATGACTTGCAGGATCTAAATTGCTACGATATAGATGCTTAGCAACCGCGTTATAAAGCGTGTCGTTAATGAGTGTAGATTTTCCACTTCCAGAAACTCCGGTAACACATGTAAAAAGACCTATCGGGAGATTCAAATTAATATTTTTTAAATTGTTACCAGATGCTTTTTTTATTTTAAAAAAAGAATCAGTAGGAAACTTTATTTTTTTTGAAACAGAAATCTTTTTTTGACCACTTACATATTGACCAGTTAGAGAGGTTTTATTTTTTGAAATTTGTTCAGGCGTTCCTTGCCCCACAATTTCACCACCATGAATTCCAGCACCGGGCCCAATATCCACAACATAATCAGCAGCCATAATTGCATCATAATCATGCTCAACTACAATGACAGTATTTCCAATATCTCGAAGATTTCTGAGGGTCTGTAGAAGTTTGTCATTATCTTTTTGGTGAAGCCCAATAGAGGGCTCATCTAAAACATACATTACTCCTGTTAGGCCGCTACCAATTTGGGAGGCTAATCTTATTCTTTGAGCTTCACCACCTGAAAGAGTTTCTGCCGATCTTGAGAGAGATAGATAATCGAGGCCAACATCTATTAAGAAATTAAGTCTATTTTGTATTTCCAGAATTATTTTACTAGCAACTTGAGCGCGGAAACCTAATAATTTAATATTATTAAAAAATTCTAAGGATTTTTTAAGAGGAAACTGACAAATTTCATGGAGATTTAAATCGCCAACCAATACGTTCCTTGCTTCAATTCTTAAACGAGTACCTTTGCATGAAGGACACTCTTGATTACTTAAATATTTTGCTAATTCATCTCTTACAGTGCTGGAATCAGTCTCCTGGTAGCGTCTTTTAAAGTTATTTATTATGCCCTCAAAAGGGTGCTTTTTTTTATTAATTGATCCTTGCTCATTGTAATAACTAAATTCTATTTGCTCTTTATCACTTCCAAATAAGATAATTTTTTGGATATTATCCGGTAAATCTTGGTAAGGTGTTTCAAGATCAAACTCATAATGCTGTGCAAGACTGTTTAACATCTGATAATAAAATTGATTACGTTTGTCCCAACCCTTAATCGCACCAGATGACAATGGAAGCTGAGGAAAAGCTACGACACGAGTAGCATCAAAAAAGTTTTTATGCCCCAATCCGTCACAGTCGGGACATGCGCCCATTGGATTATTAAATGAAAACAATCTTGGTTCTAACTCAGTCAAAGCATAGTCACAATGAGGACATGAAAATTTCGCAGAAAATAGCTGCGTTTCTTCGCTATCCATATCGATAGAAATAATTTTACCATCGGCTATTTTTAAACCTGTTTCGACTGATTCAGTAATACGTTGTTTAATATCTTGATGAATTTTGATTCTATCAATTACTACATCTAACTGATGTTTTGTATTTTTTTGGATAGCGGGAATATTATCTATCTCATAAATGACTCCATCTAATCTAATCCTTATAAATCCTTGAGCTCTCAATTCATCAATTAAGTCTATGTGACTGCCTTTACGATTGTTTACTACAGGGGCAAGTATCATTATTTTTGAATCTTTGGAGAGAGATAACAGTTGATCTACTATTTGTGAAACTGTTTGTGCCTCAAGTTTTATTTTATGATTGGGGCAATAGGGGTTTCCAGCTCGCGCATAAAGCAAGCGAAGGTAGTCATGGATTTCAGTTACTGTGCCAACAGTTGATCTTGGATTGTGTGAAGTAGATTTTTGTTCTATTGATATGGCAGGAGATAAGCCTTCAATCATATCAACATCAGGTTTATTCATTCGGTCTAAAAATTGTCTAGCATATGCAGATAAGGACTCAACATATCTTCTTTGGCCTTCAGCATAAAGCGTATCAAATGCTAGAGATGACTTTCCAGATCCAGATAGCCCTGTAATAACTATTAGTTTATTTCTAGGAAGGTCTAATGAAATATTCTTTAAGTTATGGGTACGGGCCCCTTTAATTTTTATATAATCCATTTAATTCTATCTTTTTTAGGGAGCAACCTGATATTATATTTTATAATCCTAATTATAGAAACTAAAGTTTTACTTTTCATAGGTATATAAACGAATGTCACCAGCAGAAATTAAATCTAGCGTACAGCTAGCTTCGATTTATTCACTGAGAATGCTTGGAATTTTTTTAATTCTACCAATTTTTTCTATCTACGCCTCAGAGTTATCTGGAAGTCCAACAGAATTTCAAATCGGTTTGGCTTTCGGAATCTATGGATTAACTCAAGCAATTCTCCAAATTCCATTTGGTATGAGTTCAGATCATTTTGGAAGAAAGCCAATGATTTATTTGGGTTTATTATTATTTGTAATTGGTTCATTAGTTGCAGGCGTATCTGAGGAAATAGAGGGAATAATAATTGGTCGAGCGATTCAAGGATCAGGCGCTATTTCAGCTGTTCTTACTGCTCTTTTATCTGATTTAACCAGCGATAAAAGTAGAACTAAGGGAATGGCAATTATTGGGATATCAATTGGTCTAACTTTTGCATTGTCATTGGTGATTTCACCAATACTAAATACGCTTATTGGTGTCCCAGGCATATTCTTGTTGATGGCTACATTAGCTGTGGTTGCTTTAGGGGTAGTAAGATTTTTTATTCACGAGCCTTCTAGAAAAAAGCAAATTAAATCTGCCAGCACTACAGATATAAGGAGCATACTAAGAAACTTTGATTTAAATCGACTAAATTTTGGAATTTTTGTGCTACATGCTTCGCAAATATCAATGTTTATGGCGGTCCCATTTTATTTAATAAATCAAGGTGAGATTTCATTAGACCAACATTGGTTAATATATTTGGTAGTTTTAGCTATCTCTTTTATTGTTATTGTGCCTATGATTATTTTTTCTGAAAGAAATAATAAATCTAAAGAGTTTTTTGTATTGTCAATTTCATTAATATTGCTCACACAATTTTTATTTATATACTTTGCTGATGGAATTTTTGGGATCATAGCAGCTTTAATAGTTTATTTTGTTGGGTTTAACTATTTAGAGGCTTCATTGCCAAGTTTAGTTAGTAAGTTAGCACCAATTCAAAGAAGAGGTTTAGCGTTAGGGGTGTATAATACTTTTCAATCTTTAGGTATTTTTGTTGGTGGATCATTTCGCGGATTGATTGCAAGTTTTTATGGTTATCAAGGCGCTTTTTTATTTTGTAGTCTACTTACAATAATTTGGTTATTTTTGTCTATATCTATGAAAATGCCAACTAGAAAAAAATTAAATTAGCTAATTATAGATATGAGTAAAATAATAATTATTTAGATAATGAACAGGAGAGAATATGCCGTCAGTTAATAAAGTAATGTTGCTGGGAAATTTAGGGAGAGATCCTGAAGTGAGAACCTTTCCAAATGGAGATTCTGTATGTAATTTTAGTATTGCTACAAGTACTTCATGGAAGGATAAAGCTTCTGGGGAGAAAAAAGAAAAAACAGAGTGGCATAATATTGTAATGTATAGAAAATTAGCTGAGATTGCTGGCGAGTACTTAAAAAAAGGGAGCTCTATTTTTGTTGAAGGCAGCCTTCAAACAAGAAAGTGGCAAACTAAAGAAGGTCAAGATAGGTACACAACAGAGGTTGTTGCAGATACTATGCAAATGCTAGGAGGTAAGGATAGCAGAGTTAGTGAGCCAAATAATTCGAATGATGATTTTAACCAGGAGCCAGCAAAAGTTAATAAAAATGATGCAAATACGAGCTCATCTGGTGAGCCGAGCATCGAACTTCCTGACGATGATATTCCGTTTTAATAAGGGTTTTATAAAATGCCTTTATACGAGTATTTATGTTCTCATTGCGAGTACCAAGATGATGTTCTGGGAAAATTATCAGATGAACCATTATTAAATTGCCCTACTTGTAATAATAAAACATTTCAGAAGCAAGTGTCTGCTCCTCACTTTAAACTTAAAGGCTCAGGCTGGTATGAAACAGACTTCAAAAATAAATCTAAGCCAGAAAGTGTTAAAATTGATAGTGAAAAAACTAAAACTAAAACTAAAACTAAAACTGAAACTTCAAAAAAATAATGATTAAGAAAAACTTTTTAACAGGCTTATTGGTTTTAATTCCACTCATTTTAACTTTTTGGGTGTTGTTTTCTTTAATTAAGTTTCTAGATCAAATATTATTTTTATTACCAGAAACCTTTAGACCAGATTATGTTCTAGGGACGGACGTATTTGGGTTCGGTGTTATTTTGACATTCATTATCATAGTAGTTACTGGCATTATTGCTAATAATTTTTTTGGGAAAAAACTTATTAGCCTATACGAGCTTCTACTTAATCGACTGCCTTTTGTTAAGTCAATTTATAAAAGCATTAAACAGGTTTCAGATACTTTACTTTCAAGTTCAGGCGACGCATTTAGTAAGGCAGTTTTAATTGAGTTTCCAATTGCAGGGACATATACTTTTGCATTTATTACTGGCGAGCCTGATGCAATAATAACAAAGGACATAAAAGGTGAGTATGTGAATGTATACGTGCCCACAACACCTAACCCAACATCAGGATATACATTAATGGTGCCAAAAAATAAAGTTGTTGAGTTAGATATTAGTGTGGACCAGGTACTTAAATACGTTATTTCAATGGGTGTGGTTCCTACCGGTAAAAAACTTAAACAAAAATAATAATTACTTTAGAAGAGAATTTAGATGAGAACGCATTATTGTGGTGAATTAAATAAAAGTCATGAAAATAAAGAAGTTGTCCTTTGCGGCTGGGCTCATAGAAGAAGAGATCATGGAGGAGTTATTTTTATTGATTTAAGAGATAAAAAAGGATTAGCTCAGATAGTTATTGATCCAGATACCCCTGAAGCTTTTAGCATTGCTGAAAAAATTAGAAGTGAATTTGTATTAAAGGTTACGTGTAAGGTTCGATTTAGGCCTGAAGGAACAATTAATTTAAATCTGCCTTCAGGAGAAATTGAAATGCTAGCATCAGAGGTTGAGATTCTAAATGAGTCTCTTACCCCTCCTTTTATGCTTGATGATGACACAATTTCAGAAGCAGTTCGGCTTGAATATCGTTTCATTGATTTAAGACGCGATACGATGCAAAGAAATCTTAGGTTAAGAAACGAAACATCAAAAAGTGTTAGGGATTTTTTAGATCAGGAAGGATTTATAGAAGTAGAAACTCCAATATTAAATCGAAGCACTCCTGAAGGCGCGAGAGATTATTTGGTCCCATCAAGAGTTCACCAAGGTGAATTTTTTGCTTTACCTCAATCTCCACAATTATTTAAACAAATCTTAATGGTATCTGGTTTTGACCGATATTATCAAATTGCTAAATGTTTTAGGGATGAAGATTTGCGGGCTGATCGTCAACCTGAATTTACTCAAATTGATATTGAAGCATCATTTATTGATGAAGAAAAAATTATTGAGATTTCTGAAAAGATGATTAAAAAAACTTATTCAGATGTCTTGAATGTAAATTTTTCGGATGACTCGTTCCCTAAAATATCATACAAGGAAGCGATGAGCAGATATGGCTCAGATAAGCCTGATTTAAGAGTAACTCTTGAATTAACTGAAATGACTAAAGAAATGCAAGATGTTGATTTTAAAGTATTTTCTTCTGCTGCAAATATAGAAAATGGAAGAGTGGCTGCGCTAAGAATTCCAGGCGGAGCAGATTTATCTCGTTCAGAAATCGACGGCTATACTGAATTTGTAAAAATTTATGGAGCCAAAGGTTTGGCTTATATTAAGGTTAAAGACAAATCTCTTTTGAATGAAGAAGGCCTTCAAAGCCCGATCGTAAAGAATATTCACTCTAAAGCACTAGCAGCAATAATTGAAAAAACTAAATCAGAGAATGGAGATTTAATTTTCTTTGGGGCAGACAAAGCAAAAGTAGTGAATGAGGCTATAGGAGCGCTCAGAGTTAAAATTGGCCATGAAAAAAAACATCTTAATGATACGGAGTGGGCAGCATTATGGGTAGTTGATTTTCCAATGTTTGATTATGACGAAACTTCAAAGACTTGGAATGCTCTCCATCATCCATTTACTGCGCCGCAGGATGGACACGAAGAATATCTCGAAACAGATCCTGGGAAATGTTTGTCTAAGGCATATGACATGGTTATAAATGGTTGGGAGATGGGTGGCGGGTCAATTCGTATTCATAAATCAGATTTGCAATCTAAAGTATTTAAAGCACTAGGAATTTCAGATAAAGATGCGAAAGATAAGTTTGGGTTTTTATTAAATGCCCTACAGTATGGAGCACCTCCTCATGGTGGCGTTGCATTTGGATTAGACAGAATAGTTACTTTATTGGCAGGCTCTGATTCTATTAGGGATGTAATAGCATTCCCAAAAACACAAAAAGCCCAGTGTTTGATGACACAATCACCAAATAAAGTTGATGAAAAGCAGTTAAAAGAATTGCATATTAAAATAAGAGCTATAAATATTGAGCAAAAGAATGATTAGCGGACTTAATCACTATAATCTTAGGTCTGAAGCTAAAATGATGGAAATTTTGAAAATTTTTTATATTGAAATTGTAGGTCTCGAATTAGGTGTTAGGCCAGCATTTAAAAGTAATGGCTATTGGCTGAATGTGGGCGGTAAGGATATTTTACATTTGAGTGAAACAAAAATAAATGATAATAATCCTGCTAATATAAAAAATACTTTTGACCATATGGCTTTTAGCGCAGAAGATAAAGATAAATATATACAAATTCTAAAACAAAAAAAGATAGAATTTTATTTACGCGAAGTACCTGAAATAGGCACAGAGCAAATATTTTTTAAGGATCCGGCTGGAAACGGAATTGAATTAATTTTTTGCCAAACAAATTAAGGACATAAAATGTCTGAAAATAAAAAAGTTAAAATATATATAGGGTTTGATCAAAGAGAGTCAGTTGCATATCATACTTTTGTTCAAAGCCTCATTGATAATGCATCAATTCCATTACAAATAACTCCGCTCGCTGTTAAGAATTTAGACGAGTACGAAGAAAAACATGAGGACAAGAGTAATGATTTTGTTTACTCACGGTTTTTAACACCATTTTTAAACGACTTTGAAGGCTGGGCAATTTTTGCTGACGGAGATATGATATGCCAGACAGATATTAAAGAGCTGCTTGATTTACGAGATGATTCAAAAGCCTTGCAACTAGTTAAACATGACTATCAGACAAAAGCATATAAAAAATACCTAGGAAACATTAATCAAGATTACCCAAGGAAGAATTGGTCTAGCGTAATTTTATGGAACTGCGCACACCCTAAACATCGGATTTTAACACCAGACTTTATCACCAATCAAACAGGTAAATATTTACATAGGTTCTCATGGCTTGAAGATGATGAAATTGGGGAACTACCAAAAGAGTGGAATTGGTTAGCCACTGAATATCCTAAGAATGAACAGGCTAAAATAATTCATTATACTTTGGGCACACCTTGCTTCAAGGACTATAGAGATACAGAAATGTCAGATATATGGTTAAATCAGTATGGTCGGGCAAATGATGGAATGGAGGAATAGCATTATGAAAAGTTATCGTAAAGAATTATGGTTTAATGCCCCTGATAGGATGCATTTTACTAATATTACATCTGAAATTAAATCTTGTTTAGATGAAAGTAATATAGAAGAAGGCCTTGTTTTAGTCAATGCTATGCATATTACAGCGAGTGTATTCATAAATGATGATGAGTCTGGATTGCATCATGATTATAAAAAATGGTTAGAACATCTTGCGCCTCATGAACCTGTTAGTGGTTACAGGCATAATGATACAGGTGAGGATAATGCTGATGCTCATATGAAGCGACAAGTTATGGGGCGAGAAGTTGTGGTCGCAGTAACAAATGGCGAGTTAGATTTTGGCCCTTGGGAACAAATTTTCTATGGAGAGTTTGATGGGAGAAGAAAAAAACGCGTACTTGTTAAAATTATTGGGGATTAAAAATATTTAGGAGTACCAAAGTATATGGCAGGGCATTCAAAATGGGCTAATATTCAGCATCGAAAAGGTAGGCAGGATGCTAAGCGAGGTAAAATTTTCACAAAATTAGTGAAAGAAATTACAGTAGCCGCTCGACTGGGTGGAGGCGATGTAAATTTTAATCCAAGATTAAGAACTGCAGTCACTTCTGCCAAAGAAGAAAGTATGCCAGCTGAAAATATCACTAGAGCTATAAAACGAGGAACTGGTGAGTTAGAAGGTGTGAATTATGAAGAAATACGATACGAAGGTTATGGGGTTAATGGCGCAGCAATCATTATTGACTGTTTGACCGATAACAAGCAGCGTGCAGTAGCTGATGTTAGGTTGGCATTAAGTAAAAATGGTGGAAACCTAGGCACTGATGGCTGTGTATCATATTTGTTTAAACATTGTGGAGATATTCTTTTTGCCCCAGGGGCTAATTCTGATGAATTAGCAGAAATTGCGATTGACTTAGGCGCTGAAGATATCGTAAATAATGATGATGGTAGCGTTGAGATTATTACACCCCCAAATGAATTTTTAAATGTTAAGGAAGGGTTTGATAAGGCAAATCTTAAATATGAATTTGCTGAATTAACAATGAAAGCTGAAATTGAAATTGAATTAAAAGAATCTGATGGAGAGAGGATGAGGAAAATTTTAGATTTTCTTGAGGATTTAGATGATGTTCAAGAAGTCTATACAAATGTTGTGATAGAGGGCGATTGATTAAAGCTCCCAATAAAATTCTTGGTATTGATCCAGGGTTAAGGATCACAGGTTATGGCGTAATATATAATTCAGCTGGCAATATTCGCTATGAAGCAAGTGGAATAATCAAGACAACGAATCAAGATACAAATTTGGCTTCACGTATTAAAATAATTCTTTTAGGGCTTGAAGAGGTAATTGACCAATTTAAGCCAGATTGTGTAGCAATTGAGAAAGTTTTTGTAAATACAAATCCACAATCTACATTATTATTAGGTCAAGCAAGAGGGGCAGCAATTAGCGCAGCAGTTATTCAGAATCTCGATGTTTTTGAATATACTGCACTGCAAGTTAAAAAATCAGTTGTAGGCATGGGGCATGCAAGTAAATCCCAGGTCCAGATAATGGTTCAAAAATTACTTAATCTTCCATCAATTCCAAGCCCAGACTCAGCAGATGCTTTAGCTTGCGGTATTTGCCATGCTAATATTAGTGGAAGTCTCGCTAAATTTGGAACAGGAAACCGAATGAAATCTGGAAGAATAATATGATAGGTAGAATCCAAGGACTCTTGCTAGAAAAAACTCCGCCTATGATTTTGCTGGATTGTAAAGGTGTTGGTTATGAGGTTGAAGTGTCAATGCCAACATTTTATGATTTGCCAGAACTAGGCTCAGAAGTTACATTACTGACTCATTTTATTGTTCGAGAAGATGCTCAATTGTTATTTGGTTTTGCTTCTATTCAGGAACGTAAAATTTTTAGATTATTAATTAAGGTTAATGGTGTTGGCGCAAAAGTTGCATTATCCATTCTTGGTGGCATGACTGTTGTTGAGCTAATGTTAGCAATAACGGATCAAGAATTTGATTTATTAATTAAAATACCAGGTATTGGTAAGAAAACGGCAGAGCGATTAGTTTTAGAATTAAAAGATAAGTTTAAAGATGATCAAATAAAAATAACATCAAATAAAGAGCCGACTATACTTGAAGATATACAAAATGCATTAATTGCATTAGGTTATACCTC
>Ga0115000_10001766_pt1 | contig 18961 bp, 15 predicted proteins | sample ArcticOcean_MG_C_6_FD_89690 | JGI IMG/M metagenome (GOLD analysis project Ga0115000, IMG submission 89690) | Marine microbial communities from western Arctic Ocean - ArcticOcean_MG_CB8_128 | ecosystem: Environmental > Aquatic > Marine > Oceanic | place: Arctic Ocean: Canada Basin | collected... | reverse complement strand
CCTGCGATTGCATATGTGATTTATATTTTTTCCTATTCTGTGTAATCTTTGCCCTACTCTGTGTTCTCGGATTCCATAATGGCCATGCTCAAATGGGTTATCTAAATCAACTATATAATCTATCATATCAAATTTTAAGTCTTGTGGTTTGATACGTGCGTCTGCTAGTATTTCTTTGTCGTCTCTCATTACCATATCTAATATTTCTGAAACTGATTTCTTTAGTTCTTCCGCTAGTGCTACCGCACCCATGAACAATCTCTTTCTAGGGTCTTGCGATAATGCGACTACAGTGGTCTCGCCAAAATCAACCTCATCTATAGAAAGCAGTTTGAATCCTAATTTAGGAGAAATCTCATCTAACATTATACTACTTTCACCTAAAAGAATTGCGACTTCTATATTTTCGTTATACCAGATTTTGTTATCCCAATCAAAATTGTCAATATTTTTAATTTGTGTGGATGTTAATCCTGGCTTTAACTTTAATTTATTATCGATTGAAAGTGAAGACAATATTCTATTGTCAATCTCATTTATAAGTGTGTTTTTATAATGATTGTAATTATGTTCCAGAATTTCTTTCATGTCTTCGTCATAGATTATAACCCCATAGGCGTCCACATTTATTTCCTTAGTTAGAATTTCTTCAATGCTACCGCCAATGAGTCTCACTCGGTCGTTAATATGCTTTCCATTGTCATACTCTTCTGACCAGAATTTATCAAACGTTTTAAATCCCAGTTTCTTTAAGTGAGTCATATATCCCCTATCGCCAACCACGATGAATGGTTTTTTAGATAATATTGCTTGTGGCATTTTTTCACTTATAGATATAAGTCCGTTATCTGTTGCCGTGAATTCTGTAATAACTTCTGCGTATGCCTTTTGTCTTAGAGGAAACATCTCACTAACCCGGTCTAGATGCGAACTGCCAAACCATTCATCTTTATCTATATCTTTATTATATGGCAATTGTCTGCCGTATACTTCTTCAGAAATTCTTTCAAATATTTCTTTGTCATAAGTATCATCATGGTACTGATAATGTCCCAAGATAGTATCTTTATCCATCTCTTTGGTTACATCTTCATTTGCTGAACCTAAAAAACTTAAATAGAAGTCCTCATCGATATTAAAATTTCTTTTTAATAATTCTGCTGCCAATAAAATTCTATGACTTCTTATTCTTCGATTTAGAGATAGAATATGCCTAGGCTTATCGTCAGTTAATGGGATAGATAGGCCTTCTTGCCAATTCCAATCACCATATCGTAATGCTGTTCTTGACGCACTGATTATTTCTATATTGCCTTGAAAGACTTTTAGAGATTTTCCCTTGTGGTCACAGTTCTCATACATTGTCCAATATTTTACGTTATCGGAAAATTTCTTATCACCAAAGTATTTGTCCACCAGTTTATAAGTCTCTTCACCTACTAACTCAACTCCCATATCAAAGATGATACACGTGTCTCCTCTTTCTAAATTAGCAACGATACCACCATTATTCGCAATGTCTTCTATCATAAACGTGATAGAATCTTCATAATTAAACGCATCACCTAACTCTACCAGTTGGTCTTTGTATAGTTGTACAGATAAAAAAGGCGAGATAAAATAATACATATCAAAACGCACACTTGGGTCTAACTCATCAATATAGTTCTGATAGATATCATAGTTCTGAACTGGACATTTCGCTAATTGGTCCTCATTACCAATCATTATTCTTCCAGAACGGACTATTGTTTTTTTATTAAAGTACATCATAATTTCTTTTTTATCTCCCTCGACAGCAGTTTGTTGGATTCATGTCCCCAATGGCCGCAGTCTAGTAAATCTATTACATTAGCATTCTTGTCCGTACTCATGTATATATTTTTGACACTTCTATCTTTGATATTCATTTGGTCTATATATCTATCAACAATTTGTGCATCTGTTGGATGCAATTCTGGAGCCCAATGCCTAACTAGTATTATGTTCCATTTCTTCGCTCTTGTTATCCAATCAAGTCTTCTAAGGTTTGTTTCTAAATTTTTAAAATATACATTTGCGTATGTTGTCTGAGTGTGTAGTGTTCGTTCACTAGCATCAAGCACGAATTTTTTTAATTTCTTTTTTAGTTCTTTGTCCAAAGAAGAGGCAACAGCAGAAGAGTTCGTTGCTGAGAAGTTATAAGTTCTTATAGTAGTTGACCCCCACTCAGTATTCGATTGATGAAATGGATTTATTCCTTCGATTGAATCTGGATGTTCAGCATCTACGTAAAAGTCAAATCTATACAACGATGACATTGCTATTACTATTGTATCTGTCTTAGTAGAATATTTATCATTCGTCCACTTGTCTAATGTATGCATAATTCTATTATTACCAGCACCGGGAATAGCAAAATTAGGGAAAAGAATATCTGGACATTCTTCTCTCATCAATGTTCCTAATTCATATTTTGTGGGTAGTCCATCACCAAATAAAAAACTATCTCCAAATATAGGAATAATTCTCTTTTCATTTTCAATATTACTTATATCTGTTCTAGTTGGATAATTAGTTTTCCATACTTCAGTTTCACCAGTAAAATACTTTCTATTGATTGGTCTTGGTACTATGTCGCCTGTTTGGTGTGTTTCTAGATTTGTAAACAACGAATGTGTAGACATATCACCCTCTAGTTCTGTGAGTATTCTTTTTGAATCTTGACCTGTAAAGTATTCATCTGGTTTACCATGAAGACTGCCGTTTCTATATTCTCCTTCATCAAATGCGACATCTTCTAAATCCCAATATTTAACATATGGACCATCTAGTACATCTTCTTTGAATGTATATACCTGTGCAACTGTGCCATTAATATTATATGTTATTTCTTTGCCATGTTTTTTGTGGTTTTTAAAATGTTCTTCCATCATGATATTGCCATCATCAAAATAACGAGTTGACTTGCCCGATAAGTGACCAGTGTCACCATAGTTTTTAACGGTTTTTAGTTGTCCGTTATCGTAGTAATGATACGTTACTTTTCCTACAAACTTGCCATCTTCATTGAACAACGAATCTTCTATTTTCTGTCCGTTTGATTCGTATTTGATATAGTGTCCAATTTGAACGCCTTTGTCTAGAGTGCCTGAATCTCTTATCGCTTTAATTTCTTGTGCTTCATCTTGTATCTTTCTATATATATTATAACAGTAAGGGGTATCGAAGTCAACCCACTCTTTAATGTGGTAATCAACTGTGCTTGGCGTTTCGAAAATAGCATCTGTGTCTGCGAACTTACTTTCATTGGTTGTATCTAACCATATAGTAAAGTCAGCACCAAATTGTTTTCTTGTTTCTTCTGTTGGACAAATAAAGTCAGCAACAACACTTTTCCCTGCTGTTAACAAAACATTCGAAAGCATATTCATTCTATTTGCTTGTCGTCTTCTGCCTTCATCACTGAAGTCCCAATCATTCATTTCTCTTCTTACTTCATCTGCGTTGAGCCAAACAGCATCCATCATTTCTGACAATGGGTTGGCTAGTGTAGATTTGCCACTGCCTGAAAGTCCACAAATTAATATCTTCTTAGGTTTCACTATAATTAGCCTCTATACTTTCAATCGTTTCACTAAACTCATCATTAGTTTCTTTTCCACAAAACAGAGAGCAAGTTCTTAATCGTTTATCTCTCACGTTGTTGTTGTTAAAATTCTCTGGATACTTTTCTTGGAACATTGGTCCATCGATTATATCTTCCATACTCGTGTGGTGTAAACTTATCTTATCTTTTCCAAACGAATTTACAAAATCTTTAAGTTGTGCTGTTTCTTCATTATCATAGGCATAATACTTACTTGCTGTGAAACAACAAGGAAAAACCAAACCATCATGTGCCACAAACACACTCTTATTATGAAGAACCATACAATCAATCTTACTGTTTCCTAATTTAATTTCCCATTCAGTCAATGGTCTATCATTGTCTTTGACAAACTTAGGTGGATTATAGGTTGGGGTTGTCTCTACTAGAACGCCATTCTTATTATCCTTCTTTATCCTTTCAATTATAGAATCTATGTCATCAGGTTCGGTCATGTTTTTTGTTTGATGCCACAGTTTATCATATTTTTCTGACGCAACAACTTTATTTGTAAACTGTTTTTCTGGTGGTTCAATCATATACTGGAATGAACCATCAACATCAAACACTCGTATGCCTTCTTTCACTTGTCTATTGGTATCGTGGTGTACAAACCCCATTGCTTTCTTTTCAAAGAATTTCTCAATCCCTAGTTCTTCTGATAATGCCCTTGCTTCTGCTATTTGATGTTGGTTATGTTTGAATACGAGAAATTCCCATCTCGCATTTCCACCACCTTTTATAAAGTTTTTCATAGCCATCATTATCTTTGACCAGTTAGTTCCTTTTCTATACAGATGATTCGTGTCTTCTAATCCATCTACACTAAAAGTTAAAGTTCCTTTAGACCCTATTAACTTGCCTAGTTCATACCAAAACTCTGGGTCTCTTCCACTTGCATTTGAATTCATAGTCAATGTGATTTCTGGATTGATAGCCTTAACATGAGTGAGAATAGGTATGAGGTCTGGGTTAGTCATAGAGTCCCCATAGTTGCCACACATTTGCATACCAAATAACTGTGCAACAAAGTCATCACTGAACCATTTTTTAAACTGTTCAAGGCTCACATATGTTTCTCTGAATGCTTTGTTTTTTAATCCACCGTTTGCTCGTCTATTACAGACTGGACACAACGCATTACAAAGACTGCTTGTCTCTAAATCTAAATGCATTAATTCTTTGTACTTATACATAGTCATTGTCCCATGGATTCTTTTGTGCTTTTTAATTCTGTGTTCACATCCTTTCCACAGAATATTCCACAAGTATATAACTTCCCCTCATCTATAGAATTCTTGTTCCATCTATTAACATATCCATTTTGCATAAGGTCAGATTCTAGTATATCTTTTAGATTTTTCGTATCACTTAGAGTTATCGTTTCTTCTCCGTAACTCTCTACGAAGGCTCTAAGTTGCATAGTTTCATAACTCGCTGTCCCTACATACTTACTTGCTGTGAAACAACAAGGAAATACAATACCAGTCGAAGAAACAAATACACTTTGTAATTCTGGCTCTGCCCAATTTAACGCTTCACAAACAATGTCACAGTTGTCTATTTTTTTTGCACCCTCTGGATCCTCTGCCATTGGAGAAAATGAGGAGTTGAAAAATTTACTATTATAGTTGAATATTTCAGTTATATCTTCTAGTTTCATAGCCTTCTGAGGCATTAACTCACTTGATAAGGGTTTATACTTTAATGGTGGATTTTTTATTGCTTCGTTTTGCCACTCTTCGTCTGGACTATATAGATTGTAAGCAAACGAACCATCTATGTTTAATGCTCTAATGACTGGCTTGCCAATATCACTATTCATAAACCCCATTGCTTTCTTTGCCCAGAACTCATGCATGCCCAATTTCTTAGATAACTCTCTTGCTTCTGCTATTTGGTGTTGGTTGTGTTCAAAAACTAAAAATTCCCATGTAGCCCTTGCTTTCTTCGTAGAAGTAAAGGCAGTCATTGCGGTCATTACTTTCTTCCAATTGACTCCTTTTCTATACAGGTGATTAGTATCTTCTAATCCATCTACACTAAAAACTACACGACCAAACTCGCCAATAACTTCAGATAAATCTTCCCAAAACTTTTTATCTCTGCCGCCTGCGTTAGTGTTCATAGAAATAGTACCATATGGATTTACTTCTCTGAAGTAAGTAAGAATAGGAATCAAATCAGGTGCAGTCATAGGGTCACCATAATTTCCACACAAAAGCAATTGGTCCAATTGTTTTAACAAATCATCAGGAAACCATTTCTTAAATTGCTCTAGTGTTACTGCTCTTTCTGTCATTATTGGATTTTTAGGTCCACCAGATAAACGCCTATTACAGACGGGACACTCTGCGTTACACAAACTACTTACTTCGAAATGTATATTTCTTATATTTTCGTAATTATACATTAGTAATCATATCCTTAAACTCTGGTAAAAACTTTTCTATATCTTGGGTTCTTATCTCATCCAAATTACGAGTATACTCTTTTGCTTGTTCCCACTTTCTTGGTTTATCTGGACCACCAAACATAGTTTTTAGTTCTTTTAGTTTCCATTCATCAAACACACCTTCAAAATTCTTATGAATGTCTTCTCTCATTGCTTTTGGTAACACAGCAGGAGATAAAACATCTGGGTCATATACGTAATTGTGGTGTACAAAAATTCCATGTTTATTATGAAACTCATTATAGAAGTCACCCAAGGTACTGTAGTTCATCCATGAAACTGTCTGGGTAATGTCCATTTCGAATCCCTCGGTTTTTAGGCGGAGAAAGTTTTTCTCAACATCATTCCATTTTGTGGGATAGCGGATGTAGTGATTTCTATCACCCAAGTCATCTATGCTACAACTTATTTTTACATGGTCAAACTTACGCCACAGGTCTATAACTTTTTCATTCATCAATGTCATATTAATATTATACCACAACTTGATATCAGTTTTGCCCATATCAACGAGTCGTTCTAAGAATGCAAAGTGTTCTTTACTTAACATCGGCTCGCCGCCATTAATATAAAATGTCTTTACTTTGTCACAATGTTGTAGTAAGTCTTCCCAGAAACCAGTACGCTCTGGCCATCTGAAGCCTTCCATTGTATTGTAATCTGTTAATTGAAACGTAGTTGCATTCTGTAACTTATCATAATCATTGCGCCACTTAGAACTACTCGCTGGATTACACGTACGACACGCAACGTTACATGTGTTGCCTAATCTTAGTTCTACAAATTCTAGTTGTACATCTTTCATATAGCCAGTACTATCAGTTACTTCTCTCGCAACATCTATAGTATATTCTGGATAGTTTTTTATTTCTTCTACACGTTTCGAATTCATCCCCTTGGCTTCTTCAGCATAACAACGCAAACAGGCTTTTGGTTTTTTGTCAGTTAATACTTCTAATCTTGCTTTCTTAAAACTCTCACTGTTCATTGTGTCGTGTACAGTATCACGATTTAGATTATAGAACCTATCACCGTCACGTGAACTACTCAATGCATTACGATGGTCGGCAACACAACAATGTGTTACTCCGCCATGTGGATGCGTAGCAAGATGTTGAAACAAAAGTGGACAGAAAGTATTACTCATCAATCATCTCTATGTTTGTTATTCCTGTACATTTAAGCATCTCTTTTAAAACAGTTTCTTTATCTGTTCCAGTCAAATTTATGTTTCCTAATACAATTCTACCAGAGTTAAATTTAGGCAAAGTAAAATCATAATATTGGTCAAGAGAGTTGTCTTTAATCCAATCACCCATATACTCTCTCCAAGTTTTAGATTCATCTTGAAATCTCATCTCAAAAGCAGGATGAACTGTTATCTGTTGTTCAAGTCCTTTTGTTTTTACTAATTCAACATCATTAGTAGCATAGCACGTCTGTAAATCTTTACCAACTCTAAAGTAATCAAGTGTTAAGTCCCCCCATTCAAAATCTGTGATGAAATTATTATAATCTTCATCTGTTAGATTTTCTGTAGGATAATCTCTATCGTGGTCAGACAATCGTATTGTTCCAAAAAAATCGCTATGCTCACCTGGGTCACCAAAGTTTTCCATAGAATGAACAAGTTGATTTATCTCTTCTAAGAGATGATACATTGCTCCTGATGTACCGTACACCTGTGGTCCACGGAAGTTATCTCCTTTAATACTGGCAGTTACATCTTCAAAATACAGATGAAGTGCATTAAGTTTTAATACCTCAGGATCGAGTGTGTCTTCGTCTAATACTAGCCACTTTTCAGGATTTGGAACATCATCGTCAGCCGTAAGATTTTCAATTATCCAATTCATTCTTTTTTTCATTTTAGTAAAAGTATCAACTTGAATTGTGGGATAAAAATTATAATCACAATTTACTAAGTCATGGCCGTTGCTAACTTTTTTCATAATTTTAATAAATTTCTGAGTTGTTGTGCAATCTTTTTTTAAATCAAAAGTAACAGAATATTTTTCGCCATCTTCGACCATACCAACAAGGGGGTCTGGTATAATGTTGTCGCCTCTAAGTGGCGGCAATCTAGGTATTTGTGATAATGATATTTTAAGTTTCATTTGGTGCCCTTTCATCATTCATCCACCATTCATATAGTTCATCATCTGCTTTGTATATGTCGGCGATTGTAATTTTTTCATCTCTAATACTGTCTAGTCTATCTTGAAAACCCTTACCATTCTTTTTACCCTGTGCAAATTTATCTGGATATTCTTCTTCAAACGATGGTCTGTTTCGCATTTCTTTTAATGTATTTATTAGTGTAAATTGTTTGTGGGTGGCCAGAGGTTCCATATACCCAAGCAACTCATCAATATATCTAACAAGTATGTGTTTAGGCCATGCAAAGGGCGAGAATATAATATCTGGATGGAACGCAAACATAATCTTTGTTTCTATTCTCACATCAAGTTCTAAACTTAAATCAAACAAGTCTTTGATACTGAACATACCTGGACCAGTAATTGTTAAGTCAAACAACATCTTGTCTTTGCCACCTGGTGCGGCTAGACCTTTCTTAAAGTTTGCTAACCATTCGTCCCATACTATTCCCTTACGAATGAACTCTACAATATCACCAGTGCCATCAATACTTGCACACATCAACCAATCTTTAAATTGTGGAAGATAGTCAAATAGTTCCTTGCCTTTGAATGTTGTGCGAGATAGATTAGAATTATATCTTAGATGGCAGTTCTTTGCTGACCCATTCTTGACCATTTCTTCTAATGCCCACCAATGTATATCATACATCAATGGTTCGCCACCAACCCAATATATTTCTTCAACGATACCCTTTGATATCGCATCTCTGAATTCTGGTTCAACAACTTCAGTCTGAAATGAAGTCATCTTCTTCTTAACATCTTTCTGCATGAACGGTTGTTGTTCTATGCTCCACATGTTATTCTTTTTCTTCTCTGCTTCCCATGATGACGATAACTGTTCGCCACACATACGACATTTGAAGTTACATAAGTTAGAGTATCGATAATCAAATGAGATGACAGGCATTGTTGTGTGTCCGTCATCGTCTGTGTTATCAAATGCTTCTTGTATCTTGTCTCTGAATAGAACACCAGTAAACCATTTACGATACGAAGAGATACTTAGAATGTCATCGTTACATACGTCACATTGTGATATAGTTTCGCCTGCCATAAGTTTCTTGCGAATATCTTTCATGTATGGTGAGTTCCAATGTTCTTCTAAACTGACAGGATTAAAATCATCTGCTAGTGTTTTAGATTCTTTTATCTCGCCATACTTCTCATCGTTGGTCGCATCGATATACTGTTTTTGAAATGAGTGTTCTTCTCTACTCGCACAACACATTCTTCTCTCTGCTTGTGGAGATATGTAAGTGTGAGACCATGGAGCCATACAGAAAGTTTTGTTCTTACTTTCTTCTGCACAACTGCCGTCTCTATTCCAAATTGGTATTACTTTCATGCTTCTAGGGTACCCCAGGTCTTATGTATTTTTCCATAGAAAGAATATTCTTTTATTATTTCTTCTACTTCATCATAGTTTGTTATCAATTCTTGTTTTTGGTGTTTGCTTAATTGCTTTTTCATTCCGTTATAGTCATTCTCAGTATCAAACATTTCATGTAAGTTTTCATAAGGATAAAAGATACAATTATAACTATCTTTGTATCTTTCTACATACTCGTTATATATTCTATAAGTCATCTCAAGTCCAATACATAATTGTCTTACATCATTTGGTTCAAGTGAAATTTTCTCATGTTTTTGTATTATATTATCTTTGACTACCCATGTGTCATGTTCTTTGGCAATTAAATGACTACAAATAGCATCTACAGTATCAATTCTAAAACTAAAATGCAAGTCAGTAACATTGAGTTCACTTAAAAATCTATCAGTGCGAGAGAAGTCAAAAGTGAAATCTTTCTTGTTTAGATATTTGCCGCTCTTCATTTTATCAATAGTGGCAAATTGTCCTGTATCGTCTATTACTCTTACACCTGTAGTGACATGATACTTCATGCACCATTGCATCTTTAACGGTTTCATTAAATCTAGAAATTTGTCGTACTCATCTGGATGTATCTCTGATGAATATAGGCCATGGTTATCCCAAAAGTTAAATGGCGGATTACATATATTTTGTGTTATGTGGTTGTCTAGGAGTGTACTTCCTGTTCTTCCATAAAACATAACCAACTGGTTACTCATCAACATTCACTCCGCCTAATGCATCCTTTTCTGTATCCCAACCGCCCACTTTTTCATGGCCGTCATCTCCACTACCATATGCGTCTGTATTTGCAGGGTCACCTGCTCTGTCTAATGATACGAGACTTATAGTCTTTGACCTTATGTCACTTTCACTTGGCACTTCTGCTTCTAGTGATGTAAACCAATCTCCTAATGGACCAGGAAATGTAGATGCAAAATCTTTGTTTCTTCTTATATCATATTGTGCAAAGAATGCCTTGAAGTCATTATATAACTTTGGAGTTTCAGCAGTATTCTTATGGGGTGTTTTTACAATATCTAAGTAGTCAACTAATCTTACAACACTTTCTTTCTCGCCCTCATCTAACATTGCTTGTGGTCTTTCACTATTAATCCATTTATCTATCTTCTCTTTGTAATGAGATTTAATTTCTTCTGGTAGTATTGCCGCACTTTGAAATGATGGGAATCGTAGAATATTTAGAGATAGCGTTGGGGCACGGGTTCCATATTGCTCACGTAAGTCTAACATCTCATCCATAAACTCTGTGATAGAATTTAAACACAAAGAGTTAATAGTCATCATCATATACAACTTATCTATTTTCGCTTCTTTTAATACACGATGAATATTACTCATCCATAAGTCGTAGTCTAATCCATCACGAATGTACTCACCTTGCACTCCTGTTGCTTCCATAGACGTGTATATACTAAGTTTAGGAATATGCCAAGATTCCCTGACAAGTTTGTCAAGTACTTTTGGAGTATCAGGACATAGATTTGAGTTAATAGCAAAACGCATATCACGTCCTCTATCTGGGTTATCTTTAAACCAGTCGAATAACTTCCATGTACCTTTATGCATAATAGGTTCACCACCGGTGATACGAATTTCTTCTAAAGAATCTGCTAAGTCACTTTCCCACCACTTATGAAATGCTTGTATGTATGGGTTATCTTCTTGCTTCTTAGTTGCTGGTTCTGCCCACGGTGCCGTATCTGAGAAATGTCCACGTCCATCAGATTGTATATTCTGATATCCACCAAAATCATTAATGTCTTTAACCCATGCTGTACTAAACGCTGGATTACAATAAGAACATTTGAAATTACATGCTCTATCAAAAGATATCTCAAGTGTTTTTAAGTTTACGTTCTCATCCCATGGCATATCAACAGATTTTTGAATATCTTCATCTGCAAAAATTTCAGTCTTGAAGACTCGGTCAGAGATATTGTTCTTGCCCATGTCTTCTACTTTCCAGCAGTACTCACACTCACTAGGACGTTCACCCTCTTGCATCATCTTCCGCATCTTCTTCTTGTGTGGCGTATTATGAATTGCTGATGGATTATCTTTTAGTTCTTCAACAGGAATCCAATGTCCTGGTGGGTGATGACAACTTGTAGTTTGTCCGTGTCCTAACCAGATAGTTGCATTATACCATTTTGCGGCACAATACGACTTACTGATAGGGTCAATTATTCGAGTCTTATATTGATGAAGGTTTTCACCTCCAAGTTTTCCTCTTGTTTTATCCATCTGTTTTCTCTAATTTAAATATCTTGTCTACGGTTAAACTATCATACCAATCTACGATGATAGGGTCAAATGTTGCTCTAAAATCTTTGCCGCGTCTTTCGTCATACTGTGTATAGAATGATACGAAATCGCTTTGTCTCTTTTTTAATACTTCTTCTGTATGTGGATTATTTATTGCTTTATTCATAAACTCAATTAACCTAGTAACATGAGTAACTTCATATGGACGTAGGTCTCCCTTTCTTTCTTCGTACCATACTTTTAATTTATCATTATAATGTTTTATAATATGAGTTGGCAACGTACTAATACTATGAAATTCAGGATTGTATACTGGATTTAATGATAGTAAAATCTGCATTTCATCATATTCTTTTCTAAGTTCCAACATATCATCCATGAAATCTGTTATTGAGCCTAAACACAACGCATTAATAGTCATCATTATAACTGTTCTATTTACCTTTGGCTGGTCTAATAATCTCTTAACGTTATTCAACCAAACTTCATAGTTCATTCCATCACGGATGTAATCTGCTTGGGCGCCAGTTGCCTCACAACTTGTGAACATCTCAAAGTTTGGCACATACTCTACCATATCTAATAATTTTTGGAACGTCTTTTCTTTTTCTGGAATAAGATTTGAGTTGACTGCGAATCTCATATTTCTGCCACGTTCTGGATTATTCTTAAACCAATCAAATAATTTCCAAACAGGTGGATGCATAATAGGTTCGCCGCCAGTTACTCTGATGCCATCAAGGGTATCTACTAGACCACCTTCTTCTTCCCACCATTCCCAAAATGCTTGTATATATGGATTATCTTCATCTTTTGTGCTGAACGAAGCACCATTGTCCGTATTATTATAGTGACCTCTAATATCTGATTGAATATTTTCATATGGTCCATTGTCTTTAATATCTTTTACCCATTTAGTACTGAATGTAGGACCACAATAAGAACATGCAAAGTTACATGCTCGGTCAAATGATACTTCAAGTGTTCGTAAAAATGTATCATCATCCCATTTTGTTAATGGTATCGCATCTAAATCTGTTTCTTCATACATGCCTGTTTTAAAAACTCGTTCGGAAAGTTGTCCTCTATCTTCTGTGTCCCAACATTTATAACACTCGTTCGGTCTATCTCCCTCAAGCATCATTTTACGCATCTGCTTTTTATGTGGTGTATTGTGTATCGCTGAGGGATTATCTTTTAATCCTTCTAATGGAATATCATGTGAAGCAGGAAGATGACAACTGACTGTTTGCCCATGTCCTAACCAGATAGTCGCACCATGCCATTTTGCACCACAGAACGAGGCACTTTTTGAATCTATAACTCGTGCTTTGTAGTCTACAAATGATTCTGATGGACTAATTCTCATGGCTGATATTGTTCCTCATATTCCTCTTTTGCTTCGTTCCAGAAGTCAGTCATTTCTGGAAATGCAGTTAAGAAGTCCAAGTTTCTACGTTTGTCATACTGTGTAAAATATTCGTAGAATTTTATTAACGTATCACTTAGGTCACTAGAAGACATAGCCTCGCCTTCTTTAGCCCATGCTAAATCTCTTTCTAATTTTAATACTTCATAATTTTTAAAGCCAGTATACTTGCGACCATATAAATCATTTTCTAAAACATTCTCTTTCATAAACTCAATATTCTCTTTCAATATATCTAACATATCACCATCTGCTAATTGAATAGTCATCCAATCTGGATATCTAAGATATGGAGTATCGAACCAAATTCTTTGTCTCTTTTTTCGAACAAAAGGTGGATGCACAACTCCATCTCTATTTGGTGGTTGAATACTTATATCTTTTTGATTTTCATATCCAAATTCTTCACGCAAGTCTAATATCATTTGTAAGAAGCCACGAAGATTTGGAATACTTAATAATTGAAACGTATTGATAAATGATATTTCTGTACCATCTGTTTCACGTAGAACACGTCTACAGTTCTCATACATCTTATTAAAGTCTAAACCATCTCGCATATATTCTGCTTGTTCACCTACGCCATCTACACTTACATATAAACTAAAATGTTTACACGCTGGTGCGACATACCAGTAGTTACCACTGTCTGGATTAAACTTAGTCTTGTCTTCCCACACACGAACTTCTTCAATTGCTTTTAACTTGTCTATAAACTTATCAAACAACGCATCTTGTGGTGGACACATATTTGATGTTATACTTAAATCTAGTGTTGCGTTTGGATTTTCATTAACATAATCTAATACCTTAAACGTATTCTTATCCATAAGAGGCTCACCGCCTGTCATACGAAAGACTTTCAACTCTTGATACACGTTAGGAAACCATTTCCAAAATGCAGTAATATATGGATTATCTTTACGTGCAACTTCTAATGGCATCATGCCAGTGCGGCGGAGATAATCTATATCATTGTGCCCTGTTCCGTTTGAAAACTTAAATGCTCCATGTTCTTTAATATCATCTTCCCATGCAGTAGATAAATGAGGAGAACAATAAGAACACTTTAAGTTGCATGCCTGATTGAAGTTCACTTCTACATATCTAGGAGTAATATCATGGTCCCACGGTTGTGTTACAACTTCATCCCATGCATCTTTAACCCACCACTCACTACTGCGATAGTGTCTATCACTTAGTCTACCACCTTCTGGTGGACTGGGAGCGTCTTCTACATTCCAACAGTACTGGCATCCTTCTGGACGAGTACCTTCTTTCATCTGCTTTCGTTCTTCTAGTTTGAACTGTGTGTTATGCAAAGCATTTACATTTGCTTTTAGTTCATGTAATGGAATAGGATGAGTAGGGGGATGATAACAACTGTGAGTTCGCCCTTGTGGCAAGTGTAGACTTACTTGAAGCCATTTTGCCATACACATAGACGGAGACAATGCATTTAAATTGTCTCTAGTGACAACTGCATCATCGTCATAATTTGACATTATCTATCCCAGCCAGTTTGCTTTTCTGTTGCTATTGGATTATTAACTCTAGGTGGATTTGTATAATTTACTTTCCAAAATCTTCCGAGTTCTGGTGTAGGGTCAACTATTTCCATTCCCATCTTGTCATTAAGAATGTCACCAATACGCAAACACTCATCATACACCTTGTCATAGTCCCATTCAACACCAGTTCGACTACATTTCTCTTCGCCACCAGCAACTTTAGGTAGAACTTCTTCTTCAAAATAAGTTTTGAACCAATCGAAAGAAGAGATGTTTTCTAGTTTATAGTCGTCTACAAAATTTACATCATAACATCCTAGTCTTGCTCCGTAACAAGCCCATATACCATTCTCTACATCTGCACCAACATTACACCATATTGTTAATCTTTGATAATTTTTGTGCCATATTCTTTTACGAAAGTCCTCGATTGGCACTTTTCTGCCTTCATCTAATGACATCTTTACACCCTCCCGATATCCGGCACGAAATGCCTGAAATGGTGAGCCTGCATTAAATACCTCTGAGTAGATATTGTTCATCTGAATATAATTTAAGTCCCAACAGAAGTCTACTTTCTTTGTTTCGTCTTCTGCGTTCTCATGTGTTTTCATCTCTAAGACTAGTTTTACTGGCCAACATTTGATACCACCGTTTCCGTATACTAATCCATTAACCGAATTCTTTGCACTCCAACTTATAATTGAATTTGCTAAGTCTGTGTCGTCACCAATTGATATTGCCAAATCAAAAAATCTTTCATCAACAATGTTATCACCATCAATAGTAATAAAGCGTTCAGTTTCGCTTTGTCTTGCACATTCTTTATGTGCGTTATCAAATCCTTTCACTCCATCTACTCTTTTAGCAAATGGGAACTTCATCATTAGGTTAGCCCAGTGTTCTTCTTTTGCTGGTTCATCATAACTGATATAGAATACATCTAAGTCACCAAGAACTAGTTCGGTTTTTTTCATACTTTTCTCCAAGAATATTTGTCAAAATACTTCTGCGTATAAACGCTTATACTGTATTTATTATATGACAACTTGACATGTTTTCCAGTGGATAATAGTTCAGAAAATGGCACTTCTACTGTTTTAATTAAGAACTCTGGTCTATCTTTGTGTGTAATAAAGAATACGTGGTCAGTCTTTCCAGCAACACTTACTAATTGATTTGAGTCAATGCCGATACTTTCGCCCAGTTTATCACTGATTTTGAATACTAATTCGTCTCCTTCGAAGTGAAGTAAGATATCAGCATCTTCTGTTGTAAGTATCTTATGTAATTGATTGTCTTTATTTCTTCTTTTGATATCAACTTTTGATTTTACAATTCCATATACGAGAGGATTATCTGTTCTGCTTACTATGTAATCTGAAAACTTATAACGACCTGCAAGAAATGGTTCAACATCTTCAATCTCAAACCATGCAAACATGTCTTTAGTATCTTGTATTTGATTTGTTATTTGTGTAATCTTATTAAAACTATCAAAATAAACAGCACGACAAGTATCAGTTTTGTTTATAAGACTTATCATAACACTGCGTCCTCTAGTTGTTTAATCTTATTCTCGTCCATCCAATTCTTCTCTACGTAATGAACTGGCAATGTCTGAGTGAAATTACCAATCTTAACTTGTAAATCATCACCCAACTCACTTGTTATACTTTTAGTCCAGTTGCTATCTATCATATTTTGTGGTATATGTTGGACCATGCTTTTCATATGAACAAAAGTCGGAACATCCTTGATGTCATAATCACATGTTTCTGCTTCGATATCTAATAGTTGAATTGCTAATGCATATGCTACATCGGCACTCATCCAGTTCTGTCCAACTCCTTTAAGAAATTTATCAAAGTATACGTTCCAATGAGTCATAATCAGTTCAACCATTCTGAAGAATTCATATGTTAATTCTGATTTCTTAAAGTATGTGAAGTTACTGTAAACGTTTGGCAACTCTAATTGGGTAAACTTCTTTCGATAGTAATCACTGGTTACATCTTCATTACGAAATGTTTTCACATTTGTACAACACCAGACATCTTTCTTAGAAAGATAATCCCACCAATAGTCTACGCTGTCAGTGAATATCATATCGCTGTCAAGTATAATAGTTTCATCATATGGAGTCATGTGTGGATATTTCCACTTATTATGAATCTTCCACTTGTCGCCTTTCGCATCATCATTCCAAGGAATATCAACTATAGCATCAAATACCTTTTTATGTTTGTCAGTTATTAGTTTCTTTGTTTCTTCGTCTACACAAACACATAGATTATTAATCTTTTGTGATGCTTTTAGACTAAGGGCAAGAGCATAAGACATTTCTAAGTAATTAATATCTTCGCTATTCTGTGCGATAGTTATGTATCCTCTACTCATCTATTTTCTCCAAATGAGAATGACTCTCATTAACTTTTTCTCCGTTCGATAAAAAGTCATCAATAAATCGTCCTATTGCTTTCTTGTTCATAACATGTAAGTCCGTATCTGTAAATCTGGACAACAAATGTTCAGTCACTCTCTCAGCATCTGCACAATACATAATAATGTCATTGTGTGAATTAATTCTGTAGATGTCATCCAGGTCAAAACTATTGTTTAGATATTCAATAGGCAAAGATGGTACATCAAACGCAACACTACCATTCAATATATGCAATGCCATCGAGAATGCAAAATCATTTCTATATAGATTACCACTACAGTTATATAGGTAATAATAATACTTATAATTATGTTTTATGTGGCTTATGATAGTGAATAGATTTTCAGCAAAATCAGATTTTTTAAAATAAAAAACTGTTGCCCAATACATAGGAATACTAAAGTTGTCAAGATATTCTATGTGTTCCTTATGACGTTCTGAGACATCTCTATACTTACAGTTAATCATTACATCATTATCACTACCCCACACTTGGTCTAGTACATTATTCATAATGAAATAGTCACTATCTATTACTAATGTTTCATCATAGGGAGACAATTCGTATACGTCACTTCTACTCATGTTTTTGAATGATGCGTATTCTGTTTTATCTATAGTATCTTTGAATAGTCTTACGTTCTCTGGCTGGAAAGAATCCGTAACAATTATGTTATCAAAGTATTCATCAATTAAGTCTTTTTTTGATTCTAGAGTTTCTGTGTTGGTTACTAGACAAATCTCATCAACCAATGAAAGATTCTTTCTGGCATATCCAGCACACGCACAGGCCTGTTCTGCATAGTTGATGTACTCATTATTCTGAGCAAATATTATAATGCCTCGACTCATATTAAATCTCTAGTACTTTTTCTATTTTTCGGGAACTTCTCAATTTTTGATATTCGTTGTAATAATCGTTTACTACTTCAAAGTATAGACTTGATACTTCGTCTAAGAACTTCTCTGTATCTTCGATACGAACAGGTATACTATTCTTATCAAGCAGAGTTATCTCTGTTTTACCACTCGACACAACTGCATACATAAAAGATATCAATGATTGGTCAACAGCGAATGACCCACCAGCAGTACTATAACTTAATAAGTTCTGTGTTTTAACTTTTAGATTGTTTTTGTTTAGATTGAAGGTCTTCATTGTATTAGAAAAGTCTAACGCTTTCTCTAATCTTTCTAAGTCCTTCTCTGATGCTACATTTGTAGTGCTATCGACCATAAATTTATTCTCCTATATTACTACTAATAATACAGTAAAATCAACCAAAAGTCAATAGTTAAAGTTGATAAACATGGGAATAAGTTGGGGACGGAAGTTTGACACCTGGTGTGTCATCTGCTAACAATTCATTAAAGGTAACAGTTAATGCACCAGCAACATAGTCCACTCCTGTCCAAGTTCCAGAATATGGACTATTTGTCCAAGTTCCAGTAGTATAAGATGCGACACCCGTACCAGTACCAGGTCCAGTTGCTGTAAATCTAGTAGCAGTAGTGGTCGCGGTGCCTGTTGCTACGTAATCAGCAGTTCCTATATTCTGTAATGTTCCTTCACCAGTGCTTCCATCAGCGTTACCAGTTCCAGTTGCAGTAAATACTGTATTAAGATTATTATCAGCCGCTCCAATCGTAGTGAAGTCTAATG
>Ga0115000_10001765_pt1 | contig 18962 bp, 15 predicted proteins | sample ArcticOcean_MG_C_6_FD_89690 | JGI IMG/M metagenome (GOLD analysis project Ga0115000, IMG submission 89690) | Marine microbial communities from western Arctic Ocean - ArcticOcean_MG_CB8_128 | ecosystem: Environmental > Aquatic > Marine > Oceanic | place: Arctic Ocean: Canada Basin | collected... | reverse complement strand
CATGCAATGTAGGCTCAAAATGGGACACCGGAATACACTTGTGCTGCTTAGCCAAGCCGGCAGGCAGGAGCTTGATCAATTCCGGGGTGATCATGGCATCATTGAGATCCATTGACTCCGCCCCGAGATGGTCGCACAAAGCTTGAATGATCCTGTCGGAGTCCAGATATCCCAAGTCCAACAAGGCCTGAAATGCGGTTACCCCCTTGGTTTCCACTTCACCGGCGGCCTCCTCAAGCTGGAACTCGTCCAATAGATTCAGCTCAGCGATCAACGACAGAAGCGGTATGGATAAAAAGTCTGCCATCAATCTTCCTCTTCCTCCTCATCAGCCGCCATCCCCGCCTGCACACTCCGAAGCTTCTCCATAATGGTCCCCGGGTCTTGTGATTTAGTGATGACCTCATCCTCGGTAATCAAGCCAGCCTGATATTTCTCCAACAGGAACGAATCGAGGTTCACCATGCCGTATTTAGCACCAGTTTGAATATCTGAATTAATCCGATAAGTTTTATTGTCACGAATCAGCGCGGAAATCGAAGGTGTCAAGTTCATGATCTCGAATACCGCTACCCGGCCCGGCTTGTCAGCACGCGGACATAGCAACTGTGAAATCACAGAAACCAACACCGTGGAAAGCTGGATGCGAATGGTGTTCTGCTGGTTGGTCGGGAATGCGTTCACGATACGGTCAATGGTCTTGGCAGCGCCTGTCGTATGAAGGGTGCCGAACACCAAGTGACCCGTCTCTGCTGCCGTAATGGCCGACTCAATCGTCTCCAAATCCCGCATCTCACCTACCAGAATAATGTCTGGATCCTGTCGCAGGACACGCCGAAGGGCTTCGCCGAAACTGGGCACATCCACGTGTACCTCGCGCTGAGTGACAATGGCGGCCTTGTGGTTGTGAAAAAACTCAATGGGATCTTCTACGGTGACAATATGGGCGTCGTCACGCTCCATGTTGATGATATCAATCATCGAAGCCAACGTGGTGCTTTTACCGGAACCGGTTGGACCGGTCACCAGACACATGCCACGCGGTTTGTACAACAATTCTTTGACCGATGGCGGCAAACCGATCTGCTCGAATGTCAGCAGCGTTGTCGGAATCTGCCGCAACACGGATGCAAACCTGCCCTTCTCTTTGAAAATCGCCACCCGGAAGCGAGCCATGTCTCCAAATGCAAAGGCAAAGTCAGCACCGCCACGTTCGCGCACCGCCTGAACATTCTCATCAGATGTGATGGAACGCATCAATTCCTCCGACATTTCATCCGTGACAACCGGGCCGTCCACCTTCTGTAAAATACCGTGCAGTCGGATCGAAGGAGGGATGCCAACCCGGATGTGGAGATCGGATGCGCCCTCCTTCACCACAAGGTGCAACAAGTCTGACATTGAATATGACATTGTTATCTAAAAAACCGCTCAATCCTCGTCACCCACCGTGACGCGCAGCACTTCATTCGCTGTGGTCATGCCGGCGACTGCCTTCCGGGCGCCATCCTCGCGAAGGGTTCTCATACCCACTTCGCGGGCGCGCTTTCTCAACTCTGTGTTCGTAACCTGGTTCACGATCATCTTTCGGCTTTCATCGTCCACTACGAATACTTCAAACAATCCAAACCGCCCCTTGTGTCCGGTGCCGTTGCACTTATCACAGCCTTTCCCTGCCATGAAATTAGGATCCTTTATCTGGTTCGGATCAAGGCCAAGTGCCAATAGATCACTGTTATCAGGTGTGGCTGGTGCCTCACATTTTTGGCAAATCTTCCGAACTAGGCGCTGTGCCATGAGACACCGAGTGGCGGAAGCGATAAGGAACGGCTTCACACCAATATCCATTAACCGTGTCACCGCAGAAGGCGCATCGTTTGTATGTAGTGTGGAGAAAACCAAATGGCCGGTCAACGAAGCATTAATCGCGATGGACGCTGTCTCGTAATCACGAATCTCACCCAACATCACCACATTTGGCGCCTGACGCAACATCGCCCTGAGGGCGTTGGCGAACGTCAAATCCACCGCAGTATTCACCTGCACCTGGTTGATCCCCTCAAGCAAATACTCGACCGGATCTTCTACTGTGATGATTTTACGATCCGGCTTGTTGATGTAATTCAGGCAGGAGTACAGCGTGGTGGTTTTCCCCGAGCCTGTCGGGCCTGTCACCAGCAGAATTCCGTCAGGCAACTGAATCAACTTCTCAAATGTCTGCTGGTCATCGGTCAAAAAGCCCAACTGGCCAAGGCCAAGCTTCAGCCCTTCCTTATCCAAGAGTCGCATGACGATGCTCTCGCCGTGAGTCGTCGGGAGGCAACTTACACGCAAGTCAATCGATTTACCGCCGACGTTCGCCTGAATACGACCGTCCTGCGGGACGCGTTTCTCTGCAATGTCCATCTCGGACATAATTTTCAGGCGACTGGTCACTGCAGCCTGCAAACGCCTTGGCGGAGATTTCTGCTCGTGGCAAACTCCGTCAATCCGGTAACGCATCCGAAACCGCGCAGCCAGTGGCTCAAGATGAATGTCAGAGGCTCCCATACGGAAAGCCTCCACAATCATGGTGTTCACCAGTTTGATGATCGGAGTGTCCGCATCGACGGCACCACCATCATCCTCCACACTCACTTCCCCAAGCGTGCTGATCTGCACGTCCCCCTCGGTGATGTCCTGAATCAGTTTACTGACGCTGTCATCCTTGGCCGCCCCGTAATACTGCTTGAGGGCATCCTCAATCTCATCCTCATCGGCAACACTGATCTTGACCTCCTTGTTGAGCGCTTGCCCAAGAGCGTCGATCGCATCAAGGTCAGAGGGGTCGGACATTGCCACCGTGACGCTCAAGTCGTCATGATACAACGGCACCACCTTGTACTGGTGCGCCACGGACCGGGGAACCGAGGAGATCACATCGTCCTCAATCGTCTGCTCAGCGATCTCCACAAACTCCGCGCCGAATTGCGCCGCCTTGGCCTGGGACACCTGGATCGTCATCAGCACACCCTTAGTGATAAGTGTATCGACAACCCCCTCCCCACTGGACATGGCCTCGTCCTCGGCGAGGGCGCGCTCCTCGTCCGTCACCACTCCCATCTCGGTCAGTGTTTCCAGTAAATAGTCGTCTCGTGCAGACACAATCTTAATTCATGGGCGTTCAGCCCCAAAGAGCGAAGTAGCTTATCCTCATTGAAAACAAAGTAAAGGCAGACAAAAAATCTTCAGGCGAACCCTAACCACCTAGCGAAGGGCGCAAAGGGCTACCCGAAGCTCCCCGGCCAGCCAAGTCTTAATTCATTTTTTATCGTGGCGAAGAAGCAAATTAACCGCTCTGAAAGTAGGGAGATCATGTCCAGATTGCCTCCAGGAGGTATTTGCGCCACTCTCCTCGCAGTCGAACTTGGCCAAGCGATTGGCCAAGCCAGCGCATGGAGTCTCCTCTACAACTAGTCATCGGGATCGATGGTGGTGCGACTTACAGCCACGGAGTGGCCGCAACGCACGACGGCCGCGTCCTCGCTGCCGTCCACTCCGCGTCGATGAACTTCACCGGTTCCTACCAAAAGGAAGTTCGGCGGCGGGTCAACGAAATCCTCCGAGATCTCGAGTTGCAACTGCCCTTCGCTAACGAATTCACCCATTACGCCGTCTCGGCCGCAGGCATCTTCAACGAAGCCACAGCCGACCAGAAGGAAAAGCTATGCGGCAAAATCTACCCTTGGAAACGCACACGCCTCGTGGGCGACTCCATTGCCGCGTTTCAAGGCGCAACACTTGGCCGGCCTGGCGTGCTCGCCATTTGCGGAACAGGCACCAGCATCATCGCCTGCAACAAGGAGAAGAAGTTCACACAACTGGGGGGATGGGGGCCGCTGCTCGATGATGTCGGCAGCGCCTACTGGATCGCGCTGAAATGCATTCGCGCTACCATCGCGGAGTTCGAGCAGACCGGCCCAAAAACCGCGATCACAGCAGCCCTTTGCGAGTGGCATGAAATCAAAAGCGTGCAGGGATTGATCCCGGTGATTTACCACCCCGAATTCACCCGCGACAAATTTGCCATCCTTGCCGCCCGGCTCGACAAGGAGATCGGCACAACCGATCCGGTTTATCAGCAAATCAGCCGCGAGGCCGGCGAAGCCGTCGGAAATCTCACCCTCCAAGCCGCGGAGAAATCGGGCCTTGACACCTCCCCGCTACCGCTCTTTTTTTCCGGTGGCGTCCTACAGTTTAACAGGGAGGCGATGAAATCATTCGAGGCGACCGTCCGCAGTAAACACCAGGTGATGCTCAGCCAACCCCGGCTGCCTACCGTGCTCGGCACTGCAATGCTCGCCCTGAGGGAGGCTAAAGTAGAAATCACAGACAGGCTCGCAGGTCAACTCGACACGACCTACAAAAACATTAACGAGCTCCTCTCCAATTAATGCCGCGGCGGTGGGGCGAAAAAACCGCTTCTCCCCGGGTCAGCTTGTCTCCTCGTATTCGATTTCCTCCCCCCAATCCCCAACCTTCAAAATGCTACGAACCTTCCGCCTCTCATAACGGTGCTGCTTCGCCTTACCCGGCTGGGTTTGCGCCTGATGAAAGGGATGCTCCTCGCTGACGAGGCCGGAAACGACATCGGTGTTTTTTCTCATTAAGGTTAATGGGGGGTAAGGAAGAAACCGTCGGGGATAAAGCGAGCAAACCACGCTGGCTAGATGCAAGCCACTCCCCAGTATGTATCAGGTAACACATAACAAACAGTTGAAGAACTTTGACCCCTCCTCCGTGAAAGCGTTCGAAAAAATCAGTTAGAAAATTGAAACGTCCCAGAGCGCCACTCGTCAAGTGACTCCGCCGCAATTAGTTCCATCCCAAAGCCACAAAATGCCGCCTCCACTCCGGCAAACTGCTCCTCCAAAATCCCTGCCAAAACCAACCGCCCAGCCGGTGCCAACCACGACGCCAACTTGGCTTTTTCAGCAACCAGCAATTCGGACATCAAATTGGCACAAACCACATCAAACTGCCTACCGCCCAGGGGCATTTTCGTCAGATCTCGCTCCTCAAACGCCAGCAAATGAGCAAGCCCGTTTTGTTCCGCGTTTCGCCGGGCAACCTGCACCGCCACAGGGTCAAAGTCCCACGCCTCCACCGGGCCATACCCCAGCTTGGCCGCCGAGATGGCCAAAATCCCGGACCCCGTGCCCGCATCTAGCAGACTCTTCCCGCCGCCGACCGGCACGCACTCCGCCAATTGCCTCAGACAAAACAACGTCGTCGCGTGGTGTCCCGTCCCAAAACTCATCCCGGGATTCAAAATAACCACCGCTTGGCCAAGTTTCGGCTCGATCTCCTCCCAATCCGGTTTCACCAGCAATCGGTCGCCCACCTGGATCGGGCTGAAATGTTTCTTCCACGACTCCGACCAGTCCTCCCGCTTCACCGGCTCGACCTCCCAATCCCCCGCGCCTAAATCCAGCCCGACAGCGCGAAGAACATCCAGCCCTTCGCCAAGCGACGCCTCCTCTGCCAGGTCAATTGATTCGCGCTCGAGATAAACCGTGACCTTGGCCTCTCCCGATCCGTCCGACGCCCAAACCGACGCCGTCGTCCCAAAGATTGATTCCAGCAACGCTCCCACCGATTCCCCCGCCTCCGGCGTCGTCAACACCCGAACCGAAATTATCTGTTCCAACTCCCCGCTCATCATTCGCTACCGCAATTTGCGAAACCCTTGAACATGACATACGGCTACGCCGCTCCATTCTCTCCCAGCCACAGCCACGGGGCAAAGTTGTGCAGCTTGATTTCTGCCCGGTTCGATCGGTGTTCAATGACGGTCAAGCTGGCGAAGTCGACCTCGAAACGGTCCATTTTCGAAAATGGCTCGTCGAGCAGCAGGGCCAACAGCATACGGATCACGCCGCCATGGCACACCACAAGCACGTCCTGCCCCTCCCCTTCGCCCATCATTTGCTCCAGACTGCCGCGAATGCGTGACCGGTATCCGTCCATCGGCTCGGCTTCCGCGACGTCTCCGCTCTCCAAATGCACAAGCCAGTCCTCAGCATTAACGCCGAATTTTTCCTGTATCTCGTGCCACTTGTGGCCAGTCCAAACACCAAAATCGACTTCCCGCAATTCGTCAATCACCTCGGCCTCCCGGCCAAGCGCATCGAGCAGTGGCTTGGCTGTCTGCCGTACCCGAACCATCGGGCTGCGGTAAATATGGTCGAAGTTGCGGCCCTGCAAAAACTTGGCCAAACCCTTGGCCTGCTCGTGGCCAGTCGCCGACAGTTCCATGTCGATACTGCCGCCGAAAACCTGATGGTACGCTTCGTCGACTTCGCCGTGGCGGACGAGATGCAGGCGTGTCGGCTCTTCCCTGACGTACATGATGCGCGGCTGTTTCAGCCCTCGGCGATCGCCGCTTTCTGCAACTCCAGTAGCTCGGCCACCCCCTTGCGTCCGTGTGCCAACATGGTTGTCAGCTCGGCTTCGGTGAAGCTGTTTTTCTCGCCGGTGCCCTGTAACTCGATGAACTCGCTGTTAGCGTTCATCACGAGGTTCATGTCCACCTCGGCGGCGACGTCCTCGACGTACGGTAGATCCAAAAGCGGCACGCCGCCCACCACGCCAACGCTCACCGCAGCAATCGGCGAAATGATTGGATCACTTTTCAGTAATCCCTCCGACTGAAGCTTGGTCAAGGCCAACGACAACGCGACATAACCGCCGGTGATCGACGCCGTGCGCGTCCCACCGTCGGCTTGGAGCACGTCGCAGTCGATCCAGATAGTGCGCGAGCCAAGCTTAACCATGTTCAAAGCAGCCCGCATCGAGCGGCCGATGAGGCGCTGGATTTCCTGCGAACGCCCATCGATCTTGCCCTTGGTAATGTCGCGCCGTTTGCGGTCGAGCGTCGAGTAGGGAAGCATCGAGTACTCGGCGGTAAGCCAGCCTCCCTCGACATTCTGCATCTTCATCCAGCGCGGCACCGATTCCTCGACGGTAGCGGTGCAAATAACGCGGGTATTGCCCCACTCGATCAGCGTCGAGCCGGTGGCGTACGGAGCAATGTTGTTTTTAAAATTAACCGTGCGGAGTTGATCCACCGCGCGGCCGTCCGGTCGTTGTTTTGTGTTTGAGTCTCCCTCGCTCATGGCCACCCAAGCTACCTCCACCCGGGCGGCAACTCAATCCCGATCGCTCAGATCAATGATAATGACGCGGATAATCCCCGGCGACATCACGGTATTTGGTCGCGAACTCGATGCACGCACCGGTATCGAGCTGGCCGACGCAACCCCTGTACATCTCCTGCCAAGGCGTCTGATGACTCAGCTCCGGCGGGGAGTAATTTTCACTCCGCTTGACCAACGCCTCGTCCGATACCAGTAATTCGACACGGCACTCGTTTAGATCCACCCGCACCTCGTCGCCTGTCTCGAGCAGGGCCAGATTCCCGCCCGCAGCCGACTCGGGAGCAATGTTCAAAATACTCGGGCTGGCCGAGGTGCCGCTTTGTCGGCCGTCGCCCATCGTCGGCAGCGTGTGAATGCCCTGTTTTAAAAGGCGGTCCGGAGGCTGCATATTCACCACTTCGCCGGAGCCGGGATAACCAATCGGCCCACAGCCGCGAATCACCAGCATGCACGAGTCGTCGATTTCCAGCGACGGATCGTTGAGGCGCTCGCGATAATCCTCCGGCCCCTCAAACACGACCACACGGGACGTGAACACGTTTTCATTCCCCGGCTCGGCTAAATACCGTGCCCGGAACTCGTCGCTGACGACACATGTCTTGATCAGCGCCGCATCAAACAAGTTACCGCTCAACACCAAAAATCCGGCCTTTTCTTTCATCGGGTTTTTATAGGCGTAAATCACCTCGTGATCCGGTTCCGGCACATCCACCTGGTTTTCGGCCACGGTATTGCCGCTCACGGTCAACGCGTCACCGTGAATTCGGCCTGCGCCGAGCAACTCGCGAACGACGCCCGGAATGCCTCCCGCACGATGGAAGGCCTCGCCAAGGTACTTGCCGGCCGGCTGGCAGTTGACAAGCAACGGCACGTCGTAGCCGATGTCCTGCCAATCCTGCAGACTCAACTCAACTCCCAAGTGGCGCGCAATCGCCGTTAGGTGAACGGGGCAGTTCGTGGAACCGCCGATGGCTGTGTTGACAACGATAGCATTCTCGAATGCCTCGCGAGTCATCACTTTGTTCGGGGTCAAATCTTCGTGAACCATGTCCACAATTCGTTTGCCTGTACGGTACGCCATCTGGCCGCGCTCGCGATACGCCGCCGGGATCACCGCACAACCTGGCAACGACATGCCCAACGCCTCGGCGAGTGAATTCATCGAGAGCGCTGTCCCCATCGTGTTGCAGTGGCCGACGCTGGGAGACGAGGCGGCCACTTGGTCGAGCAACTCTTCGAATGTGATTTTACCCTCGGCCATCTGCTTGCGCCCCTCCCAGATCATCGTGCCGGAGCCGGCCAACTCGCCGTTGTACCAGCCGTCAAGCATCGGGCCACCGGACTGCACGATCGCCGGCAGGTTCATCGTCGCTGCGGCCATCAGGCAGGCTGGTGTGGTTTTGTCGCAACCGGTCGTCAGCACCACGCCGTCGAACGGATAGCCGTGCAGCACCTCGACTAGCCCCAAATAGGCCAGGTTTCGATCGAGCGCAGCGGCCGGCCGGCGGCAACTCTCCTGAATCGGGTGAACCGGGAATACAAACGGAATGCCGCCGGAATCTCGAATGCCGGCTTTGACGCGCTCAGCCGTCTCGATGTGCCCACGGTTGCACGGAGTGATGTCACTCCCGACCTGGGCAATGCCTATGATCGGCTTGCCAGCACGCAACTCCTCCGGAGTGATGCCATAGTTCAGGAACCGCTCGATGTAAATAACCGTCCCATCCGGATGCCCCGGGTTGTTGAACCACTCCTCACTTCGAAGCCTCTTCGTTGCTTTTTTCGAGTCACTCATGCGCTTGGGTAAGCGTAAAGCATCGCGCCCCGTTTGCCAACAGAGCCTGGGGAACCCGCCCTACCCTCGGCAGAGATCGGGTATGGGTTGAAACTTGCCAAGCGGGGCGGTCTCGTTGACATTGCCTTGCATGTTCAGCCTTGCGGGAAAGTCCGCTGTCGTGACCGGCGCGGGATCGGGAATTGGCCAAGCGATCGCCCTCGCCTTGGCCAAACAGGGTGCGTTTGTAGATGTACTCGAGGTTAACGTTGACGGCGCCAACGACACGGTCGAGCAGATCCGCTCCGCCGGCGGCCAAGCGGATGCTGTCGAGTGCGACGTATCGAATCACGGCCAAGTGCAGGAAGTTTTTGACAATCTTGGCAGCGCCCGCGGCGGGCTGGACTGCCTTGTCAACAACGCCGGCATCGCGCACGTTGGCAACATCACGAACACTAGCGAGGAGGATTTTGACCGCGTGATCAGTGTGAACTTGAAGGGCGTCTTCAACTGCCTCAAGGGTGGTGTCCGGCAGATGCTCAAGAGCGGCGGTGGTGCGATTGTCAACATCGCCTCGACCGTGGCGACGATGGCGATCAACGATCGACTCTCCTACAGCACCAGCAAGGGCGGCGTGCTTGCGATGACCTACTCAGTGGCCAAGGATCATCTGCACGACAACATCCGCTGCAACGCGATTTTGCCGGGCCGCATCCACACTCCGTTCGTCGACGGCTTCATCGCGGAGAATTACCCGGACAACCAGGTGGAGATGTTCAAGAAACTTTCCGAGTATCAGCCAATTGGCCGTATGGGCACACCGGCGGAAGTCGGTGCGATGGCGGTGTTCCTCTGCAGCAACGAGGCGTCGTTCATCACCGGCGCCCCCTTCCCCGTTGATGGCGGGACGCTGTACGTTCGCTGATTCACAAAAAACGCCCAGGCTTTCTCCCGAAATCGCGCTGAACGCCGAAGCCCTGCTGCAGAAAGCTGTCACGCAGACCGGATTATCTGACTTTGGCGATGACGCGTTTCGCGAGCCGTACGAACTGCTGCTCCAGTCACTGCGGGAAGAGGCGCGACTCAACACGCAAGGCGTGATCATGTTACAACGGACAATTCTGCGCCTGCTCGTAAACCGACTGCTAACTGAGCAGGCGTTTGCCGCGAACCCGGAGATGGCGAAGACACCGATTGAGCAACCGCTGTACATCCTTGGCTTCCCTCGGACCGGCACAACGCTGCTGCACAACGCTGCTGCACAACCTGCTTTCCCGCGATCCAGCCGCGCGCTGACTGCGACTGTGGGAGGGACTGCACCTAGCCCCGTCGCCCGAGTCGCTGGAGGACGATCTGCGAATAGCGAAAACAGAGAAGTTTGTCGCTGATTTTGAGAAAATAGCACCCCGCCTTGTGGACGCTCACAAGCTCAATGCCACCGGCCCGGAGGAATGCCTTTGGCTCATCGAGCATACGTTTGCCGACTTTATTTTCGAACTAAGGGCGAACATCCCAAGTTACTCCGATTGGCTCGCTGGGCACGAGGCCGACGCGGTGTGGTACCGCTACTACCGCCGCCAACTCCAAATGCTCAGCTGGAAATGCCGCGGCATCCACTGGGTGTGCAAGACGCCTCGCCATCTCCCCGGGCTGGGCGGCCTGATGCGAGTCTTCCCCGATGCGCGAATCGTGCAGACACATCGCGGCGCGGAGAATGTCCTGCCAAGCATCTGCAGCCTGTGCGAGATCACGCGCAGCGCCGCAAGCGATGTGGTGGACAAGGCCGCAATCGGCGCGCATTGGCATCAGCGCCTGCTCGGGATCGAGCGGCGATCGAGCGAAGTCCGCGCCGCCGCCGATCCGAGGCAGTTTCTCGATGTGCAATACGTCGATCTTGTCGCCGACCCCATCGGAACGGTTCGGCGTATTTACGAGCATTACGGCTGCGACTACTCAGATGAATTTGAAAACCATATGAAACAATGGCTGATCGACAACCGCCAACACAAGCACGGCGCGCATCGCTACTCGCTCGAGGAATACGGGCTGGACGCCGAAACCGTGCGATCCGATTTTCCCGGAACAGAAAAATGAAGAACAACGAATTGACGAAGGCATGGGGAACACTGACCGCGCAACTCACGAATGCATCGGCACAAGTTGACGCATTGACCGAGGGACGCGACGCATCGGAACGCGCCTAGGGCTACCGCTTCCTCACGCGCATCCTGGTCGCTATGACGGAGTTTCAGGTTGAACAGGAAGCAAACGCGCCGAGCCTCGTGCAGATCATGTCGCCCATCCGGAAATTTTTCGTGGACAACCCGGACACGTTTTACCATCGAGCCACGTTGAACCCGACACTACGCTACCGCATCCACGGCCGGCGCGGCGAGGAGTTGTATCTCGCCTTCTGCCTGTATGGCCTGCGCGGCCGGACAAACTGCATCCTGGCTAACATCTGCGATTCTCACATGGAGTTCGACGACGATGGCCGCTTCGAGTTGGTGCTTTCCGCCGAGCGACCTGAGGGCGTGAAAAACTGGGTTCAACTTGACAATATCGCCCGCACGCTGGTGACGCGGCAGTACTTCACCGATCTGCGACAAAAACGGGCCGAGCTGAACATCCAGTTACTTGATGACATCACGCCGCCGCCGGCCCCGACAGTGGAGGGAATCACGCACCGGTTACGGGCGTTGAGCCAAAGTCTGTCGCGCACATTCAAGTCCACGCAACTGGCCTCGGAGGCATGGATGAAACAGCCGAATACAGTCAGCGTAAACAGCACGGAGGAGGGGTTCGACAGCCTGTTCCCCACGCCTGACAACGAGTATGTCGGTGGCTGGTACAAGCTCGAGGAGAACGAGGCACTCGTCATGGAAGGGCGCGCACCCAAGTGCCGTTACTGGTCGGTGCAATTGTGCAGCCGCTGGCTCGAGTCGCGCGATTTTGTGAACCGGCAAATCATCCTGAATCATTCGCAGGTGAAACTGGAAGCAGACGGAAAGTTCCGAATCGTCGTGGCGCACCGCGAAGGCGGAGAAGCAAACCAACTCGACACCACCGGGCACCGCGAAGGCGGCGTAATCTTTCGCTGGCTGCTGCCAAGCGGTGAATGGTGCCAGCCCGATTTTCGTGTCGAGAAGCTTTAGGCATCCAAGCGCTTGGCCAAGCGCGGACGGTTAATCCGAGAACAGATACTCGAGGTCGTTCGTTGTCAGGCCCTTGGCGAAACCGTCTTCTCCAAGCACGTCGGATACCGTCTTGGCTTTGCGCTGCTGCAAGTCCCATATTTTCTCCTCGACGGTTCCCGGTGAAATCATCTTGTAGGCATTCACCGTGGCGGTTTGACCGATGCGATGGGTTCGGTCTATTGCCTGCGCCTCGACGGCCGGATTCCACCACGGATCGTAAATGACGACGTAGCTGGCGCTCGTGAGGTTGAGGCCGGTGCCGGCCGCCCGCAGACTGAGCAGGAATACCGCCGCCGACTCGGCCTCCTGAAAAGCATTGACGACATCCTGCCGGTTTTTGGTTTCGCCGGTCAGCATATAGGTGGGCATCTCCCGGTCTGAGCATTCCTTTTCGAGTATCTGAAGCATCCGAACAAACTGGCTAAACACCAGCACCTTATGTCCTTCCTCGAGCAGCGGTTCGACCAGTTCGAATAGCGTATCCATTTTGCCGGATTCCGTGTCGCTGCCAACCAGGCCGGGATGACAGCAAATCTGCCGCAACCGTGTCAGCGCCGCGAGCACGTGCATCTTGCTCTTGGCGACGCCCTTCTGCTGGACGGCTTTCATCACCTGCTCACGGCTGCGCTTCAACTCGGCTAGATACAGTTTTCGCTGCTCTTCGGGCAAGTCGCAGTCGAGCCTCTGCTCAATGCGGTCCGGTAGATCCTTGGCGACCTGTTTTTTGACGCGGCGCAGCAACAACGGCCGCAGCTTGGCCGAGAGCTTTTTGCGCCCAAGCCGCGCTGCGTTCTCGTCTTTTTCAGACGCCTTTAAATCGTAAACCTGGGTGAAATGCTGCTGGTTACCAAGATAGTTGGGCTGGACAAAATCTACGATGCTCCAAAGATCGAGCATGCGGTTCTCGATCGGAGTGCCGGTAAGCGCCAACTTGTGGTCGGCCTTGAGCTCCTTGACCGACTTAGTCACCTGCGCGCTGGGGTTCTTGATGAACTGCGCCTCGTCGAGCACGATGGCGCGGAAGGCAAACTTGGCCAACTCGTCAAGGTCACGGCGAAGGATTGAATAATTGGTAACCACGATGTCGTAGTCGGGGATTCGCTTGCGAAGGTTGTGCCGGGCTCGGCCGCTCTCCAAGACAAGCACCTTCATCATGGGGGTGAAGCGTTCCGATTCACGACGCCAGTTGTGCAAAACCGAGGCGGGACAGACAACCAATGCCGGCTTGGTCTTGGCATTCTTCCGGCGACTGGTCCTCAGCCACAACAGCCAGGCAAGCGTTTGCAGCGTCTTGCCCAGACCCATGTCGTCTGCGAGAATTCCGCCCAGCTTGAACTTGGCCAAGTGGCAAAGAAAACTAAAGCCATCCACCTGATACGGGCGCAACTCGGCGTGGATTCCATCCGGAAGTTCAGTGTGTTCAACCCCTTCGAACTCATCCAGGCGCCCCCGCAAGTGCTTCAACTCCTCGGATGGGACAAACTTGGCCAAGCCATCCTCGTCCAGGTGCGCAGCCTGCTCTAACCCGACCTTCTGCTCGACTGCGGACAGGCCGTCCACGCCAAGGTCCGCCATCGCCTCCTGTGCATCCTGCACGGCCTTTTGATCCAACTGAACCCAGCCGGCGTCGGGTAGATTGACGAAGTTGCCGCTGGCAGATGCGAGCTGCTGGAGATCGCGCTCAGTCAACTTCAGCCCCTCCTCCTCCCACTCAGCGGAGACAGACAGCCAATCGATGCCACTGCCCCGGACTATCAACTTGGGTTTTAGACGCTTGGGCTGCAGGAACAGGCGCTTGAATTCCGTGTCGCCAAGATACTCCGCGTCAGGCTTGTCCGGCCAGGCGGCGTGCAGGCTCTCGAGGAAAAGAGGGTTAGCGTCTCCCACCCAAAGTCCCGGCTCCGGTGTGAACCAGTCCAGCCGCCTGAGCCATCCAACGGCCGCCTCAAGTCGCTCGTCATCGAGCACTTCCGGCTTATTCGGTTTTTGTTTCCCTGATTGTTCCCTAACCCATTCGTGGCCGTTCCACTGCCAGAGACTCTTATCGGATTCGCTCTTGGCCAAGAGTTTCAGTCGAACAGTGTCACTGGACATCTCAAAGACAAATCGCGGTGTCGCCTTGTGCGTCTTGCAAAGCTGCTCCCAGTTCACACCGTTGTTGGTAGTTATCTTGCGCAGCTTGGTGAGCAGGCGATGCGTTAACTTGGACACCGGCGCCTTTTTCATCTTGGCCCAATTACCAAGCACCTCGTGTGAAGGAGAGTTACGGAGAAGAAACACCTCGCCCCCGATCAGAGCCAGCGTGGGGTCACCAGCAAAAAATCGGACCTCGGACATTGTGCAGGTTTTCTTGTCGGGCAGTTTGACCTCATGCGTGAAGAATAGATCCGATTTCGCCTTCTCCAAGTGAGGCTCCATCTCGATGATCCGACCCAGAAACTGTATTGGCTTCTTTTCGCCCTCGAGATCAATCCGCCCGGATTTCCCCCACTGCACCAGCCACTTCAGCAACTCCGCACCATCCAGCGGGATCAAATCCGCCTCCGTGTCGTAGTCATGCCTAACACCGGAAGACCACCGGATAAACGACCAGTCGTTTGAGGGAAACAATTCCTGCTCGTGGGCGGCTCGCATGGTCAGGTCGGCCATGTCGTCCAGTGTCTTCACTCGATCGCCGGTCCGGGGGCGTATAACGTGAATCTCCACCCCGAGTTTGTACAATCCCGGCAACTCCGTGTCTTCAACAAGGCGCCCCACCACACGCAACGCGGCACGAGGCGCATCGAGATGAACCGGCGTTGGCGGGAACATCCATTCCTCAAGCCCTTTAAAAAGTTGATGGTCTTTTTCAGCCTGCTCAACCTGGGCAAAGCGCGTGAAGTTGGCATACGGCATCAACTCGTTGGGCACCGAGCGCCCCGACTTCATGAACACCAGCGCCAAGTCCTCTAGCCGAACGTCCCCGCTGCTCTTCGCCATACCGCCCCACCAGTCGTCCTGGCTGAAATCCTTGCGGGCCAGGCTTAGCTTGTTGAAATAATCCTCTAGCAAAAGCCACGAACGCTGCGAATCGTTGCACGACGAAAAAATCTGCAGCAACTTGGCCCGCTCGGCCACGTCTTCCTTGGATTCGGACAACTGGTGTCGCAGGTCGGCGTAGTCGCCGTAGGTATTGTTGATGACAGCGTGGTGCGCGTCGTACTTGGACGCTTTTGCTGAACTGACGGTCGGCTTTTTTTTCTTAGCTGTTCGGGGCATCACGAGAACTCAATAAAACAGGGTAGTGATAACGACATAATCCAACCTGCCTCGTCAAACCTAAAAAAAATATTTGCCCTCCTCTTGACTTCCAAAATTACTTGACAAGTCTCCCGGCTTTGACTTTTCAGGGTCCCTCCCATTATCTTCCCTCCCGATGAATTTGATCCGGCACACGGATTCCGGCTTCTCCGCCAAACTGAACAAGCTCATCGCTGCCTCCAGCCTTTTCGATCCAGGCGTCGAGCAGCGAGCCCTTGAAATCATCCGCGTAGTACAGCGACGCGGCGACAAGGCTCTCCTTCATTACACGGAAAAGTTCGATGGAGCCAAGCTGACCCAGGGTAAACTGCGCGTCGCCCAAGCCGAACTGCCTGCCGCTTGGCGCGCCACCGATGCACGCATCCGCAAGGCTATCCGCTTGACCAAGGCCAACGTCGCCTTATTCGCAAAACGATCACTCCGCAAGAACTGGCAGACCCGCAACGCCCAAGGAGGTTTGGTCGGCGAAAAGTTCGATCCGTTCGCACGGGTTGGCGTGTACATCCCTGGCGGAACAGCCCCCCTCGCATCGACCACGCTGATGACCGTCACCTTGGCCAAGGTTGCCGGTTGTCGCGAAATCGTCGCCTGCACTCCCTGCGGAAAAGATGGCCAGGTCAATACCGCCCTGCTTGCAGCGCTTGGCCAAGCGGGAGCCACCGAGGTGTATCGTGTCGGTGGCGCACAGGCCATCGCCGCGATGGCTTGCGGAACCAAGACGATCCGCCCGGTCCAAAAAATCTTCGGCCCCGGCAACGCCTACGTCGTCGCGGCTAAGCGACTGTTGTTTGGCCGCGTGGCCATCGACCTTCTGCCCGGGCCAAGCGAGATGTTCATCCTAGCAGACTCGTCGGCCAACCCGAAGTACGCCGCCGCTGACCTACTCGCGCAAGCCGAGCACGGCTCCGGTGACGAGCGCGTTTGGTTCGCCAGTAATTCCAAAAAAACCATCGCTGACGTGGAGCGGGAACTCGAGCGGCAACTCCCCGCGTTGTCGCGCCGCGAGTTCATCCGGAAGGCACTCAGGAACAACGGATGGCTCATCCACTTGAAATCGGTTAACGACGGTATCGCCCTCGCCAACCGCATCGCGCCGGAGCATTGCGAACTAATGCTCCGAAAGCCTGGAGATGCCGTGAAAGCCCTCACCACCGTTGGGGCAATTTTTGTTGGCCCGTGGGCCCCAACCGTTCTCGGCGACTACGTGGCCGGTCCCAGCCATACGCTGCCAACAGGCGGCGCCGGTGCTTCGTTCGCCGGCTTGACCGTGGATCAATTCCAGCGCCGCACAAGCATTGTTAAATACACCAGGTCTGCCTTGGCCAAGTCCATCGAAACGATCCGGACGTTCGCCGAAATGGAGGGGCTCGATGCCCACGGTCGGTCGGCCGAAATTCGGCTCGAGGAATAATTCCACTTGATGACAGCCAAGCGCAGAGACCACTCCCCGCGACAACTGGTTCGTCCGATAGTGCGAGAGCTGCACGGCTACGTGCCGGGCGAGCAGCCGAAAGTTCGCGGGCTCATCAAGCTCAACACGAACGAGAACCCCGCGCCGCCCTCGCCAAAGGTCATCCGCGCCATCCGGTCGGCTGCCGATGAGCGGTTGCGCCGTTACCCCGACCCGGCCGCTCAACCGCTGCGCGAGGCTCTTGCCAAGTTCCACGAATGCAAGCCGGAAAACATCATTGTCGGCAACGGCTCCGACGAGTTGCTCGCCCTGGCCACCCGCGCATTCGTCGAGCCGCGCCAAGCCGGCGCAACAACCCGTCGGCAAATCGCGAAACAAACCATCCAGTACTTCACACCGAGCTACTCGCTTTACCCGATCCTCGCCGACATTCACGGCGCGCGGCGCAACGAGGTCAAGCTGCCCGCCAGTTTTAAGTTACCAACAAATGAGGTGTTGCAAAAGAGCAACTGGAATTTCAGCGCGGCACTCAGTTACATCACGACGCCGAACGCGCCCAGTGGATGCGGCTACGCAACGAGCGCCTTGGCCAAGCTTTGCGCAGCGCAAAGTGGCGTAACGATTATGGACGAGGCGTATGTTGACTTCGCCGACGAAAATGCACTGCGTTTGCCCAAGCGGTTCCCGCACGTCATCGTGTCCCGCACGTTCAGCAAGGCTTACTCGCTTTGCTTTCAGCGCATAGGCTACTTCGTCGGCCACCCGATACTCATTGGGGCGCTGGACAGGATACGGGACAGCTACAACGTTAATGGCCTTGGCCAGGCGGCGGCGCTGGCCACGCTCTCGGACATCGGCCACTACCGAAAGCAGTTCAAGCACATTGTTCAGTTGCGAACCGAAACCACTGGGGCACTCGAAGCCCTTGGCTTTGAGGTTCTGCCCAGCCAAACCAATTTCATTTTTGTCAGGTCGACCGGCATCACTGCTGCCGAATGGTTTCAGCAATTGCGGGAGAGGAAAATCCTGACCCGATGGTTTGATGCGCCCAAGGTGCGGGGCTGGCTGCGCATCACCATCGGCACCGAGACCGAGATGAGGAAATTCCTCTCAGCAACCCGGGCCATCCATCGCGCCAACAGGCCCGCATGAACGCGTTATCCACCAAATTGAAAGCATCCCCGCTTCTTGCAAGGGTGTTGCCGTTTGTCGTCTTCATCGTGCTGACCGCTTGCCAGGGCAGCTTCGGCCCGGAGTCTCATTTCTGGGTATACCTGGCCAAGTGCGTCGTCGGGGGCTGGCTGGTATGGGTAACTTGGCCGCTTGTATCCGAGATGCGCTGGGCAATCAGTCTCGAGGCCCTGGTTGCCGGGACGCTGGTTTTTGTGATCTGGGTGGCGCTGGATGTGCCGGACACGAAGTTGAGCCAGCCGGACACGTGGAACCTGCACAATCACTTCGGCCCGGGATCGGCAATGGTTTGGTTTTTTGCCGGTGTTCGGATTGCCGGCTCAACGCTGCTGGTGCCGCTGCTTGAGGAGGTGTTTTACCGCTCATTCCTCTACCGCTACATTCTTGCCCCGAACTGGATGTTCACCGCACACAGCTCGTTCGCCGTGAAACCCTTCCTGATCACATCAATCGTATTCGGATTCACTCACCAGCACTGGTTGGCCGGCATTGCTTGTGGCATGATTTATCAATTACTGGTGATCCGCACAAACCGGATCGGTGACGCTATCACCGCGCACGCCGTTACCAACCTACTGCTTGGAGTTTGGGTAATCACAAAGGGGTTTGGCTATGCCGAAGAGTTCCCATGGCATTTTTGGTAAACCGTTGAACACAAAACCATCACCCTCCGCCGGCACGCCACGCAAGCTGCGATCCGGTCGCGACCCGAAAACCAACGCCTATCGACTCGTCCACGGCCAGGCGGATGGCTGGAAGGATCTGTACGTAGACCGTCTCGGTGATTTTCTGCTGATACAGTCGCCCCAGCCACTCACCGACCCGCAACTCGAGGCTGCTATAAAGTGGAAAGGCGCGCTCAAGATCAAGGGGGTTTATTACAAAAAACT
>Ga0115000_10001758_pt1 | contig 18975 bp, 13 predicted proteins | sample ArcticOcean_MG_C_6_FD_89690 | JGI IMG/M metagenome (GOLD analysis project Ga0115000, IMG submission 89690) | Marine microbial communities from western Arctic Ocean - ArcticOcean_MG_CB8_128 | ecosystem: Environmental > Aquatic > Marine > Oceanic | place: Arctic Ocean: Canada Basin | collected... | reverse complement strand
ACCACGCTCATTTGGAACTCGTGCTTCTCAGACGTCATGGCGACGAGAAACCGAGCGCAAGAGTTGACTACGGACACAACTGAATAAGTTTTTCATTGATACATTTTTGAGAAGGCGCGAAGCGCGAAGAACCATATAAATCTGGTGATTTGGAAGCGCTCTTTGTTATAAATATGAATATCACACAAAATATTGTACTTTTTAAACGCACAACAGAATCTATACTACTCTCTTTTCTTCGCCGGTGACAAACCATCTTCTCTCAACGCGGAAATCACGTACATCACCAACACAACTTGCACGCTCAATATAGCGAACAACCCGCTACACGTCGTCGGGTTCTCGAGAAACTCCGTGCCGTACTTCTCGTACAAATACGGAACAAACCTCGTCATGGACGCGTTATACGTCACCAACGGCGTCACAATCATCGCCGCGCTGTAATAAATCAGTTTCGCTAAAGCCTTCGCCGTCGTCGGTTCCGAAGCGAGCTCTTCGACGCGCTTCGCCGCGAGGCTTCTTGCGGCAGCCATTTTTTCCTTACAGATGGTGTTTATGCGCCCACAAAACGAGTCCAAAAATCACCGCCGCGACTGCGCAAATCGCCACGAACGCTTCGCTCGTCGCTTTGCGCGTTTCGATGTACTTTTCGTGACGTCCTTTCCGTCGTTTGTGGTCGTCTGTTTTTGATTTTGAAGTCGTAAAAGAGAGAATAGAGAGAGCAAGAGAATCCATTGTGTAAGTAAACAAAAGCGGTTACAGAATGGGATGAAGAATGCAAAGAAAGACTACTACTACTAATAAGAAGAAGAATAAGAAGCAAACCCGAACCTTGACTTCCCAAAAACGACTCCTCGTCGTCCCGTTCGTCTGCTCTGTCGATCCCGAGAAGTTCGCGGTTCAACTTTCGCCGTCGCGCGCCCATTCAATGTAAAGAAGTGGCGAATGCATCCAAAACACTTCAGAGTTTACAACGCCGTTGCCCCCCTGGAAAACACATTAAACATGACTTTCGAAGAAGACAACAAGAAAGAAGAAGACGAGAACAACAAAGAGAAGCGACGACTTTATCTAGAGCAGATTCTTTCGCAGAAAGATTTCGTCATGGACGCGTCCGTGGTCGAAACCTTAAGAGAGTACGTGCATCCAACTTTGTCCGGTGGGGAACCGAATCGCGCGGTGGAATTGCTCGGAGGCAATTACCGAGGGTACGCACAAATGACGAGTTTAGTGTGCGATTGGCTGAAAATTACGAGACCACCGAGAGTGAGCGCGACGACGAGCCCGGGACCGAAAGTCAGTTTTGCAAAGTTTGGCGTCCTTGGCGGCGAGAAGGAGGAGGAGAACGAGGGGAAAATGGGACTGAATGAGAAGCGAAACGAAGGGCAGGACGGGGGAGTCGTCCGAGCGAAAGGAACGAACGAACAGACGCCGACGGGAGGAGTGAATAATAATCCCTCGTTACTATTGAGCGCGGATGGTGAGAAAGGTGCGGTGATGCGAGACGGGACGAAGACCGCGGCGGATTTAAAAGTAGTCGATGGGACGAACGCGGCGGCGCACCACCACCACCACCACACGATGATGTTCAATAACGAAGTAGGTTTAGCAGACGGAACCATGGATGAGATTGGTTTGTTAGAGCGGTTGATCGAACGCACTTTTGACGCGTCGAAAGCGGACGCGGTGTTTGATAAGTTTAAAGGGAAACCGCCGGCGTGGTTGGAGAAGATTTTTCGATCGGAAAGAGGGAGAGCGTTGTTGTTTAAATTGGCAGATAGGCACCAGAATTGTTTGTTGATCGATTTAGCGATTCAACACGCGTGGAGAGCGGGGTTGAGAAGAGAAGTGCGAGCGTTAGGGTCGGCGGCGAGCGCGTATTTTGGGGTCTTTCACGAGTTGATGGCGGACCATTTTACGAGCTTGTGCGAGAACGTCTTGGCGGCGGCTTCGTCGAAGAGTAGTGTTAATAATAATATCGCGCCGGGCGAGTTAGAGGAAAAGATTAGAAAGGACACGGTCGCGATCACGGATATGTGCACGAGAACGGTCGGAGCGTACATGTTTGCGCAGATTTTGCTTTCGGATATCATCAACGGCGATGAGTTTTCTTCCTTGAAGTCTTCGTTCAACTCAGTCATCCAAGACGTTGCGAAACGGTTCTCTCAAGATTTAGAAATAGCTGCAGCGGAGAAACACGGTGCAGCGGCGGTGAGGAGGATAGCTACGGCGTTGAGCGTGACGAGTGAGGATGCGGACGTCGCTTCGGCGATTTCGGATTTGTTACAAGCAGCCGGGAAACCGATCGGTGGTCTCGCGTTAGGTTCGTCCTCGTTCGCGAGTCGCAAAAGGTTGCGCAGTGGTGTTGGGAGTAGTGATAGTGGCGGTTTCGACGTCGGTGCAGGCGGTGGTTCATCGGTCTTAGCTGCCGCGGTGGCGGCTTCGGCGGGTGGTGGCGGGCACGGCAAACGCGCGCTCGCCGCGTGGGACTTGAAGAAGATTTTAGGAAAATACAAAGTAGGAGAAAATGACAAAGAGAACGACAACGGAGGACGTCAGAAACCGTCGGCGGCACCGTTGCGTCGTCCAGATGCGTTGCGCGCACTTTTCGAGGAAGCATTTCAGTACGGCGCTAACCTCCATCAACTCGTGACTGCGTTGACGTCGGTCGAATCGGAAAATTCTCCCAAAGCTTTGTGCGTGGAGATTTTAGCGCTCGCGACGGCGAACGATTGCTACGTGCAAGAAGACGTCAACGCCTCGCGCAAGGATTTACTTTCGGCTCTACAAATATGCAATCAAGCGTCGAAAACATTCGATAATTCTACCACTTTGACCAACGACGACAGGAAAAATGGATCCGGGGTGAACGAAAAGTTATCGCCGAGCGAGTTTCTCGAAAAGTGCGCTGAACTCAAAACACTTTCATCGTCTCTCCCTGCCACAGCTGCCGTCATCACGTGGATCGAATCTGCCATTCGACGCGACCCAGAAAAGTCACACAAAGTTGCGTTTGCTTTGCTCGAGACGTGCGTCCAATCACAACCGACGTTGCGTTTGCGCGCTTTAGAGTGTGTCTCGACGGCGATTAAAGTCGCCGGCCGCGGCTGCGGCGACGACATCCCTAAAGCCGCTATCGACGTCATCTTATCGTTATTTGAAGACGAGAAAATAAGCTCTTTGGAAAACTACGAAGAATTTATCACCGACGCGCTCGACGAGTGCGTCGAAGTCTGGACGCCGAACCGCATCGATCAATCTCACGTGAAACGCTTCCTCTCTGAGTTTCTCGAGTTCGCGCAGCCGCCGTACAGTCGAGCATTCGCCGTGCGCGTGTTATCCTGCCTCAACGCCTGTCGCGCTAAGAAAGGGTTTTCGCAGAGCATAGACGTGTTTTTAGAGGAAGTGCGAGTGAAGAAAAGAGAGTTTAGGCCGAGTTTAGGCCGAGAAGCGATGGACATGTTGGAAGCGGCGTGCGCGGGAAACTCTGCGGATATAAACAACAACAACGAACGCGGAAAAGTGAGAAGAGGCGTGACTTTTTAATAAACAAAATTTGTCGTCGTCTCTTCTTAAAGTGTGTTGGTACTTTTGTATTCGTATTCTTAAAAGTAGTACCAAAACGTGTAAAAGTCTGTATCATCTCGCATATGAAGTAGTGTGTTCTATTCTATTTCGCTCCTTTCGATGATTTTTGAATTGAATTGTTTAGGGTCTCATTTTGATTTTTAGTCCCGCGGGAAAACAGAGACAGACTTCCCCAAAGAACGCTCTCGTAGTAAACGCGCGTGTAAGAGAAGAGATGAGGTCGTCGTCGTTCATTCGGCGGCGGCAGTCTTCGATGATCTCGAAAAGGATGATACTCGCGATGATATTAATCGCGTTGTTGAGTCTGGGTATGTTGTCCGCGGACGCGATTAAACACCACTCGACGAAGAGTAGTGCCGGGGAAGCGTCGACATCATCGGCGACGGAGGAAACGACGACGAAAGAACATCTCCTGGACCCAGCTCTGAACACGGACGAAGTCCGCGATGCCGCCAAGCGAGTTGGACACATCACGGATATGGACGCGTATTTAGCCGCGATTGAACACAAAATGGACGTGTTGGCGGAACATCCCGCGCATAACGTACGTTAAAACATTAGATATAAAATTGGGACCGCGGGGGGCTTTGTGACCTCCCGCCCCCCGTTGGCGTTTTTTATCTCCTCTTTCGGTCATCTTTTTTCAGAACGACACGAGTGTCTCTTTCTGTTCGCGTGCACAGAATCGTCGTTCTTCGTTTTTTATCCATCGTTTGTTCGTTTACGTCGTTCGTCGATGATCTTTCGCGCGTTTACTGATGATGATGAGGAGAGGATGGGGCGCTCACTTTCTCCAAGAGATCGAAATATCGCGAAAATACTGACTGTTTCCGCCGACTTTTAAAACACCAAAAACACCCCGAACAAACACAGGTTGAGGACTATCCCGAAACCGAGCAGTTAGTCATGCACTACCAAGCGATGCATCCGGACCGAGAGCTGACGACGGAGCAATTGAAGGACCGGACGCTGCACCCGGGGAAGTACCACTTGCAAGAGGAGCAGAAGAAGGAAATCGAGAAGGAAAAGTTTAGGGAGGAGAAGCGAGTGAGGATGAAGATTGAAAAAGCGAAAGCGTTGATTCGGAATCAAAAGATAAGCAAAGAGGAGATTGAGCTGCTGAAATCGGTCGGGATTGATCCGAAAGATGCGCAGAACGTCGCCATTGCGGAGGTTTCAAAGAAGATGAACAAAGAGGCGGCGGAGAAATCTGGCGATTTGAAAGACGACGAGTTGTACAAGAAGTTTGAAGCGCAGAGGTTACAGTACATGCACAAGATAGCCACGAGTGGAACCGCGGATTGGGACGATCAGTTGAAAGCGTACCAAGAGATGATGGGTGAGAAGATGAAGAATCCGGAGGCGTACGACGTCATCGCGAACGAAGGTAAATCGACGACGATGGACGCGACCTGGATCGAGCCGACGCCAGGGACGGATGAGTACAAAAAATGGGTGTGTGACGGACGACCGAGACCGAATGAGGTGAGTTTAATCGACGCAAACGGAGGCGTGGCGAAAGCTGATCCGAAGGTGATGAAGGTCAACCCAAAAACGGGGATGACGTACGAAGAGGAGAAGCTTTTCAAGGAGATGCAACAAGAAGCGAAGAGTTTCAAACCAACCGTTGCAGAATACGAGAAGCAAAAGTACGTGCCAAAGTGGACAAAGCTGCACGATTACTCCAACTTCACGGACAAAATGCGTCGAGGGAACTTGAACACGGATGAAAACGGCATGCAGCTCGAGGAGTACTCGAGCGGCTTCACGGCGACGACCGACGGGGACGACGACGAGAGCGAATTGGCCGGACCTAGACCGTTTCCAGTGTACAAAGGCGTGAAGAAGAACGTGAAAACGATCAAAACGGTTGCCGAGTTCTATCAAAAGATCCAAGTGTGTTTGCAAGAGGCGCCGGTGAACGGCAAGTGCTTCAAATTTTCGCAGCGCACGGGAGAAGGGACCATCGATCAGTGGGATGTTTCCAAAATCACCGACATGCGCAACGCTTTCGTCAACCGCGAACAGTTCAACGGCGACTTGTCCAACTGGAACACAACCGCGGTGACTTCCATGCAAGGTATGTTCAAAGGCGCGAAGAGCTTCAACTCGCCATTGACGTACTGGATCACCACGAACGTGAAGGATATGGACAGAATGTTTGACGGCGCATGGGATTTCGATCAACCTATGGACTTTTTGGACACTAGAAACGTCAAATACATGAACTACATGTTCAGAGACACGTTTATGTTCAACCAAAACATCAACTCTTGGGACATGCGAGGCGTCGTTTCCACCGAGTACATGTTTTACAACGCCACGAGTTTCAACTCGCCTTTGGACAAATGGGATGTCTCGAACAATAAAGTCATGGCACACCAATTTGAAAACAGCAGAGTGTTCAATCAAGACATCTCCAAGTGGAAAGTTGGCGCGGTAACGACCATGGAACGCATCTTTTGCGACGCCCCGAATTTCAACCAAGACATTCGCGGTTGGTTCGACATCATCTCGAAGAAAGCGAACACGAAAGACATTATCAACAACGGGACAAAAGCGTTCGTCAAACATTACAGCTGCGACGACACGAGCGATTTGTCCTCGTGCGTACCCATTGTCAGCCACTTGGAAGAATCCGATGGTTTCTTCGGTATCCCGAGATACGATCCTCGCACTTTGCAAGGTTTCGACGACTTGGAGTTTGGTGTAAACGACAACTACACGATGATGTTAGTTGGACAATCGCTTCCCGGCGTTGCCGTTGCCGTTTTTGTTTTGTTCTTCTCTTTCGTCTTCTGGCATCGACGACACTGGTTTGAATCTTGCTTTGGCCGAAACGCGTGTAACTGGACGCCGTTCTCCGGAACTGGTTTGTTCTTTGCGCGCGCGCAGTTGATTTTGTTTGCCTTGATTGCCTGTCTCGGTTGCTTTCTCGTTTGGAACAAAGGTATGGCGTTGCAACAGGATATTCAAGTTATCACGGACAGTATTTCCAACTCCACCGCGGAAATGAACGCGCAAAGCGTGCGAATTATCCAAGCTTTGGACGACGCGAAAATGTTCACGTACGAGACGGAAACCGAAGCCTTGGCTTTGGCAGACACCATCGCGAACATTTCCGAAATCGACGGGAAGATGGAAGAGTACACGGAAGTTGGATTAGTCACCGCAGATGTCGCTTTGATTTTAGCCGCGGTGATGGGCTTGAGTGGCATTATTCTCGCGCTTACCTCTCTCGTCGGCAAATGGCGATGGTTTACGTACTTGACTGGATTTCTCACGCTTTCGCTCGTCGGTTCGTGGTTGTTCTGGGGTGTACTCACCGGTACGACGACGTTCTTGGCAGACTTTCAGTACGCTTCGGCAGACTACTCCGCCTCGCAAAAATTTGGTTACACCTTTGATGCGGATTTAGAAAACGCGTTGCCTTGCATGGATGGTAAAGACGTAGTTCAACTCATGAACACCGCGCGCATGTCCATCGCCGCTGGCGTATATCTGTACAACGATTTCATTCAAATGTACGATCCGAGGGAAACCTTACCGCTCATCGATCAAGAATACGATGGCGACGCAGAAGCAGCTTCCAAGTATTGCGCGTTTGATAGACCCGGGGATGATTATTACACCGCATTTTGCGACGCTTATCGCCGCGCGTTGATCCCGTCTGACACGAAGACGTACATCAAGACGCAAAGAGGTTATTTTAACGAAACTGCAGGAAGGAACCATAAGGTGAAGATTAACGAAGTTGGCACTATGTATTCTCGATGCCAATACGACTCAACGCAAGTTGCGTTGGTTGAGCAGTGCGGTAAAGAAGAACCGGCGCAAATCCCGGCCAACCTGTTCGACGCTATGGTGAAGAACTCGGAAGTGATAATCACTTTGAAGGATCAAGAGTCGGACATCATGGCGTTAGCGACGTGTAAGATGGTTTCAGATGCTTTGGAAAAGTTAGAAGACTCCGTGGACGATGCGTTGGAGTCTATGAGCATAGTTTGGGGTGGGTGGCTCATCGCGGCGTGCGCCTTTTTGTTATTGTGGGGGTCCTCTTTGATCGTGATTGTCCGGTTACAAAACGGCAACACGGGAATTGATTCTATTCTCGATAGCGAGAAGGATGCCCTCTTTTCGGTGGCTGTACCGAAATTCAATAGCTATGGAACGGGATCAAAGTCTATGACGGAGAGTATAATTAGCGGTCAACAAGTGGTGTCGGAATCTGCGACGGACGCCAAATATAAGTACAAGTTCCAAGCGAAACGGTGAGTTTCGTTGGAACAACGACGAGAACACTAATCGATAACCTTAAAGTTTAGCAACGAAACAAATTTGTATTAACAAAAGTATTTATTCAAAGAACATTTATTTCCTTGTATTCTCTCTCTCTCTCTCTCTCTCTTTATACTCTTCTTCTGCGCTCACATGAATTCATGGAACGTGCGACTGATTACCTCGTCCTGGTGTGCTTTTGAGAGTTTGATGAACTTCACCGCATACCCGGATACTCGAATCGTTAAATTTGGATACTTTTCCGGATGAATCTGCGCATCCTTCAACGTTTCGCGCGACAAAACGTTCACGTTCAAGTGCATTGCTCCTTTCTCGAAGTATCCGGCCAAAAGCGAACCCAGATTTCCGGTGCGACTTGCATCGTCTTTGCCCAAACTACCTTTGGTTATTGAAAAAGTATTCGAGATACCGTCCAAGCACGCGCCGTACGGCACTTTCGCGACTGAATTAAGTGAGTTTAACGCACCGGTATTGTCGCGACCGTGCATGGGATTTGCGCCCGGAGCAAATGCTTCACCAAATCTTCGACCATCTGGCGTCGCCCCGGTGTTCGATCCGTACATGACGTTCGACGTGATGGTAAGAATTGACAGCGTGTGCTTGGCGTTTTTGAACGCGGGCGTCTTGCGAAGCTTTTCGATGAATGTTTGCACAACCCACTTCGCGAGTTCATCCGCATCGTCTGAGTCGTTGCCGTACTTTGGAAAATCGCCTTTGATGTCAAAAGATGTAATTATCCCTTTCATTTCCTTTTCATCGGAGAATATCGGGCGAACTTTTGCGTATTTTATCGCCGAAAGTGAATCAACCAACACGGATAAGCCCGCGATGCCGAAAGCCATGTTGTATTCAGGTTCAGAATCCATCAGAGCGTACAACAAGCTTTCGTACGCGTATTTTTCGTGCGAAAAATGAATGACGTTCATGGTTGAGACGTATAACTCGGCGATCCAATCCATGTATGTCTCGAAACGTTTCTTCACGTCCTCGTAATCGAGATGGATAAAATTTTCGTCCGTTTGCGCTTTCTCGGCGAGCGAGTCAAACAGCTGCGCGAGTTCTACGGGCGCGATTTATTTACCAGAGATTTCATCTTTACCGTCATTGAGAGCGTACAAGAGAATCTTGGGTAAGTTGCATCGCGCGCCGAAAAATTGGGCGTCTTTACCGAGTCGCATACCACTGACGCAGCACGAAACGGTCGTATCGCAACTCCAGTTTTCGCGAAGGAGTTTGTCGTTGATGTATTGAACGCTACTACTCGCGATCGAGATATCCGTCGCAAACTTCTTAAACGGCTCGGGTAAACACTCGTCAAATAGAACTGTCATGTTCGGTTCCGGCGCGGCGCCTAAATTTACGAGCGTTTTCAAGAAACGATAGGAAGTTTTGGTCACCATGTGCTTCTTCGAGCCGCTAGCGTCGACTAAAACGCCGGCGATGGCGTTTGTCGCCCAAATCGGGTCACCCGCAAAAATCTCATCGTACGCCTTTGGGCGCAAGTGTCGAACCAATCTCAATTTGAGCACCAAGTTATCGATGATTTCTTGCGCTTTGTCTTCGCTCGCGAGCACCCCGGTGCGTAAATCGCGCTCAAAGTAAATATCTAAAAACGCATCGATTCTTCCGAAAGATATTGCCGCTCCATCGTTCGATTTCACCACCGCCAAGTACGCGAAATAAATCGCCTGCGCCGCTTCTTTAGCTGTCGTCGCCGGTTTTGAGATATTTTCCCCGTATAGTTTCGCCAACCCGTCCAACGAATGCAAAGCTCTGATTTGCATCGAAATTTTATCCTTCTTCTCCATGTTCGCCTCGTTCGCGTTCGAGATATCCAACCTCGCCGCGTCTCTCTGCTTCTCCTCGATCAACCAATCTATCCCGTACAACGCGACTCTTCGATAGTCTCCGATGAGGCGACCGCGTCCGTAGCTATCCGGCAAACCAGTCAGCGCGTGACTCGATCGTACCAACCTCATCTCAGGCGTGTACAAATCAAACACGCACTCGTTGTGCGTCCGCACGTTTTGCTCAAACACCTTCTTCGTGAACGGATCCATGCGTTCGCCTTGCTCTGTCAACGCTTTCTCGACAATTCGAATGCCTCCTTTCATCTTCATCGTCCTTTCCAGCATTTTCGTCGTTTGCAAGCCGACGATGACGGAATCGAGCAAACAATCGTCCGCGATGTACCCAACCCCGTGGCTTAAAATCGTCGAAGGTGTCTTCGAATCGCAACACAACACGCCTCCAGAGGCGATTTCTTTGTTTTGTTTCCTCTCCACTTCTTCTAACAGTGCTCTCGTTTTCTCTGTCGCCGAGGAAGGCACGAAAGTGCCGTCGAACGGGTCGTAGTTTTTCGCGATCCATTTTGCGACGTCCCCGACGGGTACACCATCAGGCGAAGTTGGGATCTCTCGAGGGAGCTTCTTCGTCGGATCGTCGAACCCCATTCCGCGCGCGCTTTTAAAGGTTTTTAGTGAGGAATATTTTTGTATCTGAAAAGCTTCTCAAAAATACACGAAGGAAACTGAGATATAAACAAATAATAATGGAAAGCTAAACATTGATGATGAAAGAAGAAGAAGACAAAGAAGAAGAGGATAGTCTGCTGTTGTCGCCACCGACGGCGACGGAACAACAACTACTGCTGGCGTTGAAAGTCGGCGCGAAACATTCCAGAGGCAACGTTCCTTGTTCGCACAGTGACCACTTTTCTTGCCATCTCCCAGACATCGAAGATGTGACGTTAAAGAACGAGTGGGACGAGACGGAAACGAGCGTAGAGCTCTCTCCGAAGAATTGGGGTTGGATTCATTCCATCGACAGCATGACGAGCGTGGACGGACCAGGGCTGAGAGCGATGATTTTTTTCCAAGGGTGTCAAAAGAGATGCGCGTTTTGTTGCAACCCAGATTCGTTGGAGGAAAACGTTGGAAAGAAGATGTCGAGAGAAGAAGTGTTCTCTGCTTTGGAAACGAAAATGACGTACTATCGAAAGTCAGGAGGCGGAATCACCATGTCAGGAGGGGAATGCATGTTACAGTATCGGTTTGTAGTAGCGTTGGCGCGAGAAGCGCGCGCGAGAGGTTTCACTTCCATCATCGATACCGCCGCCGCCGGAAATGATATGATTTGGGACTTTCTCTTACCGCACGTCGACATGGTGCTCTTGTGTTGTAAAAGTTCTCACCCAGTTCGATACGGAAAGATAACACGACGTCCAGAAAATTTCGGCGTCATGCTCGCGTTTTTGGCGAAACTAGAAGAATATAAAGTGCCCACTTGGTTGAGATTTGTCTTGATGTCTTCTGATGATGAAAAGTTTCAAGATATCGTTACCGACGGCGAAGAAGAGTTACTCGGCGTGGCTGCTCTCGCAAAGATGCACAAAAGATGCGTCAAAGGAGTCGAGATCTTACCGTACCATAACTTTGGCGCGTTCAAGTACAAAGAGATGAATATATCTTATAAGTTGGAGCAGATGAAACCGCCATCTGATGAGGTCATCAGACGCGCGAAAAGAGTCATCGAAGGCGAAGGCGTAAAGGTCCTCTTGTGAATTTCTTTCATTGATTATCATCAAATTTGTTAGATTAAGGTGTTTTCATTAAAAATGCTTTCTTCTTTTACATACACGCACGCACACACACACACGGGCGCACGGGCGATTCGCACTACTCCACGTACCTCTGCATCTCTGTTCGCTCTTTCTTTGAAGAGCTTCTCAATATTTACCTGTTTTTATCTTTTTCTTTTTGAAAACTTAACGACCCATTCTCTTTCGCAAAAAGCTTGGGATGGCCGATCGCCCACCTTCCGGCTGCTGTTGCGGCGGCGCTTGCTGATTCCCCCATCCAGAGGGCTCTTGTTCTTGTCGCGGTTCTTCTCTTCGTTGTTGTTGTTGTCTTTGTTGCGGCGGCGGCATTTGTGGTGGCGGCGGCGCGGCGGCTCTCGGGACTCTTTGTTCGCCGGCGTTCGATTGCGAAAACGGCGAAAATCCCGTCGCAATCAACGTGATAGCAACCTCCCCGTCCGCTAATTGCATGGTCGGGTTCACCACCGCCCCAAAGATAATCAGCGCGGAGTCGTCGACTAAATCGTAAATCACCTCCGCCGCCTCGTTGACTTCGTGCAACGTCAAATCCTTCCCGCCGGAAATGTTCCACACAATGCCAGTCGCTCGATCGATGCCCAAATCCAACAACGGTGACGAAATCGCAGCCGCTGCCGCATCTCTCGCTCTGTTCTTACCAGTCGCTCGACCGATACCCATCAAAGACGACCCAGCATCCGCCATCACCGCTCTCACATCCGCAAAATCGACGTTGATCAAACCCGGTAACACAATGATATCACAAATACCTCTCACTCCTTGTCTCAAAATATCATCCGCCAACAAAAACGCATCTTGCAACGGTAACGCGCCGTCCACCGTGGACAACAATCGGTCGTTTGGAATCACAATCAACGTATCCACGTTCTGTCTCAACCTTTCCACCGCCTCCATCGCTTGATTATACCTCTGTCTCCCTTCAAACTTAAACGGCATGGTTACAATCCCAACCGTCAAAATCCCCGCCGTCTTCGCGACATTCGCAACCACCGGCGCCGCTCCAGACCCGGTACCACCACCCATCCCGGCCGTCACGAATACCATATCCGAACCTTGCAACGCGTCCTCGATCGACTTCCTCGACTCTTCCGCCGCTTTCTGTCCAATCTCCGGGTTCGACCCGGCGCCGAGACCTCTCGTCAACGTCTCGCCAATTTGAATCGTGTTCGATTTCGGAACCGTGGAAGACGTCAACGCTTGCGCGTCCGTGTTCACCACCCAAAACTCCACGCCTTGGATATCCGTTTCCACCATTCTGTTCACCGCGTTCGAGCCGCCGCCGCCGACTCCGATTACCTTTTTTTTATTTTAAAAAGAACAAAGAGAAGAAACAGTGAGTTTCAGTTTTTCAGAATATTTTCATTTTCATTCTCTCGTCGAATGCACACGTGACACACGCACACGAAAAAGCTTGCGCTGCCTACAAAAAATCACGAAGTCGAACTTTTGTCGTCTTTTGACTGTTGTAGGATAGGAGGGAGGAAAGAGAGAGACACGATCTCCCCCACGCGAGCGAGGAGGAAAAAAAAACATTTTGATCGAGAAAAACAGAAAATAAAAAACTTTTCCAATCGAATAAATTCGCTCACCTTGATGGAAGCGGCGTTGGAAGGGACCAATTTCGGCGCAGCGGCAGCAGCAGGAGTCGTCGTCGACGCGGAATCGTCGCCATTCTCCGCGCGAGTGATGCTCATTCTTCTGTGAATAATTATAGAATAAAAGAGGAGAAAATTTACACCATCATCATCAGTTACACATAAAAGGCGGGAAAACGAGAGAAAGAAAAAGAGAAAATAGCAAACCTGAAAATCGTACGTACCTTTTCGTCGTCGTCTGAATCGTCGTACTGCTCTTTCGGTGAAAACGACGACGTGAACACGCGGTCGTCGATGCACAGGAGGAGGAGGACACCAATGCGGATGTCATTTTGTATGTGTGTGTATATATAAAACGCGCGCTTTAAAAGTGAAAATGGTGATGTGATGTGATGATGAGAGAGCGCAAAACGCTTAGGGTTTAGTACCCTAAACTATTTGTCTCGTCCGTGAGAAAAGAGAGAAAAAAGCCGTTAGAGAAAAAGAGGAGGAAAATACAATGTCGACGACGAATAGGACGACGGCGACGACGAGAACAACAACAACGACTACTTTCGACGACGACGACGAGAATAAAAACAACGGGGATGATAACATCGATGATGATGATGATAACGATGTATTGTTCGAAGTGGACGCGATAAACTTGGAAATCACGAGGTGCGAGTTAGCGTTGTTGAGACACGAAAGATATGGAAAACGACGCGATGATGCTGACGACGAGCGAAGACCGAAACAACAACGTTGGATGAACTCGAACGCGACGGTGTACCGAAAACCAAACGAGCGAGGAGAGAGAGAAGTGGTGATGGAGGAGAAGAAGTGCGCGTTTTCGGACGTACATCCTGTGAATAATAATAATACTAACAGACGACGACAAAGACGCGTTTTGGGGAACGAGATGACCACCAAAACCAACAGACACTCGCTGGAGGAGATACTGAGAAAAGCGGGCGAAGAGAAACAATCGACGTGTACGTTTCGTCCGGAAACGATCGCGAAAGCATTTATGGAGGAAGATGTGGAACGGAGAAAGGCACGGCGGGAGCGGTTGCTCCAATCGAGATTGGATATCGTGCGCGCGAGAGAAGCGGCGAAGAGAGAGGCGGAGAAGGCGGCGTTTGAGAAGGAGTGCACGTTTCGACCGAAAATTTTAGGAATAAAAAATAAGAAAGCAGAAGTAGAAGATACTGGTGATGTGGTGAGTGTGAGCGATCGGTTGTATGTGGAAGCGCGTGTGCGAGAGGAACGTTTACGAGAGCGTCGCGAACGCGAGGAAGAAGAAGTTCAAGAAGAGTTTCGACGCGCTTCGGCGAGGAAAGCGACGAGTTCTGCCTCTTCTCCTTCTCCAGGGATGCCAATGCACGAGCGACTGAAAGAGTTGTCCGAGAAACGAGAACGCGTGATGCGCGAGGCGGCAAAGAAAGCCGACGAGGCGTTTCGAGAGGCGCACACATTCAAGCCGTCAAAGATGCGAAGCACGAGTGAAAGATTAGCCGCGCTCGCGAATCGACGAAAGAAAGAGGACGATACGGGAACGCTGAAACCGAACGCGACGAGAACAAGTGTTGATATCGAAAGTGAGGAAAGATACGAAAACGGCGGGAAATTCTCCATCTCTGCAAACTCGGAAAAAATTATGCGCAAAAACATTCAAAACGGTAAAATTGGCGAAGGCTTCCTGGAGCGACAATACGAATTCGCCTCGAGAATTCGCGCGAAACGAGCGGATAAAAATGCGTTAGACGAACAACTGTTTGAAAACGAATGTACGTTTTCTCCAAAGATACACTCGACGTCGACATCGTCAGAGAAATACCACCAACACTACTACGAGACGCAAAGTGAACGCGCCCGCCGACTGGCGATTACCGAGGCGCAAAACATGCACGAACGCGCTGAAAATATGCGCCGAGAACGCGACGAACAATTCACGTTCGTACCAACAATAAACAATAAATCGAACTTCATAGCAAACGCGACGAATCTAGACGAACTCGCGAGTTCGAAATCTAGAGATTTGGAGAGAGAAGCCTCAAAGCGAGTACACGAAATGGAGACGTTGAAGGAGTGCACGTTTAGCCCGCACGTGAACCAGAAAACAGACGACGCGGATTTTCTTCTCGCCGTGAGTAAGAAATCCGGCAGTTACGGTAAATACGACGCAGATACAATCACGAACCGCGTGAAATCAGAAAAAGAAACGCGCGAGTATTACTTGGAACGAGCCAGACGCGAACACGCGTTTGAAGAGCGCAAGACGTGCACGTTTTCACCACAGATCAAAGCCGAAATCGGCATTACGAATCCGCACGTCCCCGCGGAAGAGATCGTCAAAGGCATCGATAAGTATTACGATAACGTCGAAAAAGCGTCGAAAATGAAAGCTGAGAAAGAGAGCAGGAGACAAAAAGTCTTCTTAGAAAACGTCTCGCAAATAGACGTGCGACATAAAATCACGAAACCGAAAGAGTTCAACTTTGCTCGAAACCAGACGCAAAGATTGAGAGAGAAGGCGGAAAAGTTGGAAAGGGAAAAAATGAAAAGAGAAATGAAAGATTGCACGTTCCGACCGAAAATTAACGATTATTATCGTCCGACGAGAAAGAAGAATGGCTTGGTTGCGGCAACAACATCTTCTTAAGTACAACAAATGTAGTAGTAACGTCAAGGAAACGCGGCGATGAGCGGCTTCAATTCTACTATTCTAGAGCTATTTTGACTATTGACTATTTCTTCCAACTTCCTAACGTTCTCCGAAGTGCTTCCGAGCGAATTTTTGGTCGTCTCCACGCACAATGCGGCGACTTTCGAGCCAAACGCAGCGGCGTCGACGTTTTCTTTGAAATTGGATTTGACCTTTGACGAGGAGGCGAGTTTGAATACCACGCCGGCTACAAAAGCGTCTCCGGCGCCAACCACGGAGTAAGTGCTTGTGCCGTTCACTCTCTCCGCTTTCACGTGCGCGTATCTCGTCTTCCCACTCTCGCCACAACTAGACGATACAATCGAGCCTAGTTCGCCGAGCGTCAAAAAGACAACCTTCACGCCGTGCGAGTGCAAAATTTGCAAATCTCCAGCTAACACGTTTAAAGCCTCCTGCGCTGAAGCGAACTTCAAATGTGGATTAAACGGGCACGGCGACGGTGGCGAGCCGGGCGCCAACGTTCTTCTTAAAGCGTTTGCCATCTCGCGAAGCTCTTTCGCGTTTGGCGATGTCGCGTCCACCACGTTCACTATGGACGCAATCTTTACCGACTTGGTCACGCTCGTAGGTTCGAAAAATACATACTCGTTTTGTTCACCCTTACCACTCACGACGTTCCTTAAAGATTCCTCGGACAGATTCGCATCGCACACCACGAAGCGACTTTGGCCCTCGCCGATTCGAGAAGACGACCGAACTCTCCCGATAGGTATCTCCACATCCGCCACGTCTGCCACGCACGCGAACAGCTCCTTCTCTCCATCCTGGTCGTCTAACAGAGCCACCACCGTGGACGTTCTCGAGCTGGTATCCATATTCACGTCTTTCACGTCGACGTTTAACTCCCGCTGTAACTGTTCGACCATTTTCCTCCCAACGTCTTCCTCCCCTATTTGAGAGTGAATGTGGACACTCAATCTTTTCTTCTCGGAAGACATCAATATTGAAACTAAAGCGCCCAACGTTTCGCATATGTTCCTCCCAACGCCTCCTGGAGTGTACACGCACGACCCTTTCACCGACGTTCCTCGCTCCATTGACGTCGCGTTCGTCTTCGTATTCTTTTCGCTTTGACACTGGATATCCATGACAATCGCTCCGTACACGTGTATCGAAGTGATGAGAAAAGATGATTCTGAAGACGAGGACGAATTCGATAAACTCGCCGCCGTTAGATTCATAAACGCGCGAGAGAAATGCTCGATGCGTCGTCGTGAAGACGATGATACCGATGATACCGATGCAATATCATCATCGAGTCGCTCTCGTCGCATGATGGTGGGGTCGTAGGACTTTTTTTGTGAAGACTTTACGTAGGGGTTTGAATAACTCAATGAATAAATACTGGTATGTCTATGTACATTAAAAGGTTTATCGGTCGTTACTAGGCATGTATAAATGCGTATTCTTGTTGTGGTCGGCGTTTTCGCAAGCAGAGAGAAGCATTAATAGTTTCTTATGCACGGGTCTCTGCATTGCATGTGGACGTCGTCAATCCCGCGTAAAGTCTCTTCGCTCAAAGTAACGAATCCCGGTTCGAAGGCGTCGATGTCCTCCTTCAACTGTTCCATGGTGGTCGCGCCGATGATGGTACTTCCGACGTACTGACGCGTCGCGCACCAGGCCAAAGACATGGCAGTTAACGACACTCCAGCTTTTTCGGCAATCTCGGCGTATTTCTTCGTGGCGATTTGTGAAGCTTCGTTGATGTATCGATCTTGAAACGTAGGGAATTCGGTAAAGCGCGCTTTTTTCGGTTTCGCGCCGTTTAAATACTTGCCACTCAAAGCGCCACCAGCTAACGGCGTCCACGGCAACAAAGAAATGTTGTGATGACTCGGCGCGCACGTCTCCGCTAACTCCGTCTCGTACGATCTGTGCAACAAACAAAACGAGTTTTGAATGCTCACTGGTCTCGGCACGCCGAGCTTATCGGCGACTCGCACGAATTCGCACACGCCGTAACTCGTTTCATTCGACAACCCGTAACTCTTAATCTTCCCGGCATCTAATAACTCTTTCAACGCTAACACGGTCTCCTCGAACGCTACCGGCGCAAACTTCCCGTCCCTCTCTTTCCTTCTGTCGTACTCGCACGACCCGAACAAAGGGATGTATCTATCCGGCCAGTGTAACTGGTAGACGTCTATGTAATCCGTTTTCAACCTTCGTAAAGAAGCATCGCACGCGCTCAAAATGCTCTCCCTATCCAACCTCGTGCTCATCTTCTCCGCGCCAGGTGGTTCAGTCCTCATTTTCGGAATATCGCTCGCCTCTATAAACCCAGCCACTTTCGTCGCCACGATCAATTCTTTTCTCAACTCTTTATTTCGTTCGATCCATTTCCCGATGATTTTCTCCGTGTTCCCAGCCACCCACAACGAGCTGCTCGACGGCACCGGATATAACTCCGCGGTATCGATAAAGTTCACCCCGCGAACTTTTATCGCGTAATCGAGCTGTTCGAACGCTTCTTCCTCGGTATTCTGCACGCCCCACGTCATCGTCCCCAAGCAGACGTTCGTGACTTCGATGGTGGAGTTCCCGAGTGTGATTCGAGGTAACGCGGTTTTCGGGATTTTAGTCTCCGTCCCCGTCATGATGACGTGTGCTCCGTAAAACGCTCTTAACCTCTCTTACTTAACCCGCTTTTTTGCACGTGTACGTGTGCTCTCTGCAGGCGTTCGTTGCGCGTGCAGTTTTAGTAGTAGTATTAGTATTCGTGTTATATCAGAAACGACGGCGGATGAAGTGACGGCAAACCACCACATGTCCCTCAGTAAACACTCGCGCACACATACACACACGCACGCATCTAAAAGCGTTCGTTTTTTCTCTCTTTGTTTTCTGTGCCGAGACTACGAGACGACGCATACGTCTGCTCTTCCTCCTCCTCGTATTCCTCCTCCTCGTATTCCTCCTCCTCGTGAGAAAGAAGAAGAAGCATCAACGCATCGACGCGACTTCGATGACGGCGACGTCAAAGATGGAAAAATCGAATCGAGAAACCGCCTCGCTTTTCTCCCGAGTGACATTTACCTGGGTGAGACCGTTTCTGAAACGATCGCACGAAAAAACGCGGTTAGAACACGAGGATTTAGTGCCGCTGCCGGAAAACTTGTCCTGCACGACAAACGCGGAACGGTTTGAGTTTGAGTTGAGAGATTGTT
>Ga0115000_10001751_pt1 | contig 19010 bp, 19 predicted proteins | sample ArcticOcean_MG_C_6_FD_89690 | JGI IMG/M metagenome (GOLD analysis project Ga0115000, IMG submission 89690) | Marine microbial communities from western Arctic Ocean - ArcticOcean_MG_CB8_128 | ecosystem: Environmental > Aquatic > Marine > Oceanic | place: Arctic Ocean: Canada Basin | collected... | reverse complement strand
GCTTGGTATAAATTATTTAGGTGTTTGTTGTGGAGCAAACCCAATGTTAATTCGAGAAACTGCACATGCAGTTGGTTTAACTGTACCAGCAAGTAAATATAAAGAAAAAATGTCTAACCATTTTATGTATGGAACAAATAAAAGAATTCCAAAACATATGAAAGATTATGGCGATAAAGCATAAAAATTAAAACAAATTTCTCCTTGACAAAAAGTCCAAAACATAGTTTTATATTTGTAGCGCTGATTTCAATCTAATTGCTGAGCGCTTTATAAATCCAGCTAAAGCGATTAAGTCTTATGACCACCGCTTTAGTCGGTGGTTTTTTTTTGGATCTTTTCCTAAAATTAAACCGGGTATTTGAACCGTATTGTACACCTGGCAAATTGCCGAAGTACTAAAAAGGAGAAGATATGAATTTAAATAATACGTCCCTCGCGATTGTTAAATTTAATTCATACTTCTCCGGAGAAAATGGAGAATAGTATGAAAGAAACATTTAGAAGCGAAACAACAAGGGAGATAAAATAATGACTGATTATAAACATCCGGAGACTATCGCTATACATGGCGGGGATTACAGAAGCGATCCTGCGACAACAGCAGTAGCAGTTCCTATTTATCAAACAACTTCTTATCAATTTAAAGATGCAAAAACAGCTGCAAATTTATTTGGATTAAAAGAGTTTGGTAATATCTATACAAGAATAATGAACCCCACTTGTGATGTGCTTGAAAAAAGAGTAGCTGCACTTGAGGGTGGTGTAGCAGCATGCGCAGTTGGTTCAGGTCAAGCCGCAACTGCAATGTGTATTCAAAACTTAGCACAAGCGGGTGATAACGTCGTTGCTTCAACTGACTTATACGGCGGTACAGTAAACTTATTCAAAAATACTTTAAGACAACAAGGTATTGAAGTTAGATTTGCTGATCCAGTTGATCCAACAAACTTTGAAAAACTAACCGATAAAAAAACACGAGCATATTATGGAGAGACATTACCAAATCCATATTTACGTGTTTTCCCAATTAAAGATGTTTCAGATATTGGTAGAAAGCATGGAATTCCATTAATTATGGATAACACCGCAGCACCAGTAATTTGTAAACCTTTAGAGCACGGGGCTGCAATAGTATTGCACTCATTGACTAAGTTTATTGGTGGTCATGGCACTTCAATTGGCGGAATAGTTGTTGATGGCGGAAATTTCGATTGGATAAAAGATCGAAAAAGACAACCGCTATTAAATGAGCCAGATCAAAGTTATGGTGGTGCCGTTTGGACCGACGTAGTTCCTGAATTAACAGGTGCTAATATTCCATTTATAATTAGATTTAGAGTAGTATTGCTTAGAGATACAGGAGCTCCTCTAGCGCCGTTCAATGCTTGGCAAATCATACAAGGTTTAGAAACTGTTGGCCTTAGAATGAAACAACATTGCGCTAACGCAGAAAAAGTTGTGACATTTTTAGAGACACAGAAAAAAGTTAAAAATGTTATCTACCCCACTAATCACCAGGGTGAGATTAAAGAGAGAGCTAAAAAATACTTACAGGGTGGAAATGGTGCGTTAGTTGGAGCAGATTTAGGAACCGCAGAAGCAGGTGCTAAATTCATTGATAACTTAAAGATGCTTTACCATGTAGCCAATATTGGTGACGCTAGAAGTTTAGCAATCCACCCAGCCACAACAACTCATAGTCAATTAAATGAGAAAGAGTTATTAGCTGCAGGAGTAACACCAGGTTACGTAAGGCTTTCAATTGGTATCGAACATCCAGATGATATCATTGCAGATATTAAACAGGCTTTAGCCGCTTAAGTCATTTGGCCTCATTTACAAAATAAATGGGGCCAAGTACTAATTACAGATGGTAAAACAAATTAAATCTTCCGAAGTTAAAACATTTCTAGAAACTAATCCTCAAACTGTTATACTTGATGTAAGAACTGAGAACGAATGGACTTCTTTAGGTAAACCAAAAGCAGATGCCCTAAATTCTAAAACGTATTTTATAACTGTTAGTTTTGATTTATCTAATTGGCAGAAAGCAGATCCAAATTTTATTGAAAACGTAAGAAAAGAAATAAATAAAGAAAATCAAGTTTTAGTAATGTGTGCAGCCGGTGGCAGATCCATGATCGCAGCTGAATTATTAGAAAAAGAAGGGTATACAACTCATAATATTTCAGATGGATTTAGTGGAAATGGACAAGATCCTGGTTGGAAAAATTCTGGACTACCTACTAGCTAAACTTTTATATAAATCGCTGTTTTTGTATTTATTTTTTATTTTATCTTGAATAGCTATAGCAAGTTCTCTTGGTGTTTTTTTAGACTTGGTTACATCTTTGTTTAAAAATTTTTCATCTGCTTCATCTTTTGATTTAATAGCTTTTTCTACATTAAGTGTATTTTTAATTTTATAATCATTTTTCATGACCATGTGTGTTTTTTCTTTTATTACAACATTAGCTAAGGATATTTTTTTTTTCACGATTGAACAAAATTCTGATCTTGTTTTTTCAATAAAAGATATGCAGGTTTTTTTTTTTTTTTCAGGGTTTACAACTTCAGCGTAAGATAAAACGTGGCCTAATGGAGTTTTTCCAGTTGTTTTTTTTATTCCATAACTAACTGTTGACTTTAAAGATGATTGAAGCATTTTTCCACTTGATGCACCTCCAATTGAAGAGCCAAGCAAAGCAAAAGACTCAACACAACCATTAAGAAAAAATAACAATGATGATAAAATAAGTGCTTTTCGCATAATTTGATGAAGTATTTTTTTTAAATTATTAAATTAGAGAAATGTATATACGATTCATTTGAATATAAAAACCAATTGATGTGTTTATATCTTTTAATTTATACAACCAACGGCTGTTATATTTTTTTTTGAGTTGGTTTTTTTTAGTACAAATGGCTAATTATCTAAGTACTTGATTTTAAATTTTTTATCTATTGCAGGTTGTAAAGTTGAGACAAATTCTTCTGTCGATTCTTCAAGTTTTTCTTCATTTTCTAACTTAGCTTTAGTGAGAGCCATTTTTTTTTTTACGATTTTACAAATTTCCGTGTTTATTTCTCTAACAAAAGACGTGCAGTGCTCTTTCTTTTTAGAGTTATTTTCTTTTACATATGTTAATGCGTGTCCAATGGGAGTTTTTCCTGTTGTCTTTTTTACTCCATAACTTAATCCTGAATTAAATGAAGTTTGGGCAATTTTTCCACTTGATGCACCTCCGATTGAAGTACCAAGCATAGCAACCTCTGCACATCCATTAAGAAATAACATTAGCGATAATAAAACAAATATTCTTCTCATAACTTAAAAAATGTTCCTACTTATAATTAATCTTTAAAAGGCAAGGTATTTAATCACTTAGTGATCAAGCTAATAACTCAACCTAAAATTACTATATCAAATACAACCCACAATGGAAGTGTTTATGAGATTACTCTTACTGGTTTATTTTCTAAAACTGAGTTAAGATTTTCCACCATTTGTAAGTAAAATTTAGTGTAATTTTCCGCTGTAACATAGCCAATATGTGGCAATAATAGAGCATTAGGTAGAAATCTCAGTTTATGATCTTGAGGCAAAGGTTCTTTATCAAACACGTCAAGGCCTGCTCCTGCAATTTTTTCATCTTTAAGGGTTTCTATTAAATCTTTTTCATTAATAATTGGACCACGCGATGTATTTATTAAGAAAGATGATTTTTTCATCAACGCTAGCTCTTTTCTAGTAATTAAATTTTTATACTTCTCTCCAAGAACTAAATGAATTGAAACAATATCAGATGTTTGTAAAAGATCTTCTTTACTCATCGGCAGCACTCCTATTTCATTTGCGTGAGAAAGATTCAGGTTTTCACTCCAAGCACAAACTTCCATGCCAAAAGCTTTGGCCACCTTAGCAACTTGCGTGCCTATTTTTCCTAATCCAATTAAACCTAACATTTTACCTTTAAGCTCAAAACCTATAGTAGTTTGCCAATAACCTTGAAACATATTATCTGCTTCTTGTTTAATGTTTCTCAACAATCCTAATATTAAAAGCCAAGTAACTTCTGCTGCTGGATTAGGATTTATTTCTGTTCCGCAAACAATTATATTATTTTTTTTGGTTGCTGCTAAATCAATAGAGTTATTTCTCATTCCTGAGGTCATAATATATTTTAATTTAGGAAGTCCGTTTATTAATGATTTGGTAACTGGTGTTCTTTCACGCATTATAAAGATGGCTTCAAAATCTTCTAAAGCTACTATTGTTTCATTTTCATTTAGAAAAGGCTCTTTAAAGATGTGAAAATCAAATTTATTTTTAAAGTTATCAGTTTCAACTATTTGTTGAAATGCATCTTGATAATCATCTAGAACTGCAACTTTAATCATGAGTTTTTTTATTTGATAAGTAGATACCTAATACTATAAAAGCAGCTCCAAGAAAATGATATAATTCAAATTGTTCTTTAAAAATAATTATTGCCATAACAGCACTAAATAAAGGCATCAATTGAATAAACATAGAGGCCCGGTTTGGTCCTATTATTTCCACACCTTTTTGCCAGCAATAATAGGCGACTATAGCTGGAAAAAATACAACATAAAAAAGAATTAAAAAAAATGCTTTGTTAAAATGTACTTCTAAACCAATTGATTTTTCATAAAAAAATTGTGGAATTAAAAAAAGTAGTCCGGCTGAAACCATTAATTGTATTAGAGTAAATTGTGAAAACTCAAATCTATTTTTTTTAAGCAAGGTTGAATAAAGAGCCCAAGTAATTACACAGACAAGCATCCATAGGTCGCCCTTATTAAAACTTAGAGAGATTATTTTTTGAACATCTCCATTAGAAATTATCAAACCAATACCCATAATTGACAAAAATAATCCAAGTAGTTGAAAAATATTTGTTTTTTCAATATTCATTAGTGAAGAAAAAACAATTGTAGCAGCCGGAATAGCTGCAAGTACTATGACAGCATTAATTACTTGTGTGTGGTTAAGTGCAAAATAAACAACTGAGTTGAATGTGCTTATTGAAATTATTCCCATAAAACTGATTACAATCCAGTTTTTTTTTACACTAGGAAAGTTGTTGTAAATTTCTTTATAAGTAAAGGGCATTAAGATTAACCAAACTGCAATCCATCTTAGGGCATTAAGTGATAATGGAGGAATTTGAAATAGAGTTGCGAATTTTCCTACAATAAAGTTACCGGACCAAAATAACGTAGCTAATACTAAAAATACATAAGCTGAATATTTTTGTTTCAATTTTTCCTTAATTAAATCTAGCAGAACTGTAAGGAGCTAGATCTAAATTTGTTTTTTCTTCCGCAACGATGCTTGAAACTATTTTGCCTGTGATCGCACCAAGTGTCCAACCTAAATGATGGTGGCCAAAAGCATAAACTATATTTTTATTATTTAATGAAGGCCCCAATATAGGCAAGAAATCAGGCAAGGTTGGTCTAAAACCAAGCCATTCGTCTTCGTGTTTTTCAAGTTGAGGCAAAAGTTCTTTCGCGCATTTAATAACATAGTCAATTCTTTTTTTTGAAGGTGGGTTTTTTAATCCACCAAATTCTACGGTGCCAACAGCTCTTAATCCCTGGTTCATTGGTGTCATACCGAAACCTCTATCTAAACAAATAACAGGTCTTGAAATTAATTGAGCCTGATTTTTAAAATGTACATGATAACCTCTCTCTGTTTCTAAAGGAATGTTTTCATCTAATTGATCTGTTAAAATTTTAGAAAATGCACCTGAGGCAATAACGGATTTTTCAAAAATATATTCTTTTCTTTCTGATTTAATTACAGTTTGATTAGTGCCAGTTTGTTTGAGTCTTACAATATCATCTTGAATAAATTTTCCACCTTTTTCTAGAAATAGATTAAATATTTTTTTTAGAATTCCGTGCGGGTCTCTAGCATGCATAGCATTTTCATAGATTACACCTGCATCAAATACAGGTTTTAAATTAGGTTCTAAGTCTAAAACTTCTTTTTGAGTTAAAAGCTTTTGTTCTATCCCTAAATCATTTCTTACTTTAATTTCAAGCTCTCTACTTTTTATATTTTTATTTGTCCAAATATAAATAATTCCTTTTTTTTCAACTAAATTAGCAATGTCTATTTCTTTAAAGATTTCTTCATAGGCGTCCATGGCTAAATTATTAATTTGATGCATATACTTGGCAGTATGCAACATAGATTTTTTGTTACAGTTTTTTAAATAATTAATTATCCATGGTGTTAATTTTGCCAAATAATTCCATTTTAATGATAGGGGCCCACTCGAGGTAAAAAGCATTCTTGGAACTTGGTTTAAAATATCGGGTCTATTAAATTGCAAAACAGCATAAGGTGAAAAGTGTCCGGCATTTCCATAAGATGCTGGAGTTGCATCTAAATTTCTAGGATCTTTTTTGTCGAATATTGTAACAGGAATTCCTTTTTTTAAGAGTTGATATGCAATGCAAACACCTTGAATACCAGCTCCAATTATACCAACAGATTTACATCTATAATTTTTCATTTAGAAATTATATTCGAACTGATTAAATTTTGTAGTGCGGTAGATTATACTGTGGCTTCTTCTTTGATCCCATTAGCAGGCTTGCCATTTTTTTTTATCTTTTTTTCATCTCTATTTTTTGAAAACAAAAAATCACCTGAGGATTTATCTGCTTTTTTCCCAGCTGTATCGGTTTTTTTAATATAACCTTCAATATCAGCTCCCTCTTCTGTTCTTAAATTTTGCGAAAATTCAATATCACCTTTGATCACTCCAGTAGAGCCTATTATTACATTTTCTGCAGAAATTTTTCCATTTAGATGCCCATGAACTTCGACTCTATCTGCCTCGACTTCTCCTGCAATCGAGCCTGTTTCTTTAATTACTACTTCTTTAGAATACACAGGTCCTTTTATTAAGCCCGCTATATCTATAGCTCCCGAGCTATTAACTGTACCATCAATACTTACAGTTTCACTGATTAAAGATCTCTCGGTATCTTTTCTTTCGTTAAATAACTTATTTTTATCTGATCCAAACATTTTTATATTTTTAAATTTAATCATTTATTTGATACTTAAACAAGGTAAGAAATAATTAAAATTATCATTTGATGACAAAAAACAGTTTAAAACTCTAATTAATGGGCGAATCTTTGTAGATTTTACATGACATCGCAATACCTAGGCCAAACATAATCGAAAGCATAGAGGAACCCCCATAAGACATTATTGGTAAAGGCGCACCAACTATAGGCAGTAAACCTAGTACCATTCCCATATTTACAGCAACATAAGAGAAAAAGGCTGTAGCAAAACTATAGCAATACAGCTTTCCAAAAATACTTCTTGTTAAATGACCAATCTTCACCAGTCTAGATATGATCAAAATGTATAATAAGAGGATCAAAGTAGACCCCAAAAAGCCAAATTCTTCTGAAAACAGTGTAAAAATGAAATCAGTATGTTTTTCAGGTAAAAAATCTAGATAACTTTGCGAGCCATTCAAAAAACCCTTTCCAAAAAGCCCCCCAGAACCTATTGCAATTTTTGATTGTATAATTTGATAGCCAGCACCCAGGGGATCTCTGTCTGGGTTTAAAAAAGTTAATATTCTTCCTTTTTGATAGGGTTTTAAAAATGAAATAGCAATGGGAGTTAAAGAGACAAATAAAATGGCAAAGTAGGCAAAAAATTTAATTTTTACTCCCGCAAGCCATATGACTACAACCCCTCCTATTGCGATTAAAACTGAAGTTCCCAAATCAGGCTGGGTCATAACTAAGAGTATTGGCCCCAACAATGCCATAATTGGAAAAAATAAATATTTAAGATTATTAATGTCGTTACTAGGAATGCGACTATAATATTTTGCAAGAAATAAAATAAGTCCAACTTTCATTAGTTCTGATGGTTGTAAGTTCATAAAGTAAAAATTAATCCATCTTTGTGATCCTGAAGATGTTAAGCCAAAATATTTTACTCCAAGAAGTAATAAAAAAAATATTAAATAAATTAATAAACTAGTCTTATGACAAAATTTAATATCTATAAATGAAATACAGAAAAAAAATAAGAAAAAAATAAAAAATCTTAAAATATGACTTTTGGTATGATATAAAAATTGCCCGCCATCAGTTGAATACATTGCAAATATACTAATTATACCTAATATTAATATTGATAATAATAAAATATAATCAATAGAATATATTTTATCTCTGATAGATAAACTTGATTGTAATGCTCTGGGTCTAAACATTAAACAGTTTTACCATAATTTTTTGGAATTTTAGATCTCAATTCGTGCCTTTCTAAAACTTTTTTGATAACTTTTTTTGCTATTGGCGCAGCGGAACTGCTTCCAGATCCTCCGTGCTCTACTAATACACTAATTGCATATTGCGGGTCATTTACAGGAGCGAAAGCTACAAATAAAGCATGGTCTCTATCTTTATAATCTATTTGATTTTGTTTGACTTCATTTTTTCTTTGTTCTGCGGTAAACCGCTTAATTTGCGATGAGCCTGTTTTTCCTGCAAACATAAATTTTTTATTTTTAAATCTAGAAGAGAAAGATGTGCCCCCAACTTCGTTAGTAGCACCAAACATTGCATCCTTAATAAAATTTATATTTTCTTGATTTCTAAACAAAGGCTTCAAATTTATATTTTCAAATAAAAGTTCTGTAGGCAGCGGTTTATCTGGAAATTTATTTTTAAATTTTATATAATTTTTAAATTTATTGTTCTTAGTTTCAGAATCTATAATAATTCTTGGTTTGATTTCATAACCTCCGTTAGCTATTTGTGCAGTCATCAAACATAATTGCATAGGTGTACTAAGAAAATACCCTTGCCCGATGCCTGAGTGTAATGTTTCTCCCAGATACCAATTTTGACCAATGAATTTTTTTTTCCACTTTGTACTTGGAACAACACCAGATTTTTCCTCTCTAAAATCTTCCAACACCTTTCTTCCTAAACCAAATTTTTTTGCAGTTATAGCCAATCTATCAACCCCAAGTTTTCTAGCTAATTCATAAAAATATATATCGCATGATCTTTTAATTGCACTTCTCATATCCATGTAGCCGTGGCCTTTCTTTTTCCAGCAATGAAATCTGTCTCCGTAAAAATCTATAAACCCCTTGCAATGAACCTTGCCATGTGTGCTAGCGACATCATTTTCTAATGCGCTCAAAGCAACTATTGTTTTTATTGTTGATCCTGGGGGATATAATCCAGAAATAGCCTTATTTAAAAGAGGTTTGTATTCATGATTTAATAAATCTTGCCAGTCTTTATTATTGATTCCATAAACAAAAGCATTCGGGTTGTATGTGGGGGACGACACCATAGCTACAATGTCTCCATTATAAATATCCATAACGCAAACTGCTGCAGATTTATCTTTGATTAATTCTGCGGTAAATTTTTGAACAGTGGCGTCGATGCTTGTTTTAAAGTTTTTTCCAGACTGACCTTTGTCAAGTTGAATTTGCCGAATTCTTTTACCGTACGCGTTAACTTCATATCTTTGAAAGCCTACGGTTCCTATAATTTGTTCATCTAACTTATGTTCTAATCCAGTTTTTCCTACGGTGATGCCAGCAACTGATAAATCTCTAAGATATTTTTTATTTTTCAAATCATTTACACTTACTCTAGAAACGTATCCAACAACATGCGATGATGAAAAGTCAGGATACACTCTTGCAACAGAAACTACTGGCTCCGCTCCTTGGAGCTCGTGTAAAAATAAATTTATTCTTGAAAATTCCGACCAATTTAAATTATCAGAAACAATAATGGGTTCCCAGGGTTTTTGTTTTGCAATTTTACGTTTTAATGCAAAAACTCTCTTGTCTGTTAAATTTAATATATTTTTAAGTCTAAAAAATAGTGCCTCGATATTGTCTGTGTTCTCTGGAGTAATATGTAATTGAAAAACTTTTTGATTAGATGCAAGTTCATTATCAAAATAATCTTTAATAACTCCCCTCTCTGGTGCTAATCTCCATTCTCTAAATCTATTTTTGTCTGATAGCGTTTTATATTTTGTACTCTCATTAATTTGCAAGGTGATTAGCCTTCCAAAAATTCCGCAAAAAACTGTTGCTTTAGCAATTGATAGAATAAATATTCTCCTGCTGATTGTTCTAGATTTGCTTGGGCCTGCTTGATTAATCATTTTGTATTGATCCTATAAGTTGTACGTATATATTAAATATAACCCAAAAAATCGGAAAGAGTAAAAAAGTAAATAATGCATTGTAAAATATGTTTATATAAAATAATTCAAAATCAGAAAATTTTCCAATTAGACTATAAAAAAATAAATTAGAAAAGAAAATTGCAAGTAAAAATGTAAACCACTCTGTAAAAAAAGATTTATTTACTGTAACGTTTCTAATATATGAGGCTACAAAAGACGCAACTAGATAGCTTAATGCGCTCGCTCCCAAAGGAAGTCCTGTAACAACATCATTTATTATACCGGCAAAAAATATGTGGCCATTACCCAGTAACCAAGGATATTTTAACATCCAATAATAAACTATTATTAACTGTAAATTAAAAGACAAGATTTCAAAATAATTACTAAACTCTGTGTCTATTTCAGAAACAGATAAAAAATATAACAATAATAAAGGGAAAATTCTTGTGAATTGCAATTTGAAGCTTTTATAAATAATGGCCATTTAAAATTGTTTTTTTTCGTTTATTAAAATAACACTAACAAATGATATTTGATCTGGATCAGAGAATAACTTAACTTTTACTTGCTCTTTTTCTAAAATTGTTTTTCCAACCGCTATTCCTGGATAAAAAATACCATCCTTACCAGATGTAAAAACTAAACTATTTTCGTAAGCCTGATAAGAGTCTGGCAAGTATTCTAAACTAGGCTTTTTCGTGCCATCTCCGGATAAAATAGCTTGTGCTCCATCGGGCTGAATGCTCACTGGTATTCTGCTGTTCAAATCTTTAAGCAGTAAAACTCTTGATGATATATAATTAACTTCAACTACTCTTCCTACCAAATAGTTTTCACTCAAGACAGGCATTCCTTTAGCAATATTAGATTTACTCCCTTTGTTTAAAATAACTGATTTTAAAAAAGGACTTTCTTTATCTATTAACACTTTTGCCACCACTCTTTCTGATGATTCGAACATTTCAGTTTTTAAAACTTCTTTTAATTTTTTATTTTCAATAATTAAAAAACTAGTATTTAAATCTTTTTCTTGTAATTTTTTTATCTCATTTTTTAAAAAAATATTTTCTTTATAAATAAATAAATGATTTTTTGTTTTATTTTTTAGTGAAGCAAAGAATTTAAATGGTGATGTTGCTAAATTAGAAACTCTATATATTCCGTCATTTAGTAAAGCCCTAGTTACATCCATAGCCTTTGAAGGATAGCTATCTAAAAAAAAAATTAAAATAGATAAACAGATTAAAAAGAATAAAGAAAATTTTTGTTTCACACCTCTTTGCAGAAGCGCTGATCTAAAAGCTATACTAAAATCACCTCTACTTGAAGACATCTAAACTTTAAATTAGTACTCTGATAACACTGTAGAAAATAGTTCTTCATTCTCTAATGCTTTTCCAGTTCCTATAGCCACACATGAAAGCGGGTCATCAGCAATATTTACTGGTAAACCAGTTTCTTTTGAAATCAGTTTATCAATATTTCTAAGTAAAGCTCCGCCTCCTGTTAAAACTAATCCCATGTCTACTAGGTCGGCAGAAAGTTCTGGAGGGGTGTTTTCCAAAGCTTCTTTGATTCCTGCTAACATTTGACTTAAAATAGGCATTAAAGCTTCACATGCATCTTGTTCGGTAAGTGCAATTTCTTTTGGTGTACCAGATCTAATATCTCTTCCTTTCATGGAAAAAGTATTATTACCAGTGGCTACCGCTGTTCCTATTTCTTTTTTAATTTTTTCAGCTGTAGAATCACCTATAAGTAAATTGAATTTTTTTCTCATAAAATTAATTATAGATATATCCATTGCATCACCTGCAACTCTTAAAGACTTAGAGTATACAACGCCTCCTAAGGACATAACTGCTATTTCGGTTGTTCCACCTCCGATATCAACTACCATTGCACCTGTCGCTTCTTAAATGGGTAACCCCGCGCCTATTGCTGCAGCTATTGGTTCCTCAATTAGTGAAACTTTTCCTGCTCCAGCAGCCAAAGCAGAATCTTGAATGGCTTTTCTCTCAACTGGTGTTGAGCCTGTTGGAACACAAATCAAAATTCTTGGGTTTGCAAAAGCTCTCTTTTTATGAACTTTTTTAATAAAATGTTTTATCATTTCTTCTGTAACAACAAAGTCAGCGATAACTCCATCTTTTAAAGGTCTGATAGCCGCAATATTGCCAGGTGTTCTACCCAACATGGTTTTAGCCTCGTCACCCACAGCTAATACAGATTTTTTACCACCGCCGTCTGTTAGCACCGCTACAACTGATGGTTCATTTAAAACAACACCTTGATTTTTTAATACAACAAGGGTGTTAGCAGTTCCTAGGTCTATGGCCATATCTTGGGACCACATTGACATTGCTTTCGAAATATTAGTTATCCAACTCATTTTTGCCTTTCTATGCTTGTGCGCTTAAATCTTCATCTGGCGCTGTTTTTTTACGTTTAATAATCATTTTATTTAATGCGTTTAAATATGCGTTAGCAGAGGCAACTAACGTGTCGGTATCTGCCGCTTGACCAACTGTAGTTTTCCCTTTTTCTTCAATCCTTACACTTACTGTAGCTTGTGCATCAGTTCCTTCTGTTACAGCATGCACATTATATAATTGAAGATTAACATCGTGTGCATATAATTTTTTAATACATTTAAATATTGCATCTACTGGACCATCTCCGGTTTCTGAAGATTTTTTTAATTTTCCAAAAACCTCTAATGTCATTTCAGCTTTTTGAGGCTCTCCTGTGCCAGCAAATACTTTTAAAGATTTTAATTTAATTAAATTGTCCTCTGTAATCAAACTATCATCTACTAATGCTACAATATCTTCGTCATAAACATGTTTTTTTTTATCAGCGAGAATTTTAAACTTTCCAAATGACGTTTGAATTACATCATCTGTAATATCTACATAACCAAGGTCATTTAACTTATCTTTAAAAGCATGTCTTCCTGAATGTTTGCCCATTACCAAGGAGGTTTTGTGTACACCAACACTTTCTGGTGTCATAATTTCATAAGTATTTCTATTTTTTAACATTCCATCTTGATGAATTCCAGATTCGTGAGCAAAAGCATTTTTTCCGACGATCGCCTTGTTAAATTGAACTGGGAACCCCGTCGCATTTGATACTACTTTAGATGCCTTGCTTATTAACCTAGTGTTAATACCGGTTGTGAAGGGCATTAAGTCATTTCTTGTTTTAATTGCCATTACTATTTCTTCAAGAGCAGAATTACCCGCTCTTTCTCCAATTCCATTTATTGTACACTCAACTTGTCTTGCTCCTGCTATTACACCAGCTAGTGCGTTTGCTACCGCCAATCCTAGATCGTTATGTGTATGTGTTGATAAAATTGCTTTGTCAATATTTGGAACTTTATTTATTAATGTTGAGATTATTTTCGTATACTCAGATGGAACAGTATAACCCACAGTATCAGGAATATTGATTGTTCTTGCTCCACATTTAATTGCAAGCTCTACGGTCTTACACATATAATCTATGTCTGTTCTTGTCCCGTCCTCGCAAGACCATTCAACATCATCAGTAAAATTTCTAGCATAAGTAACACTTAGTTTAATAGCTTCTAAAACTTCTTCCGGTGTTTTGTTTAATTTGTGCTTCATGTGTAATGCACTTGTAGAAATAAAAGTATGTATTCTAAAATTTTTGGCATGACTTAACGCATCTTTACATGCGTCAATATCTTTTATAGTTGCTCTCGCTAGTCCACATGGAATAGATTTTTTTAGATTTTTGCTTATCTCTGTTACAGCTTCAAAATCGCCAGGGGAGGCGATTGGAAAACCTGCTTCAATAACGTCTACGCCTAATTCATCAAAGACACGGGAGATCTGTAATTTCTCCTCTAAGCTCATGGAAGCACCTGGAGATTGCTCTCCGTCTCTCATTGTTGTGTCAAAAATAATTATTCTATTTTTATCAATCATGCTTCTATATTTTATATAGTTCTTAATAATAACATTAAAATGTTAATTTTTAATTATTAAAGCATAATACAATTAAAAATAGAATTTGCAAAATATATATTTAAATAATTTATTTTTAGAGATCAGTTTGGGTTAATTTTTGTCTTTGTCGACTAACTTGTTCTTTCCAATCCATGGCATCATGGCTCTTAACTCTTTTCCAACTTTTTCAATAGGATGATCGGCCAAATCCTTTCTCATTTTCAAGAAATTTTTTTGTCCTGTTTTATGCTCCTCCATCCATTGTCTTGTAAATTTTCCTGACTGAATATCTTTTAAAACTTCCTTCATTTTGTCTTTACTTTTGCTATCAACAATTCTTTTTCCTGATACATATTCTCCATATTCAGCTGTATTTGAAATTGAATAATTCATATTAGCTATTCCGCCTTCATATATTAAATCTACGATTAATTTAACCTCATGTAACGTTTCAAAATAAGCCATCTCAGCTGGATAACCAGCTTCCGTTAAAGTCTCAAAACCATTTTTAATAAGCTCAACTAATCCACCACATAAGACTGTTTGTTCTCCAAATAAATCTGTTTCACATTCATCTTTAAAAGTTGTTTCTATAATTCCAGATTTACCTCCACCTATTGCAGAGGCATACGACAATGCAAGATCTCTAGCTTTGCCCGAGCTATCTTTGTGCACAGCCATTAAGCAAGGTACGCCTCCACCTTTTTGATATTCACTTCTTACTGTATGTCCCGGTCCCTTAGGCGCAACCATAAAGACATCCAAATCTTTTCTAGCATTAATTAAATCAAAATGAATATTTAAACCATGTGCAAAAGCTAAGCTTGTTCCTTCTTTCATTCTTTGCTCTATGTGATTTTTATAAATCTCAGATTGTAGTTCATCTGGTGTTAGCATCATTACAACATCAGCCCACGCAGCTGCATCCGATAAAGACATAACTTTTAAACCTTCATTCTCAGCTTTTTTTTTGCTCGACGAACCCTCTCTTAAAGCGACCACTACTTCTTTGACTCCGCTATCTTTTAAATTTAATGCATGAGCGTGGCCTTGACTTCCATAGCCAAAAATAGCAACTTTTTTTTCTTTAATCAAATTAACGTTGGCATCTTTTTCATAAAATGTTTTCATATTTACTCCTATTTTCTATTTAAAAATTTCCGCTCCTCTTGTCATCGCAACTGCTCCAGTTCTTGAAGTACTAACTAATCCTAACGGTTTTAATGTTTCAATTAATTTATCTACATCTACTCTTAATGCAGTTACTTGTATTACAAAAGAATTTTTTGACCTGTCTAATACTACAGAGTTATATTTTTTACAAATTTTCTTAACTTTTTCTTGTTTTGTTCGTGAAGATACTACTTTAAATAGTGCTAATTCTTTAAATAATATGTTTTTATCATTGGGAGAAAAATCGGCAACTTTATGGACTGGAATTAATTTTTTTATTTGAAGTTTTATTTGTTCTATTACCTCAGGTGTTCCCGAGGTAACAATGGTAATTCTTGATAAGTGTTTTTTCTTATCAATTTCTGCCACAGCTAGCGACTCTATATTGTATCCCCTACCAGAGAATAATCCGACTACTCTAGCTAAAACACCAGCTTCATTATCAACCCAAATAACAAGAATATGATGATTTTTTTTTCCAAATTTACTTGGTTCGCTATAAGCTGATTTTGATTTTTCCATTATACTAAAATTTTTCCTTCTTCTGAAACTTCTTCTTTTTCATCTTGAGGCCCAAGTAACATCTGGTTATGTGGTTTTCCAGAAGGTATCATGGGATAACAATTTTCTTCTCTATCAACTACGCAGTCAAAAATAACCGGCTCGTTAATATTAATCATTTCTTTAATTTTTTCGTCAAGCTCACTTGGTTTTGTTGCTCTAATTCCAATACATCCATAAGCTTCTGCCAATTTTACAAAATCAGGTAAAGCCTCAGAATAGCTCTCTGAATAATTTTTATCGTGAAGCAATTCCTGCCATTGACGCACCATTCCCATATATTTATTATTTAAGATAAATATCTTTATAGGTAAACGATACTGAACTGCTGTAGACATCTCTTGCATTGTCATTAAAACTGAGGCTTCTCCAGCAATATCAACTACTAATTTTCCTGGATGAGCTATTTGAACTCCCACGGCCGCTGGAAGTCCATAACCCATTGTACCCAGTCCTCCAGATGTCATCCATCTATTTGGCTTATTAAATTTATAGTGTTGAGCTGCCCACATTTGATGTTGACCAACTTCTGTTGTTATAAATGTATCTTTGTCTTTTGTAAGTTCATAAAGTCTTTGAACTGCGTGTTGTGGTTTTATATAGTTATCACTGTTAATAAAATTTAAAGATTTTTTCTCTCTCCACTTTTCAATTTGGGTCCACCATTTAGATGTTTTTTGTTTATTGGAATTAACAAAATTTTTATTTTTTTCTTTAAATCTTTTAATTAAATTTTTTAATAGCTCACGAACATCGCTTATTATAGCCAGGTCTACCTTCACATTTTTTCCTACAGACGAAGGGTCTATATCAACGTGTACTTTTTTTGACTTTGGAGAAAACTCGTCTATTTTTCCAGTTATCCTATCGTCAAATCTTGCTCCGATATTTATCATTAGATCACAGTCATGCATTGCGTTATTAGCTTCATAGGTTCCATGCATTCCTAGCATACCTAAAAATTGAGCACTGTCCCCAGGATAGGCACCAAGACCTTGAAGTGTTGAGGTAATTGGAAATCCAGTAATGTTAACTAGTTCTCTCAAAAGAGTGCTTGCTTCTGGGCCAGAATTAATTACTCCACCGCCAGTATAAAAAATTGGTTTTGAAGATTGCTTTATTAGTTCAATAAATCTATCTAAATCTTTTTGATCAACTTTAGAACTGTAATTTCTATTAAGTTTTTTACTCAATTTATTTTTTGAAAAATTATATTTTCCTTTTTTAAATTGTATGTCCTTTGGAATATCCACTAAGACTGGTCCTGGTCTACCAGTAGTTGCTACTTCGAATGCTAAGTGCATAATCTTTGATAGATCATTTACATTTTTAACTAGCCAATTGTGTTTTGTACAAGGCCTTGTAATTCCTGTAGTGTCACATTCCTGAAATGCATCTGTTCCAATTAAATGTGTAGGCACTTGTCCTGATAAACAAACCAAAGGAACTGAGTCCATGTATGCATCTGTTAATGCAGTGACTGCATTAGTTGCCCCTGGACCAGAGGTAACAAGAAGTATTCCTGGTTTACCAGATGATCTCGCATAACCTTCTGCGGCATGGCCGGCACCCTGTTCGTGTCTAGCTAAAATATGCTTTATAGATTTGTGATTTTTTAACTCGTCATAAATAGGTAGAACAGCACCTCCAGGATAACCAAAAATATATTCAACTTTTTGGTCCTCAAGACATTTAAAAACAATTTCTGCTCCAGTAAATAATTTTGGCATTGATACAATCTATCGGAGAATTAACTCGGGTCAAGTTTTAGCTGATTAGTTTTAAAACTTTTTTTATCAGGATTGATAAATCATTAGAATAAACCTTATTCCAAGAGCTCATATGCCCTCTAGACCAGGTATTTTGACGTTTGGCATATTGTCTTGTTTTGATATTTATCAAGTCCATTGTTTCATTTAATCTAGTCACTCCTAATAAATGGTTAATAATTTCTCTAACCCCAATTATTTTATTTGCTGAAAGCGTGGCATTTATTTTTAATTTTAAAAATTTTTCAACTTCACCGATACAATTGTTTTGAAACATTAGTTTGGTTCTTTTTTCGATTTGTTTTAAAAGATCTTCTCTTGGAATATCAATAAATATTTTCTTTATATCAAAATCAAGAAAATCAGACCTTGTATTTGAAGCCCATTCATAGAGTGATTTATTGGTAAATAATTTAACTTCATAGGCACGAATAGTTCTTTGAGTATCGTTGGGAGCAATTCTTCCATCTACTTTTGGATCTAGGAACAATAGTCTTTCGTAAAACTTACTTTGTCCTATTCTAAAATGAAGATTTCTAATTTTGTTTCTAAACTTGCTGTCAATTTCCGGTATCTGACTTATACCTTTTGTTATTGCCTTAAAATACAATCCTGTTCCACCGACTATTACTGGCACCTTATTTAATTTAAGACATTCTTTAATTTTTAACTTAGCCAATTTAAGCCAGTGACCAGTAGAAAAATATTTTTTTGCAGAAATAATTCCGTATAGATGATGATTTATTTTTTTTGTATCTTTTTGTTTAGGTCTTGAAGATAATATAGAAAACTCTTTATATACCTGCATGCTATCAGCATTAATAATTTCACCATTAATTTTTTTACTTAATAGTAGTGCTAAATTAGATTTACCAGAAGCTGTAGGTCCAGCAATAAGAATGATTTTTTTTTGTGAGTTTAATTTATTCGTCAGATCTAATTAATTTTTACACCAACATATCTTCTTTGGTTTTCTTTGTTTAGAATTGTAAATAAAAGTGTTCTTTCACCTTTTTTAATAATTTCTTGAACTTTGTTTTCTAAGTTATTTGCGTTTACTTCTTTTTTTTGTACTTCAATAATAATATTTTTGATTTCTAAAAATCCTTTTAAAGGACTCTTGTTAAAAATATTGGTTATAACTACACCTTTAGAGTTTTTTGGTAATTTTCTTGTTTTAATATCTTCGTTATTAATATCTCTTACTTTAATTTTTAAGCTTTTTATTTCAATTATTTTGTTTATTTTAGGATTATTTTTTTTATTACCTTC
>Ga0115000_10001750_pt1 | contig 19015 bp, 28 predicted proteins | sample ArcticOcean_MG_C_6_FD_89690 | JGI IMG/M metagenome (GOLD analysis project Ga0115000, IMG submission 89690) | Marine microbial communities from western Arctic Ocean - ArcticOcean_MG_CB8_128 | ecosystem: Environmental > Aquatic > Marine > Oceanic | place: Arctic Ocean: Canada Basin | collected... | reverse complement strand
TCAAGCATTTTTCCACAGCAATAACAATCCGCAGTTTTTTACTGTAAAAAATACATTGCCAGAAATAGACTTACCAATGGAAGATATTTTTGATTCTAATGACCGTCTTTTAATCAACGGGGGAACGATAATTTCACACGTTGACTCTTATTCTGAAAAAGAGTTGAACAAAATGCCGTATGCTGTTGCTAATCTTTATGTCGATGGAGACAAGGCGAATTATATTTCCGGTAAGCGATTAGAAGCTGCAGGATTTAATATGGAGCAATGGCTACTAGATTATTGGCATTATGAAGGTCCGACCATTGCGGCGGGCTTTGGAGACGAAAGCCAAATGAATCAACCCCTGATTGGAAAATATGGCACAAAAAGCACAGAATCAAACACGTTGAAAAATCACCCAAGAATATCGGAGACGTTAGCGAAACAAATGTATGGCGGTTGGGCTTTTAAAGCACCATATAAAATTGAAAAAGAAAATCGAGCCGGAATAGCCGCTGCAATAATATCGCAGTATGCAGACGACTTAGATAACGTATATACTCACCCTGAAAACGTGCGGAAACCTTTTGAAAAATCTATGCTTGACGCAGGATTCAAATATTTGTTGTATCGAGACGTTTTCCCAACCTGCTCGAATGAAACGGGAATCGAACCAAAAGAAATGCTAACATCGGATGCTTATGTCAAAGATTCAATTGGAGTGAAAGTTGATTCAAGCGGTTCAGGAGGGTTGAACAATCGGTGTATTCCGGCAATCACAGCATACCGCTTGGGTGTCGGGCAAAAGCGAGTTGATCCAATAGTTATAGAATCTAGCACTTTACCTAAAAATAATATTTGGAGTGTGGACCAGATTCAAGGTTCGGGCCAGTCAAATCAAGAATTTTGGGCCGCAAAAGAAAAGGCTGAAGAACGACAAGACGAGGCGAGACAATGATTGACCGACCACCAATCCGTAGATTCAGCAAACGTCCATACAAACGTGCGCTTGTTTTCCAACCCAAATCCCTATCACCCACAGGACGATTGCGCCTGGCACGAATGATTCAATCTTCTCGGGCGAATGGGAATGCCGTTAGAACGGTTCAATGGGCAAACGGTGAAGTCGGCATTTATTCTCGACCAAAGCCCATATACAACAAAAAATGGGAAGTTGATTGGTCGGGTAAATTACCCGCTGTTTCAACTCTCGGGGATGAAGTTGAATGGAGTCGAATTGAAAAGGGTGCCAAATCTCCCATAGTTTCATCTGGGAGATTTGGTGAAAAATACATTAAGAGACAAGCAGCACCGTTAGAGGAATTCCCGATGCGATATTTTTGGTTTATGCCTTCGAAAGAGAGATTCAATGCTGCAAGCGAGGGTGAACGGTTTGTAAATAGTAAATCACACATTATGATTGGGCAAACTCCCGCAAATGTATTCGCTACATTTGATTCTAAGATGGGCAAATTAAACGTCAAGGTGGTATTGGACCGTTCCTTCTACGTTGGGGATCGCCTAATGAGGCTAAAGGGGTCAGAAAGGGTAATTGGTGAAACTGAAATTGTTAAATCATACACTGATGATGGAGAGTATTATCCGAGAGACACGCACATAGATGAGGAATGGCGAAGTAAAGGACTTGGAACATACATGTATGACCTCGCATCTTCTATGTTGGCGCAAAATAGCGATTTACTGATACGTCCAGGTGGCACAAACGATGGAGGCCAATCACCGGCAGCTGAACAATTATGGGATGGGATGGTGAAAAGGGTGTCCGGTGGTAATGAGAATTCTGATAACTGGTGGGCAAGAAGTGGCATGGCTTGGAATGACGGCGAGGCGACTTACAATAGATTAGTCAATTTCAATGAATTGGTGGAGGACGATGAAGAAACGTTTGCTGGTCTTAAAGGCAAAACCGATGCTAGTATTCAACGAGGCAGAGAACTGAAAGAGCAGATTCGAACCGATCTAAACGAGTTTTCTGAAGACTTGGACGCAGACATTGAATACATTACAAGAGGGGAGCAACGTTGGGTATTCGGTGCCGCCAATTCTCGAAAGGGTGAACTTGGTTCTGATTTACTCAAAGTCAATAGATATTACATTGGAGATTCATTACAATGGCCAAATCCCAACGTTGCTAAAAAGTTCTGGGAGGGTGGCGTAACGGCTGCTTTCAAAAGAGATTTTCCTTTTATGCTAAAACACATTATTCCTGCAAAGTCGGCTTATTATGAAGGTTCGACAACTAAAATGCGCCCACATGCTGTTATTCAACAGAAAGTTATTCCAGTCTCTTCGTTAGTCTCATCAGACTACAATCGGATGAGCCAATTTGAAAATGACTGGGTACAGTTCGTTAATGACACAGATAACTCAATTCAACAAGCTCTTAATAAAAAAGTGATTTCCGAAGCTCAAGCACTTCAACTCAAGTCTTGGGTTGAAGAAATTGATAATGGTCCAGGAAATTTCGCTATCCAAAATGGCAAACTGAAGGTGTTGGATTATTATGATGCATCAGGGAACAACGAATCTATACACAACTTTGACTCATATGGTGCGGTAGCGGATAGCAAAGGATTATTCCGCAATGAAGGAGGGCAGAGTGTGGATGGGTCATTTAATGAATGGATGTTGGGAATGCGGAAAGGCTAATCACTAATATACGGGCTTTCAAAATTAACTTTTGGTTCGACGCAACTGCAAACAAAATTGCAGATATCCCTACCATTCTTTTGCTTACCAGTAAATGTCAAACGTCCTGTAGAACCGCAAAGGCACCAAACCTCTAATCTTCTTGTCATTGATCCACCTTCATTGGAGTGTATGCAAGCGGGTGGATATTCACCGGCTCTAATCCTTTTTCTAATCGATGATGCATATTCCACTTATTGAAACAATCTATGCAAAGCGGTTCTCGAACACCGTTAATTCTTAGTGAAGGAACTTTGTCGGGATTGTATGTTATAATTTTTTTACAACCAATGCACCCAGAAACTACAAACATCACTTCGCTCATTCATCAACACCTCTTTTATTGTATTTTCGAGCATCACCGTTTTTCCAATCATTATTTTGGCGTTGTTTGAGTTCTTCTATGAAATCAGACCCATCACATATGCAATGGGCTTTGCATGACACGTCACCATCACCGCAACCGTCGCAAAAGTCTGCTTCTATTCTACCACATTGACATGATACGCAATTACATACCTTGTTTTCAGTATTTTTAAAAGAACAGTGGGGGCAAATATATGATGATGCCCCATTTGGTAAATTCGGGTTTTTGTCGATTTTTGCAGCTAGATCTAACCAGCGTTTAGCGTGATTGATTATTGGGTTCACGTTAGGGTAATTATCATCCCATGAATTTCTTTTTAATTCGTGGCAAATACTACATTCGCAATCGGATTCACAATTGCCAATAATTATCATTTCTTTGGCAATTTTTTGTATGTTTTCAATAATCGTAAAATCTTCGCACCCTTTGGCTATTGATTCGCATTGACCTACTAATTGTTCTCGCAAATTAAGCCAATCTTCATTCATGTATTTTTCTAATCCCATTTATTCAACTCCAATACCAAAAGTAAATTTTACAATTGCAGCGCAACGGACAGCAGCCAGGTGGATAATGTGGTTTTCTTCGACAAACGTTCGAGTGGTTTCAAATTCATTGTCAAGGTTTTTTTTGATTTGTTGATAATTAGGATCACGCCGCATTAGCATTGACATACTGCCGGTGAAACTTTGAATCCACAAATAGGCTTGGCGTGGATTATCAAATGGGCCACAGTCTATGGCATTGCATTTGTCTTGCCCTTCTGATTCTTGTAGATGACTACCCACCAATTCAGAAAAAACAGAATTCGTATCTTTGTCAAAGGTCATAATGAATCGCCTTCAGACACATTTGAAATAAGTTCGATTCCTTGATTCATAATAAGTGAATGTGCTTGAGAATGAGACTCCAGCACGTCTCGGTGAGTTGAAGTCTTCAATGCTTCAGTCATGGCGTTGTAAAGGCTCCAAAGGTTTCTGTCTTTGAAGTCTTCTTGAGGTGGGTTTTGCCATGCTTGCTTTGCACCAAGTAATTGACGAGGCTTTAGAATCCCTCTGCCATAGGCCATTCCCAATACTGCATACGCTTGGTCGTTGTCTAACACATCAAATTGCTTCATCTTTTCTGCATCACGTAGTAAATCACGATGGCGCATTGGCGCAATTTCCATAGAAGTTGTAATCATTTCTTCAACGTCTAGTAAAACATCACCAGTATGCTTTCTTGTAACTCGAATGTCGCCAGAGAACATCAAATTATCGCAAACAAAAACCTTAGCACCCATGCAAACTCCGACAGCCAATGATTGATCGTATGAATTCCGCAAGCCAATTGATAGAGCTATCTTTGAATCAAATTTGGATTTATATGAAAGAACTCCGAATAATTTAGCACCTTTATTCTCACCTATTTTTGGCGAAAGGCCGTAATGTTCATCAACAAATTCATACCCTTCGAGTTGCTTGTCTGCTTGCATTTTTACAATTTCAATAAGTTGCCCATGCGATACCGGCGCATAACTGTCTGTCGCTATTGGTGGCCGGATGGAAACTATCTCTTCAAGTGATACAGACTTCTTTCCGGATTTTAGGCTCATTTGGCTCTGGGCGTTTCTGCTCATATCTGCTCCAATCAGTTTGAGGCCATAAAGGTTCGTTATTCTCGCAAGCTGCGTTGTTAAAAACGTGTATATCCAGGTGGTTGCTGTTTTCCAATTAAAAAAATCTCCAATTTCAATTTTGGCAACAAAGAACGCCAAATTATGCCAAACAATGATAAAGGGCGAGGCTACCGTTCAAAATATGCCGCAGATAAACCCGAGCCGCCATTTGACTGAAAATAAAAACGCCAACAGATATTCCATAACTACAGCAGATGTTGGCGGTTTTGACCGCAAGCATGGAATGAAAGGAGCCAGCATGTATGGCCCAAAAGGTAACTTATTGACATGGATTAAAACAATATTCTTCGACAATAAAAAGCAATATGTATTGCGTACTAAACAACGTGACCCATACAATTGCGGTAATTCAGAAGGTCTATTATACGACACAGTTTTATTCCAATGTAATACTAAGGATGAGTTAATTCAATTTCTGCTAACACGATCTAACCACATGAGCCATGACATAAGATACATCACAGCTCCAACAGGCAGAAAGTTCAATGTCCTGCCAAATCGTTTCCAGAAAGGCGGAGTTGGGCAGGGAGTGATTTATGCTCAAGACGGAATTATTGAAAAATTAACATTTAGTGAACCAAACGCAACAAATAACGGCGGGTTTGATTCTGAAGTGTGGGCCGGTCAAAGGGCCGATAAATGCGTAGTGTGCGATTCACCAGATACCGGCGGTTCTTCTATTTGCGACAATTGCTTTGATGAGCAAGAAGATGTAAGGCCACTTAATGCTGACTCCCTGCGGGGTGAAGAATAATGTCTCGATGGCCTTGTCAATGCGAGAAGGATCATGGAGTCATAAATTTACCTCAAGGGCCAAGTTGCCCACGATGCGGGGGGCATGTAAGATGAGTTGCCCAGATTGTAGAGCAGCGGATTATATCTCCACGCAAACTCAACCCTGTGCTTGGTGCGGTTTCAAGAAAGAAAGAGTTCTCCAAGCGCAGGCAATGAAACTTTGGTTTTTATCAGAGGCCACCGAAGCAGGGGGCGTTATTGCACTTGGAGAGGATGAACCGGATTACTCGACTTTAACTGAAGCAGTTGGAGGATATATTGAATACGTTCCTGCATCTATGTTTGGTGGGCAAATGTTTGAATATACTCCTGCAGCAGAATTTCAACCAACATGGCTAATTAACGGTTCAGTAAGTGGTAAAGTTCTTCAGGTAATTGTCAATGAAGAAGGTAAATTACAAGGGTTGTCAAGAAATAAACTATGCACAAAATGGACTTATCCAAATGATGTTCTAGTCGGCAATGTCATTTTTCAAATCGAGGTCTGTTGATGATGCCTTGTATTGATTGTGATGTTGAAACTGCAGACATTGTATTATACTTCAATAAAAATAACATCGGCAGATGCCATGATTGTCATTCGTCATATTTGAATAGGCTTTATTGGGCTCAAAAACCTATAGTTCCTACTGTGGATCACTACTCGAATAAAGGTGGTGCTTGTTTTTTCTGTGACATTCCTTCTCTTCAGGGATTGCTAAGAGAAATTAGCAGAGATGGTAATTCAGAGAAATGCCCAACGTGGGTTTGTTGGCCTTGTCATGTATCAAGACCAACATTATTCAATTTCATACAGGCTAAAAAAGATGGTGAAGAATAATGAAGGTAGAACGTGCAAAGACTAGGCATCATGCTGAATTTCAAATATTAACATTTTTAATAAATGGTCCAAATGCAAATATGAATGGATTAGATGACCTAGCGCACCGCATGGGCGCAGGTCTTGACGATGCTGGTATGCCATTGGATGCAACAGCGCATAAGCGTTTCAAGGCGGGTATGGAAGAAATACATAGCCAGCTACAACGGCTTCTAAAACAACGTGTAAAAAGAATTGAAAAAGGTGCTGGAATATGAGAATGAAATTTGCTAATGCCCCTATCCAGGTGAACTGTCGAATTTGTAAATCAGATTTTCCGAATCCAATTCTAAACGGATCAAGCATAGTAAGTGTTGTTTGTAATAGTTGTAGAATGAAACTATGTTCTGCAAATAAAAAAGCGGCAAAGTCTAAGAGTCGGGTTAAGGTGACTAAATCTGCCAGCAATGACAGTTTATCCTCCGTACCAAAATCTCATATTGCCGTCATTGCTGGCAAAACACCTAATTCAATTAAGGAGTGGGTGTCTTGAATATTAAGGCGGCACAATGTTCTGGGTGTGGGCTAATGGGCCTAAAAACAGATTCTATGGTAGCTTGTCTTTGTTGTGAAGCATCTCCAAGAAAGCAGCACTACATGACTACTCATTGCTCCAACGTTGATTGCCAAAAACCAATACTAAGTAAATTTAATATCGAGGTCGGAGTCGAAACCGAAGAAATTTATGATCCATCACCAGAAATTGTTACTAATTCAGTCAATATGATAATTCATGCAATAATAATGTTAGAAGGGCCTCTATGTGAAAAGCATATGAGTGAAAAGTTTGGGCAATTCTGTTCAAGAGAAGATAATTCATCATCTATATTCGATTTAATTTATAAGTCAAACGAAGAGATATACATGTCAAAAAGATTGAAACTATTTCAGGAGGAATGGGCATGAGTGAAACACCATACGAGGACTACGAAAAAGAGCAAGATATTTTGAATGACGTTGGGGCAAGAACCTCTCACCAAGTATTAGACGCATTATTTGAAGCGTATTATATGTATGATTTTCCCGTAAATGTGATTTTTAATGGCAGGCCATTAGTGATTGAATTATTAAAAAAATCTATCCTGGCACGTAAAGAATTACTTGGCATTACACATTCATTGAAAAGACGCAATATGCTATATCTTGAATTAACGGGCATTGACTTATTGGAATTGACTAAAGACGAAGCAGAAATGGAGGACTAAAAATGGTAATAAATATAATAATTGATACAGAAACAACGTCGCTTGATGAAAAAATGGGGCAGGTAATTAGCATTGGATGGGCTTTTAAAATAAACAAAGTGCTGAAGTCTGGCAACATATTGATCCGACCAAACATGGACCGTATAAACCAGCAAGACAAATATGAATTAAACGAGGCGTTAGCTGTAAATAAAATGACTCTCGAAGAAATAATGGTTCATCCTGTTGAATATCAAAATGCTTTACCTTTGATGCTTGAAAGAATAAAAAATGACATTAAAGACGCTGGGCACCACTTAGTTAATTGTTCATGGCGTTTCTTAGCATATAATTATGAATTTGATATGAAATTTATATCCTGCATGCCTCATTCGCATTTAGTAATCCCACATATGCCTCGCTATGTATCTGATAATGACTTTCACACTTGTTGTATTATGTTGAGGGCTTCAGAACGTTGGGGCGAGTATAGCGAATATTGGGGCAATCATCAATGGGTTAGATTGGTTGATGCTTATTCATTCGCTGGCGAATACAGTGGAATAGAGATTATTCCACATAACAGCGAATATGATTCAATCATGGCACTAAGGGTCCATGAAGTTCTGACGGATGGTGAATAAATGTTTAAGATTTTTGCATTGAATTATATTTGGTCTGGAATCCCAGAATTGATTGTTTATGAAAACGAAACTGCTTTTCAATTAGCATGGAAAGAAGCTTGGACTGATTTATCCGATGATCGCCATTCGGATGAGCCCGAATTACATGGAACATTAAAACAATCAATAGACACTGGTTACATGGAGGGTCATAAAACCGAATTCAGGTCTGAAGAGTTATTTCAAAGTGGCGTGCATATTTCAAGTCTTGAAGCGGCAAAGATGTTGTCATACATTGATTCTTTGCATTCTGCTGCCAGACCACTATATCGAACTGGTGAAGGCACGCTTCACATTCCAAATTTCTTTGCTTCACTTTCACAAAAAATTGGTGAAATGATTCTCAAAGACCACCCCAATGTGTCTAACCTTTGGCCTAGAAAATGTTCTCAATGTCAACAAGGAATGCTCAAAGGTTGGGTTTGGGGTGGAGGTGAAGGCTATGCTTGTTCTGAACGCTGCTTATTCGTTGACGGCTACAACCAGGCGCAATTAGACGAGGATTATGCTGCAGACGTGATTTATTATACCGAATGGCTATGGGATGAAGAGTTAGAACTTAACGAACTAATAGAAATGCTTCAGCAGCAAACTTCCGATGAACTCATTCAATTGGATGGTGAAACAAATGAATGAGTGGTTTTTTGAGCATGAAGGAACTCTTAGAGCTGTTAGATCCAAAATGGCTCGAATTAAAAAAAGTGAATCAAAATATTTTACTTGCAGGGAGTGGAAAATACTTCGAGCCGAAAACGGGCGTTCTGTATTCACCGCTTTAGATAATTATTCACTATTTTCAAGAATTGCAGGAGGCGTTTGATTTGAATTGTTTAGAATGTAATTCGAAGACCACGACTGTATATCATCATTCAGTGATACTACCTAAGACCATTATTGCCGTTTCAAAACAATGCTTATGCGGTTGGGAATCATCCCGTACACTAATTCCTGAATGTATTGAGAGTGATTTACAATGAACGGTAAAAAAGTTGTAGCCGAAGTTATCAAAGATCTAAAAAGCATTGTTTATGAGGCAGAAAAAATTGAATACTTTTCAATCGATGATTTGCCCCCACTTGTTGAGAAATTAGAAAAAATTGATTGGGTGATTGATTCCAAAAAAGAGCTACCTTTGGTTACGGGAATTGTAACCTGGTTTTTGATACCAGTCTATGTCGTTTTGCTGCCGTTTGCATTTATTTTTTCAATGATATTTCAAAGAAAATGAGTTCATCTTGATGGAGCATTGATTGTAATTCTTTTCAATGCACCCGTTCTATGACGTGCATAAGCACCAGGAGTATAGACAGCAAAGGCGGTTCGTGATTGACCCCCGATAGAGGGTCTATGAGTCACTATTCTGGCATTACGGCCTGTCGAACGTAATAATGCGGCTGTTCTATCTGCAGCAGCCTTAGAGAGTTGGGATTGGATCGGAACGTATGCCTTTCCATCTATCTGTCTTTGACCGATGATGGATGGGTCTTTTTGCGCTCTTTTTCTGTATTCTGCCAGATTGTCTATGTCTATTACGCCCGTCCCATATAACACGAATCCAGTTGTGTCACGTTTGCCTCTACCTTTAGCAGTTAGCCCGATAATTGATTTTTTAGGGTCTAAGAATCTTAAATCTGATTTGTCTCCGTCAATGACTTTCCATTGTTTGCCACCATCCGGCCCCCATTTCTTAGGCAATCCAGGTGGAGTTCCAAATACTACGGCCACATTCTGTTCTCTTTCCATTGCTTTTTTGACAAACCTTTCATTGTCTTCAGAACGTGAAAAGACCACTTCATAATTTGGGGCAGGATTCTTTTTTCTGTTTGGTATTTTGGTATAATCATAAAATTGCACGTTGGGGAATTTCTCGAATATTGTTTTATCATCCTTTCCATATTTGATTTTCTCCCATTTAATATCTGAAGTGCCATTTAGTCTAAACGTTGGAATCAGGTTGGCTTTCTTAGAAGAAGCAATTCCTTTCTTAATTTCATCTTCGAGTCTAAGCATAAAATTTGGCTGATCCTCAAAGAAAAATTTGGTTCGTCCTATTCTCGCATTCTGCACCGTACCATAACAACCCATGCCAGCCGTATTCAAACATGCTGAAGCGCAGCCCAATGAAGATGATGGGCAAGTATTATTGCCAGATATATTAGAAGGCGATAAATGCATAATATAGGTCTTGTAGCCATACTTTTCACCCTTAATTGTTTTAGCATTAGAAGTCGTTAGAAGAGAAGCTGCATATCCTCTTTTTTTCATTTCCTCACTTGAGAACGATTTAGCCATACCTTTACGTGAACGTAAGATCTATTTTACACCAGCTATACATTAAGACCAATCGACCCGTTTTGTTGCTGGTGGACCAGGTATCGAACCTGCGGTAGAATTCCATTTGGATTTATTGCTTTTCAATTTGGGTCGCCAGTCAATAATAGACTTGGCAACGATCAACGTCATTAAATCGACAAGGATGATTGATATGAAGAGTAACAAATCAAAGATTCTGGGCAACCCATCATCATTGTCTATTGCATTTGGCAGGCCAGTGGTTGCTTGCCAAACCAATATCACTAAGCAATTGTATAAGCCTGCAATTAGAATTACGCCAAGAATGACTTGACGGTAATTATCCATTCGGTGAATTATTCTCTGATTTGTTTTTTTAAGTGCGGTCAAGCTGATTGCCTCCTAGTAATGTATAATTTAGATCAGCACCGTTGGGCTGCTCTGTAATTTCATACTCATGTCTGTTCAAAATTACTATCCCAATATTCCTGGCACCCTTAGAGCTGATCCTTTCTGTATCAGTCTCGAACTCATAAGCAAAAGCAGACTGGTCTTGATCCATATTCAATTTTGGTTTGATTTTGGTTTGATTCTGGATATTAGATGATAAATCACTAAATTCCAACTCTTCTAAATATTGTAATGTCTTGTCAAACCATACATCTCGCACGTATGTTAGAGCCTTTACCTTTGCATCCGAAATATTGGATATAAAGACCAAATAAGGATTTTTGTCAAACAGGACCCATCACCTCATTGCTCAACCCCCAACAAACCGGAGATTTGTTGCGTGGTGGAATCTCTGATTTAAGGAGTAATGCGGCTTCTTTGATTTCATCATTACACTTAGCAAATTTATTTCTGTGACCCCATCTTTGAAGAGTTCCGCCGCCGCCCATTTTCTCTTTGCTTACTCCTTCAGCACCGTTTAAGACTTCTCCAACTGCACCCCATTCCAAACCGGCACCCCTCAAGATTTGTCTTGATATTCTATCTTGAACCTTTGAATCATTGCCTTCAGTTGGTTTGATGCCTAATATGCCCCGCCAGTATTCTGCTTTATCTGCATCATCTATTGACTCCATTGCCTTCTTTAGAATTGGCAGACCGTATTCTTCGGCCCTTTGTTTTACGCATTCTGGAGGCCAGGCGGCTGCGGTTTCCATTAGCTGCTTTGTTCGTTTCAATCCTTCTCGCCATTTCATCCATGAAGCAGGTTTGGTTTCAAAGAGAGTTAGCCACGTTCCTGCATCTCCTTGATCCTCATTTAATTGAGTCATAGCAATTCCTGGATCATGTCTTCTAATCTCCGGCACCAATTTGCGGTAAATGTCTTTGAACGTCTTAATCGGCATGTCTTCAATTCTTTCTCGAAGTTGCCTTAATCCAGAAAATCGGTCAAGGGTCAAGGCATCCATTTCTCTGCCTCTCTTAGATGCCATCTTTGCCTGAACCATATTCATTATCGTCCAGACGTTCATGTGTCGTGAACGTGTTAATTTTTCAGCCCATTGCTTTTGGGCTTTTGAAACTGCCCCACTACGCAGGGCAAAAGGCACTTCATCATAAATCTCCAGTATTGGAAAGTCTGCTGCCTCACGCTCAATATTATACCAATCAGGGCATCTAAACCATCCAGGTTCAGAAGGCACGTAGCCGTTCACGTCACCATAAACATATACTCTCGGAGGGCCGAATTGTTTGCTTAGATCCCATTGTCGTGCTTCAGATAGCCAATGCTCACCAGCACCATAGGATGCCACCGATTTGCCCATTCCTCTATCGCCATAGCACCATAAAATATCTGGCTTAAATTCACAACAGAAACCTTGCATAAGTAAAGTCGATGGATAGAGAATCATTGGACCCCTTTTTTTCCTGCTGTCGCCTTCATCATCATCCATGCCATCTGAACCAACGGTGACAACTCTAGCGTATGGTGCCCACCTTGTATAGAACCATCTTAACGTTGTAATGTCTGAACCGCCTTCTGTATAAGTGCGATAAACCCTTCTTAACGTAGCAAAAATCTCTGGCGGCATTCCTTTTTCAATACAGACTCTATTAAAATCGGTCCAATTCAAATACTTTTCAGCACCACTTCCAGACCAATCTGCCATTATTCTTCACCTTCACTTTGTAATTTTGAGACTTCAATGTGTTGGGTCAAAGGTGATTCAATAGCCCATTCTTCATCGGTAGTGAGCCTTTCATTTACTTCAGATAGTGCAATTATTTCATCCTCACCCATTACCTCTTCATTCATTGAATTCAAAAGTTGATCAATGTCACCTTCTTGATACAATGGTGGATTATCCGTTTGTATTTTAGCGTAGCATTCTTGGCAAATATCAATTACATATCTGCCCTCTTCATCTTCACCCACTACATATTCATCGTTTTTACCGCATTCCGAGCATTCCCCTGCGGTTGCTGGGCCTTGCTGTGGTTCGGGTTCATGTTGAGGTGGGGGAGTGTGAGGGGGAGCGTTTCTTTGACCCTGATTCTCACGATGATTCCGGTTTAGATTCTCTGCCATTGCTTCTTCCGCATTCTTCAAAACTGTTTGAATGGATTCTCTATCAAATTTATTCTTTGAAAAGAGTTTCGCTAATTCTGTTGCATCGGCCCCACCAGAAGATAACTGAAGAAGTATCTGGGCTAATTGAATTTGAAGACGTGCTGTGCTTTCTGCCATCTCTGCTTGTTTGATTGCAGATGCCATTGCTATGTTTTTTGGCTCTAAGTATTCTAATTGCTGTCTGCTCGAACGCAATGAAACAGCTTGAGCGTAATCCCCTAAATCATCCGGCCACATAGACCAATGAAGCAACACACCGTTTTCTAAAGGCATTCCACATGATTCTAAAAATCCTCTATCGCAACTTGCTAATTTCAACCAAAGAATATGTTTGGCTCTAGGTGGCAGATATGCCCATGAATCTGTCATTGACAAAACCATCGTATCAACAAGACGGAATTGATCGTTAAGCCGGTCTGCTTGAGGCACCATGAACAGGTCTCTGCCAGAGCGAGGCCGGAATTGTGCGCCACCATTACCTTCGCTCATCTTCACAGCCTCCTTTTATGATAAACTCGCTTTCTATCAACGTCCGAAGCGACCATGAAAAGGGTATTGTCCTCTTTGAGATATGCAAGCCTCTCACCAACTTGAAGACCTTTAAGGGGTTCTTCAATTTCCATATCCCAAGAAATACTATTATTTTTTATGTGGTTTTTTAGAGGTTGTGTATATGCTGCGCCTGCAAGAATTATCCATTTATCAGGCCCTTTTATTTTATTACGTTCAGAACTATGCGGTTGCATGGCACCTCTTTGACCCAACCTAAATACTTCTGATGCCCATTGTTTTTTTTGCTTAGGAGTTATTTCATTCAATGTTAAGTCGTAGTCGCCAATTTTTTCATCGGGTTCGAGTATTCCATGTTTGGCTGAAAGGATTGCATAATCAAACCCTCTATTTTCTGCCCATTGTTTTGACTTCAAGAAAAGGGGTGAACAGTACGCATCTTTAGTTAATTTCTTTTCATCCCCTACAAATGATTTGCTTTTACTACATGAAATTAGCACCAACGTTCTTTTTCTCTCTCGAAGTATTTGATTCCTAATTGATTTTCTATTACTAGAAGTATTTTGAATAACGTTGTTAGTGATCGGGTTAAAAATGAAAGAATCGGCTGATAGACCGGCTCCAATCGCCAGGTATGGGTATTCGAGAAACCCTGATGAGCGAAAATCCTCTTTTTTCATATTTCAGCAACTCCTAATTCTTCTAAAAGATATGCAATATTAAGCAGCGTTGCGAACGAAACCCAAGCAATGTAAGGCCAAACAAGCATCGATGCTGTTTGATTTACGTCATAAATCAAGAACGAATAGTATGACGTAAATGCCACAATCAAAATCAGCATTATCGTTGAAATCCAATATGAGGCGGCACCTTGCTCGGAATTAAAAGCAGCGGTCCAGAGTAAATTCAAAACCATTTGAGCTGCAAATAATCCAATAACGAGGTTACTGTTTTCTAATTCATCTCTACTAACCCATGTGAAGTAAAAACTAATTCCTATTGTGATATAGAGAAAAGTCCAGACTGGGCCGAATAGCCAACTTGGAGGTTGGAAAGACGGTGTATATTCAGAATCAAACCCTCCAGCCATTCAGTTCACCCCATCGATTTGTTCCATTTGCCCCGCAACATATTGCTGGGAAATTTCTTCAAGCTGTTGCTCTCGGAATCCTTGACGCATAGCAACATCTTCTTCAGATGCTATTTGACCTCTTGACATTGAACCTTGAGTGGTCCGGAATTCAATATCCCAATCGCTGCCTGCCCTTGATTCAACTTCAAGGACGTTAGCGGTGACGTGCACTTTTGTTTTGTATCGTGAAGCAATGCTTTTATCGACACGTATTGTTTTCTTGTCTCTTCTGGTAAGAATAAGTGCGCCGCCTGTATCTTCAATCTTTTTCAAAAATGTTTGACGTGGAATACCAGGATCATTCTCAACCCACATCACTATCGGCTGCGCTTTTTGTATGATTAGTGACATTACCACACCAATTGAAATGAATAAAGCACCACATGAAAATGCTTCAAACCTCGAATATACAGCTTGGGCAAAGAATCCTTCTATTGGACCATAAACCCAAGCACCCAACCCACCAATCGGTACTGCGACCCAAGAAATCATCAGCAATATTCCTGTAAAGATAAGCCCAATGGATCGGCCATCTGTTTTAGGGGGAGTTCTATCGGTGATGGTGGATTCATCTTGTTGCTGCTGGAATCCAGGTCCTCCTAATCCTAATTGCTGCATCAACTGTGGGTCTTCAAACATCATTTCATCAAAATCTGGCTGCATATTCAATATCTCCTTCTATGTGAGTCAAAATCCTGATACCCTCTATTCCTTCTCCAATAGTTCTCTTCAGCCCTCTGCCTCATCTTCTTTTCCCTTCGCATTTCTCCCCAGCCTGGTTGATTATCAACACCGGCCTCTTTTCTTCTAACTAAGGATTCTTCTCTAAATCTATTCCAAAAGTTGAATACTCCGGCCAATATTAAAACTGAACCTATTACTCCAAATACAATACTTATAGGGCTAAGTAATGTAGCAAAGGGTTCAATTCTTTGTAAATCGCCATAGATCCAAACATAAGGCGTTCCATGAACTGTTAAACCTGTTCCTTCTGCCCTTTCATAATTCAACCAACCGTTTTCATCTTGAATTGAATATCTTACGGCAAGATATCCCTTTGGAGCCTCAACATTAAGGCTTGAATTTTCACCACTTACAAAGAAAGTTCGGCCTGGAACTATGCTATTACCATTATCTAAGTATTCGGATATAGTTAGGTTTAGGTGTTTTTGTAATGGAGTAACTATGAAACGCCCGCCTTCAAGGAAACCTGCAGTATATTGTTGCGGGGCGTAAGTGATACGTGTCCTTTGAGTCTGCACTTCGCTTGTTATTCCATTTGTCTCTCCTGTAGCATAAATATACATTACGCCAACTGATTTTACTGAATCGAACGTTATTGATGTTCGGATGCCAGGTGATACTGAAACTGTCTGCACTTCTGCTAACGTTGAATTAGGCCATCTTAATTCTGCTGTGACCTCCACTTGGCTTCGAGAAGGTTTGTCACTAGCAAAAGCCATTCCTTCAATTATTATGTTGATTGGGCGATCATTAGGATATTGTATTGCTGTATCTAATCTAATTTCAACTGCCTCTACATTCTGGGCTTGTGCAAAACTACTTGCTAAGGGCAGAATTAGCAACATAATAAAAATTACTTTCTTCACTAACTAAGCCCCCAAAAGACCTGAAAAATGTAACCAAAACAAAAAATCAGTTAATAGACGTAATAGAATTCCGTAAAGAGTTCCCAAAGCAGCTATACGCACTACATCAAATTTAACTTTCTTCATAACCCATGCAGTTGCCAATAAAACAATCATTACTGCGATTAAGCCATATCCGCTGCCGAGTTCTGTTGCTGAAGTAATCGAATCGCCCATTCCTCCAAATAAATTTGCTAAGGCTTCGAGCATCCAAACTGCAAAGGTGACTGATAAATTAAAACCAAGAATTAAAGAGCCCATAAATACAGCTAATCCCCAACCTTCGCCTTTTGCATTTTTCCACGTTGCTGCTCCAATTACTGCAATTAAAAATACAATTACAACTATAGCCATTGCCGGTGTTTCAGAGCCAAATTGATTCATTCCAAACCCTCCGAAAAGCAGTTGCAGCCAGGTGGTGCAAATTCTGGTGGTGGAGTATCAATGCCCAACCACCCACAATAGCACGCTGAATCTTCTTCAACTACATCGTTAGGCTTTGCTGGATCAAACCAAGTATCATGCACTATCTCATCACTACGTTTAGCATGGTATTCTTCAGCATCTATCTCTTCAATAGATGAAATCGGCCCGCCATGAATTTTCTCAATAGCCGTTTCCCAAACTTCTTTATCAATTTCAATAAATTCGCAGCCTAAAATTTCTCTAGCTTCATCTCGCTCCATTCTGGCAATAAAATTTAGATCGTGCCCATGATTGGGGTCAATGTCAGGTAAATAATTTCCTGTGTTTGCACACCACATCTGATTTTCCTCTTCATCATCGACTATCAAAACAATTACTTCATACCCTAGAGCCAAAGCATCTGCCACTACAATATCGAGGGGTGGGGTTTCCATAATCCCAATAATACTGCGTCTTGCATTATTAGGTGTGGGGTTGAAATATGCTCATAATACACTTTCTCACTATATCAATTATGAGTGCAGGACACCAGTAAATCGGTGAGGCAACATCTGGTGCCCTGCGGTTGAAGTGTCGCCTATTCAGTTTATCAAATGCTGCTTTTCATGCTTATAATATCAAATTGTATATTTTGTAGAACTGCATTTGTGTCTTTATCCCAAGCAATTTGGTTGGATTGTGTGCCTACCAAAATACCACTATCATTAGAAAATGTTTCATCATCCCAATCCTCCATCAAAGCATAAGGCCAAGATGAGCCAGTGTTTTTCCATGACTTAACAAGGCCGGAAATAAATACACCACGCTCTAAACAAAGTGATTCCCAATTGCCTAAATTAGATTTGTATGTTTTCAATTCACTTTCATTCATCCGAGCGATCAATGAACTACGCAATTTTTGATTATGCAAAGGTAGCCCTGCCCATGTTGGTTTAGGATTGCCGTCTTCATCTCTAGCAGTTGTTTCTCTTTCCAATTTTAGACGTTCTAACAGTCGATGTTCTTTAGGATTATTAGATTCCCATGTTGTAATAGCCCATTGAATTACTTTCTTACCTCTCAATTCAGTCATGGCTTTTGCTTCTTGTGCAAGGTAGCCAGAAGATGAATTCATTTTTGTTGAGGTTTCGGTAATAGCAATTTGCTCTGCCGTCAATTCTTCTTCTTCCCAATGAGGTTTCAATTTAGTTATTGATTGCCCTGACAATGTTTTACCAATGTGATGAGCCCTTCTGATTTGAAGGTGATGATGGCAGCGATACTTCAAATCGTCGCACAAATTTATTGCTATGTTTGAACCTTCAAAGTGGTTTTCATATTTGCCTGCTGTACTTATACGGCTATGCTCACCGCATGATTCATCAGATTCACAACATAGAAAACCATTTTCTAAAGTAAAATGTGATGGATGCAGATGCTCAAGGATTTGAAATTTCTGATTTTCAATTGGACCATTTTTCGTGCTTTCATATTTGAATAGCAATTCTTTGTATCTTGAAAGTGATTCTTCGCCATTTTTAGGTCTGTCCGTAGAAAGGTTAGGATTAACCGTTGCGTCAAAGAAAAGAAAAATTCGTAAAGCCTTTAGCTCTGCGAGGCCGTTCCTTCCTAATGCATTCCTCATCCATTCGGCTCTTGCCAATTCCATAGGCAACCTTGACGTGGATGCCTTGAGTCTATTTCTGGCAGATTCAAGTTGATCCATAATCGCCTGAACTTCATGCTCTTGGTTTTCAACCAATAGTTCCATTGGATGCTTTGCTTCGACTTCTCCTAGTGAAGAACGTAAGGCCATTGCATAGATTTCACTACATACGATGTGCGGGTGTTGCCTCGCCAAATCATGCAAATGTTTTATTTCAGCCGTTAGGTAAAGCGATACTGCTCCACCGCTAATTCTCAATTCATTGTTCTGTTTTCCCTTCATCATCTCACCGACTTTCTGCCCAGTGGCTTGCAGGTTATGAAGGTTGCCTGCTACTTGCGGAAATAACGTATCGTTTAGGTCCAGGTCTAATCGGCAAGAATAACTCTTCTGCTGACTCTCCTTTTATTCTGAAAATTGATCCCCTAAAAAAAAAAAAAAAAAAAAAAAAATATAAATACTTATGTAATTACGTTATAAAGGGAGAGTAGATAACATTATGTTTAATGCATCTTAATTT
>Ga0115000_10001748_pt1 | contig 19023 bp, 15 predicted proteins | sample ArcticOcean_MG_C_6_FD_89690 | JGI IMG/M metagenome (GOLD analysis project Ga0115000, IMG submission 89690) | Marine microbial communities from western Arctic Ocean - ArcticOcean_MG_CB8_128 | ecosystem: Environmental > Aquatic > Marine > Oceanic | place: Arctic Ocean: Canada Basin | collected... | reverse complement strand
TGAGATCTTTTGCCAATTATATTCAGCAATTAGAAATGGAATCATTGGGTAAGCCTCTTAATTCGGCATCAATTTTTAATTCTACGGGTCAGACTGTTTACGGTGGGTTTGGATCCACTGCACAACATTCTTACTTTCAATTACTTCATCAGGGAACCTCGGATACAGTTGCTGATATTATCTTCTGTAGCTCAAAGAATAGCTTGCTTCTTGAGGCTCAGGCTCAGGGTCAATCTGATCTATTATCAGGAGATAAACATCTTTCATTAAATGCTTTAGAGCAGACCAATGGCAATATCCCTGTGAATTTATTTGAACTCAAGTCTCTATCACTTCAAGGGTTAGGATTTTTAATTGCCTCTTGGGAGCATAGAGTGTTCTTAACATCTAAAATGCTCGGAATAAATCCATTTGATCAATATGGAGTCAATGCAGGTAAAATAGCTGCACAGAAAAAACTACAAAAAATCAGAGATAATAGTGGCGCCTCAGTAAAATGAAAAATAGTTTAATCGCAAAAAAAATTAGAAAAAATATCCTAGACATGGCTTTTAGTGGATCTACTGTTCACCTGGGATGCGCGTTATGCCTTGTTGAAATCTTTGCTGTTATTTATAGAAATCACCTAAACTATGATTTTTTTGATCCCTTAGATCCTACTAGAGATTTTTTAGTTTTAAGCAAAGGTCATGGAGTAATGGCTCAATACGCATGCATGAAAGAGCTAGGATGGCTGGATGAGAAAACATTATTGAACTATTTTGCTGATGGAACAGACCTCAAGGGCCTATCTGATTCTAGAGTGCAAGGACTTGAGGTTACTTCTGGTTCACTGGGTCATGGTTTATCTGTCGGCGTGGGCATTGCTTTTGGCCATCATTTAAAAAAGGTCAATCAAAAAACATTTGTTATTGTTGGTGATGGGGAATTGAATGAGGGACCTTGCTGGGAGGCGATTCAGTTTGCTGGCCACCACCAACTCCAGAATTTATTGATTGTAGTAGATAAAAATAATTTTCAAGCTATGGATGCAACTGCTGAAATCATCAATCAAGAGAATTTAAAAAATCAAATTGAATCTTTTAATTTTAATGTTGAAGAGATGGATGGGCATGATGAAGAAGCCTTAGATCGAGCAATTCAAAGCTTGTTTGAGCTAAAAAATAATAAACCAAGCTGCATTATTGCAAATACAATAAAAGGTAAGGGTATTTCTTTTATGGAAAATAATAATGAATGGCATTACCTTAGACTAGATAAAGCTTTATATGATTCTGCATTAAGTGAGCTAGAGACATGAGAGATACTTTTTCTTACAAATTAGTAAAGTTAGCCCAATCCAATCCTCAGGTGTTACTTCTTACTGGTGATCATGGGTATGGTCTATTTAATAGTTTGCGCAAAGCACAGCCTCAACAATTCATCAATATGGGGATTGCCGAGCAAAACATGGTTGGTGTAGCTGCTGGACTGTCTCGTGTTGGTTTTAAGCCAATTGTTTATGGGCTGAGTGCTTTTATTCCCATCAGAGTATTAGAGCAGATTAAGCTCGATGTTTGCCATGATAATTTGCCTGTAATTTTTATTGGGGATGGAGCCGGCTTTGTTTATAGCCACCTTGGAACTAGCCATCAATCCACAGAAGACATAGCAGTCACAAGAGCTATTCCAAATCTTATTGTAATGTCTCCAGGAGATAGATTTGAGTTATCTAGATGTATTGACTTAGCTTATGCTTCCAGTTCTCCAGCCTATCTAAGGCTTGGTAAGGCAGATAGAGGTGATGTGCACTCTAAAAGTTTAGATTTTAATCTTGGTGACCTTATTTTTTTAAAGAAGCCCACTGACCTTGCTTCGAGTGCAACCCTTGTTGCAACAGGCTCAATGTTAAAAATGGCTACTATGCTATGTAAGAGATTTCCTTCATTGGGGTTGGTCAGTGCACCATCCTTAAAACCTATTAATGAGAAGCAAATTAGAGATTTATGTTTAAATAATCACAGCATTATAACTCTAGAAGAGCATTCTATTTTTGGAGGATTGGGTTCTATTATTTCTGATGTTGCAGCTACTCTTGGTCATGCAACGGTAAAAAAATTAGGTATTCAGGATAGGTTTTCAGAACATTGTGGATCTTATGAATATCTATTAAATGAACATAAGATAGATTTTGATTCTTTGGAATATGCAATTAAGCATCATATTCCACTACTAGATTAGCACTCATGATGGAGACTAGCAGTTTCAGGCAGCCATGAATATAGCATTCTTTGGAGCTTCCAGCCAAATTGCAAAAGGGCTAATAAAAAAATTTTCTAGATCTAAGGCTAATAATTTATATTTTTTTGTGAGGAATAAAGAGTCTTTTTCTATATGGCTTGTAGAGAAAAAACTAAGTTTTGAGCAACAGCAAATTAAGACATATGATGAGTTGTCTGATGCCTTAAATATTGATTTATTTATTAATTGCATTGGTGTTGGAGATCCAGCAAAAGCAGTGAATATGAGCTCTACTATCGTATCTGTGACTCAGCAGTATGATGAGCAAGTCTTGGAGTATTTAGCCCTGAACCCTTCAACAAAATATATTTTTTTAAGCTCTGGTGCTGCTTACGGCAACATTTTTTCAGCACCTCCTGAGGACTATCTACCTATTAGCCTTGATATGGAATCAACCAAATCGTCAGACATGTATGCTATCTCAAAGATTAAAGCTGAACTTGCTCATAGGGCTAAGCCTCAATACTCAATTATGGACATAAGAATTTTTAGCTATTTTGATTCTGAGACTAGCCTCAATAGTAGATTTTTTTTAACAGATGCCTTGCGATCAATTCAAGAAAAAAAAATCTTCATAACAAGCAATCAGAATTTTGTAAGAGATTACATCGGAGCAGATGATTTATATCAATTAATCTTAAGATTAACATCAAGGGATAATTTAAATACAGTGGTTGATGCCTACTCTTTAGGACCAATTGATAAATTTTCAATACTAGAGATGCTGAAAAAAAATTTTAATTTTAGATATGAATTCACTGAATCCGAAGTTGGTTTAAATGCCACCGGCAGCAAAGGTCACTACTTTTCAAAAAATTATTGTGCAAAAAATTATGGCTATGAACCTAGTCTTAGTTCCGCAGGGATAATTCTCAACGTTGCAAGAACTTTGCTGAGCAGGTAATGCAAGAAGCTGAGCACAACATAAATTTACAAGAGATTCCAAGAACCCCTGGAATTTATAAGTTCTTTTCAAATAGCTCAATCATTTACATTGGTAAAGCAAAAAATCTTAAGAGTAGAGTTTCATCTTATTTTGGAAACAGTTTGAAGGATCGTAAAACTCAAAAAATAAAATTATTAACAGATAAGATTGAAACTTTTTCCACTTCATCTGAGGCAGAGGCATTGCTTTTAGAGCAGTCCTTAATTAAGGAAAATCTACCTAGATTTAATATCCTATTAAGAGATGATAAGACATACCCATATATACATTTTTCAATGAGTCACAAGTTTCCAAGCATAAGTATGAAAAGGTCCAAGCATTCCGTTTCATCAAATTTTTTTGGTCCTTTCATTAGTATGCATGCTGTGAAAACAACGATCAAAGATATTCAAAAGATATACCAAGTAAGAAACTGCAGTGATAGCACTTTTAGCAACAGATCTAGACCTTGTATAGAGCATCAAATGAGGCGTTGCTCTGCTCCATGTGTGATGAAAGTTAACGCAATGGATTATGCGTTGGATATTGAATCAGCTCAAAGTTATCTCTCCTCTTCAGGAAAAAAAACTAAACACTTGTTAACTGATCAAATGGAAAAGTTGGCTTATAAACAGGATTTTGAACAAGCGAACATAATTAAGCAAAGAATAGCGTCTCTTGAATTATTGCAACAAGCCCAATCAGTTAATAATAAGCTCACAAGTGTTGATTTTTTTGCATGCACTTCTAGTCATGGCAAAACTGGTGCATGTATTTTATCCATCAGGGATGGAAAAATTAGAGGTACCAAAACATACTATTTTAAAGATGATCTGCTTGGGGAAGTAGATCTTTTACTGGAGAGCTTAATATTTACTTACTATCAAAATAAATTTTCATTGCCAGAAAAAATTGTTTTCACTATGAAATCAAATCATCCAGAGCTTATTAAAGAAAGCATTCTTTTAAAATTTCATCAATCTGTCCAAGTATTAAATCGATTCCCCTCAGGATCTAAATCAATAGCAAAATTAGCCATACTTAATGCTAATCAAGTTATAGAAAATAAGTTACAAAAATCAGAAAAATACGGCCATGCAATAAGTAGTCTTTCATCGCAACTTGGGCTGATAGCCGATGATATTAAAATTGAAGGAATAGATGTTAGTCATCATTCTGGCAGCCACGCTGTTGCTTCAATAGTACATTTTTCTAATCAAGGCGCAGAAAAAAAGTTCTATAGACTATATGACATTCCTGAGAAATACTCTGGGAACGATGTAGGTTCTTTGATACATGTTTTAGAAAGAAGGCTGAAGCGTCGAAATGAGAATCCATTGCCAGATATTTTATTGGTTGATGGGGGGAAGCCTCAGCTAAATGCTGCGATAAAGGTTTTTGTAAATGTTAATTTTAAACCACCTATTATTTTAAGCATTGTGAAAGGATCCAATCGTATTCGTGCTACTGAAACTATTCTTTCTGAGCATGGAATAATTGAGTTTCCCACAAAAAATACTGGGTTTCTTTTGCTTCAGCAGATTAGAGATGAGTCACATAGATTTGCAATTACTAGCAATAGAAAGAAAAAAAATAAGGCCATTAGATATTCTGCTCTAGATAACGTCTCCGGGCTTGGAGTAGTGAAAAAAAAGAGCCTATTAAATCATTTTAAATCCTTAAAGCGCATTAAGGATGCATCTATTCACGAGATGTGCATGGTCAAAGGAATTAGTATTAAACTAGCCAAAGAGATTCAGAAAACTTTATAATCATAATGAATAATTTTATACAATTTTTAACTTATTTTAGAATCATTTCTGGTCCTATAATTTTTATTTTAATAGTAATCTCAAAATTATATGGCGTAGCATTTATTTTATTTATGCTTGCAAGTATTTCTGATTATTGGGATGGTTATTTGGCGCGCAGATATCAATTAGTTTCTGTGATGGGTGAAGTATTAGATCCAATAGCAGATAAAATTCTTATTGTATTTTTATTGATTGGGCTTACTCTAAATTTTGAAAGTACCTATATTGGTTTTGTAACGGCAGTTATTCTTGCTCGTGAGTTTTGGGTTGCTGCACTAAGAGATATGAATGCTAGAAATAATAATATCAATGCAACTAAAGTAACTTTTGTTGCAAAAATTAAAACAGCAATACAGTTACTAGCAATCGGAACATATTTAGCTGGGCTCTTTTTTAATAGCGTGTTAATTATTTTTATTGCAGACTTTATTCTTTTTCTTGCTTTGCTAATAACCATCAAGACCGGCCTTGAATACACTGTATTATCTTTTCTCAATCACCAATAAATCTCTATAGACTAGATTTATCAGAGCTTTGAATTATTGGCTCAGCTTTCTGTAAGATTTAATATTATTAACTTTTGTGCGTAGGCTTCCTTGCTGTGCATCACGCTCTTAATAATATTTAAATCTTTGGACCATGCAAGAGTCTTACTTTGGAAGGGATAGAAATTTTGAAATTCAAAAAATGGATGAGTATCAGGAATACAAATCGGTATAACTCCTAAATTTAATGATTCACACAGACTAGTTGAAGGCCAGCCTAGTACAAATTTAGGTTTATACTGAATGATTACCTCATAAGCAGATAATGAGCTTCCCTTAAGTAGTTCAATATTATTTTCTTGGCAAAATATTTCTGGCAAGTTCGAGGTATTGCAAGGGTGTTCCTTGCCTATAATTTTAAAATTTTCTGCATTAAAAAAATCTACAATCTTTTGAAATAACATAGCATCAAAGAATTGTTTAGCATCATCAAAAAATAGGATAATCGTTTTCTGCTGAGAAGAGAGGGGTTTAAACGGATAGACATTGATTTTTGCTGATGGCAACCTCTTCGTTAAATAAAGCTGCTCTTCCATGCTATACACATAAATGCTGCTGAAACTCGGAAATGAATCTTCTGAAAATTTTTGTTCTTTAAAAGCCTGAGGTCCTATTTCCGGTAAAGCAGATAGGCCAAGTAATCCATGAGTCATGTAATGAGTTGTGAGGCCATTGCTGATTGCTGCCAATGAGGCTAGCTCAGCTCCCCCTGTATAAATCTCCATTGTTGAGTCCCTATCTTTTATCAGTTTAAAAAGTAGACAAAAATATGAATAGATTGCAATTGCTGAAGATAGATTTGCGACTAACTCTTTGGCGGAGTAGACCTTATTCTCAAAGCATATATAACGTCTTGCCGAAGAAAAATGCCTAAAAAATTCTAAATACAAAGGTATGAGTCCAATAAATTCATTTGAAACAATAGACTTGATTTCAAAGGCTTGAATAATTTTTTCTTGCGAGATGTCTAGTCCAAAAAACCTTTTTAGATTGCCGTGATGATGGGGTGATAAAGACCCAAGAATAATGTAATTTTCAAATTTTTTCTTTTTAGATAATAGAAAAAATAGTTGATAGAAAAATAATAAATTTAATTTTATAAAGGCAAGGATACAGCGAGCGTATAAGTTTACTTTTATTCTTTGTGAAGCATTATTTTCTTTAGGTCTTTCTTGGAGCGAAAAAAGAATCCACTTAACCTTTTCTTGATTACTCTTCAATGTAAATCCTTTACTTTCTTATGAATAATGGCGCCAGACCATACTAATTAAACCGCATTATACTATAATTCACACTTGTATTTTGGCTGGATGGCAGAGTGGTCATGCAGCGGCCTGCAAAGCCGTTTACGCCGGTTCGATTCCGGCTTCAGCCTCCAAATAATTAGGTTAACTTTTTACTACAAATTATCATATAATTTAGCATGGATTCAAAAACACTTTACTTAATTGCCGGCTCATCAGGCCTAATAGGAATGCATGTTTGCAAGGCATTAAAAGAATCTAATAATAATTTTTTAGGTGTAGATTTCAAGAGTGGTGAGTTTTCAGAAATCATAGATCTCTCAGATCAAACCAAGTTTCTTGAGGTAATTGAAGAACGTATTACCCCAGACATTACCCATCTCTCTTTTATCTTTTCTGCCGGCAAAAATGGTTCGGTTGAGCATGGCGGGCTAGATTCATATGGATCCTATTGCCCTGATGAGCTTCAGGAATACCTATTACAGAATACTATTTTGCCTTATTCGTGCTCAATGTCACTTATCACTTTAGCAAAAAAGAAAAATCTTAATCTTAAAATATTAATTTTGTGCTCTCATTATAGCTTTGTTGCTGGTAGCGATAGCTTATATTCAGATTCTTCATCTGGAGAGAAACAAATCAAGCCTCACGGATACATTATTTCAAAACATGCTGCAGTTGGCGTCGTTAAATCTTTAGCATCCTCATATGGCTCCGATCAAATTCTAGTCAATGGATTTGCGCCCGGGGGAGTCTTCAATCATCAAGATAAGGAATTCCTTAAAAAATTTGAAACATACTCGCCTTTAAAAAGAATGGCTGAGCCAATAGAAATTGCCCAATGGATAGTTACACTTTCTGATCCCCGTTTAACTTATGCAAATGGTTCTATTTTTAATATTGATGGCGGAGTGCTTATTCGCTAGTTAACATTATGAAAAAATTATATGTCTTTATTACAGTACGCGAACAATCCTCAAGGCTTAATCAGAAGTGCTTTAAGCCATTCGGGCCAAAAAATAGCGTACTTGAATGGGTATGCGCTAGAGTAAATGCAACTGATTGTCTTATCCCAGTGATATGTACAGGCGAATCAGGCAGAAACCAAAATGTTATTAATTTTGCTGCTGAAAATAATATTGAATATTTTTCAGGTCCTGAAGATAATAAAATTAAGAGATGGAATGAATGTGCTAATCATCTTAATGTTGATACTTTTCATGCATTAGACTGCGATGATCCATTTTTTGATCCTCATCGTATTATTGAGTCCATGAATCTTCTTGAGGATTCTTCTGTAGAGGTTGTTCTTCCGTCAGATTACTCTGATGGTGGCGCTGCTACTGAAGGCTTTTCTATCCGAGCAAAGTCCTTAAATTTTTCATCACAACTTGAAGATACTGCCAATACAGAGATGTGCTACTCATTTTTTAAGAATAAACTTCACTCGATCAAGCTTCCAGATCCTCTGTATGCAATTGAAAAAGTAAGGCTCACACTCGATTACCAAGAGGATTATAACTTTTTAAATAAGCTAGCATTTACCCTTGATCTAAGAATCTCAAGAGAGTTAGTAGAGGAGTATCTGAGTGAAAATTATGAAGAAACTCCTAACTTCAGCATAAATAGCCTATGGAAAGATAATCAACATCAACTTACAGAGGAGACTTATGAAAATTTTTCAAGAGCCAAGCAAGTACTCTAGCATCGAGCGAGAGTATTTAGATCAGTTTCTTAATTCGCAAAAACCAGATCTTGGGTGGGTTGCGGAGTTTGAAAGTAGATTTGCAAAAATTACAGATCGAAAATATGCTATTGCAGTCAATTCTGCAACTGGTGGTCTTCATGCTGCTTTATTTGCAAGTAATGTTCAGCCTGGTGATGAGGTGATTTCCCCAGCTTTAACTGTAATTATGGACTCATATGTAACAGTTTTTCAGGGTGCAACCCCTGTATATGCTGATCTTGAGAAAGAATCTCATAATATTGATTATGAAGACGTAGCGCGCAAGATTAGCTCAAAAACAAAGGCAATAATGGGAGTGTCGTGGCAGGGCTTGCCTTGCAACATAAATAAATTGCTTGAAATAGCAAAGGATAAAGACATAGTAGTTATTGATGATTCTGCTCAAACATTATTTGCAAACCCATCCATGAATTCCCAGAACGGTGTCGCTGATATTTCTGTATACAGCTTTGAAGAAAAAAAACATATCACAACTGGTAGTGAAGGAGGCATGGTTGTGACTGATGATGAAGAGCTTGCAGTAAAAATTAGAAAATTTGCTGGAATAGGCTATAAACATTTAACGGCATCAGCAGGTCGCACTAGTCTTGCAAAAGCAACTTCTCAAAGACCGACATACATTAGATTTGATACCATGGGCTTAAACTATAGAATGAATGAAGTCTCCGCATGTATTGGGCTTGGGCAATTAGATAGGCTAGAAAGCATACTTAGCAACAGAATTAAAAATGCCAATGTTTTTTTAGAAGTGCTGAGAGAGTATCCAAATATCTTCCAACTTCAAGATGAGGCTTGTCTCAACCATTCTTATTATACAGTTGGTGCTGTTTATAATGGCCAGCCAAGCTGGGAAAGCTTTTATAATTTGTATGTATCTAAGGGAGCTGAGCCATTTTATGCAGCAGTTGCCAATCCCTATCTTGAGGGCTCTATGGACGATCTTGCAAAAATTCACGGATGGGCTAACGGGATGTGTCCTAATGCAGAACATATCCAGAATAATCTCATGGCTTTTAAAACAAATTATAGAAATCATGAGCAATGTTTACATGATTCCATTCTCTTGAAAGAAACTATTGAGCAACTTTGTTTATAACATATGCTGTCTTCTAGATTAAACAAAAATTTTATTATATTTGAGGGTGATACCTTAAATATTGCCTTGCAAAAGCTAGATGCTAATGCAGAAAAAATTATTTTTGTTATTAGTTCTAATAGCTCCTTATTAGGTAGCCTATCTGATGGGGATATTAGAAGATATCTTATCAGCAACCCATTGAGCGATCTTTCGAATACGCAATGTAGAGATGCGATGAATAGTAAATGTAAATCTTATAAGATTTCAAGCGCCCTATCTCCCTTGTCTAATTTATTTGGAGAGGGCATTCATTGCATTCCAATGCTAGATAACAAGGATAGGATAGTGCAGATTGCATTCAAAAATTTAGGCGGTTTTTTTATTGGAAGCAATGAAATTTCTACCTCTTCTAAAGTCTTTACCATAGGTGAAATAGGTAATAATCATCAAGGTAGTTTAAGCAATGCCAAAAAACTTGTTGACGCACTAAAAGAATCTGGTGCTGACTGTGCAAAGTTTCAAATGCGAGATGTAAGCCAGCTCTATAAAAATAGTGGCAGCACCTCTGATAATTCTGCAGATCTTGGCGCACAATATACTCTAGATTTACTTTCCAAATTTCAACTATCCAATAAAGATCTCTTTGCAGCATTTGACTACTGTTATGCTCAAGGCATTAAGCCTCTTTGCACTCCTTGGGATGCAGCTTCTTTAAAATCACTCGAAGACTATGGTATGGAGGCCTATAAGGTTGCTTCAGCTGACTTCACTAATTATCCATTGCTTGAGACTTTGGCAAAAACTGGCAAACCTTTAATTTGCTCTACGGGCATGTCAACAGAAGCTGAGATTATTTCCTCATCTCGGTTTCTGGATGAAAGAGGAGCTCGCTTTGCTTTATTGCATTGTAATTCCACATATCCAGCTCCATACAAAGATATTAATTTGTTATATCTGAAACGATTAAAAGAAATTTCTCAAACTAATTTTGTTGGCTATTCTGGACATGATAAAGGTTTTTCTGTGGTACTTGGTGCTGTAGCATTGGGAGCTAAGATTATTGAAAAACACATCACCCTTGACACATCTCTTGAGGGAACAGACCACAAGGTTAGCTTACTCCCCAGTGAATTTAAGGAGATGGTTGCGCAGATACATAATCTTGAGGAGGCTCTAGGACTTTCTAATGCACCTAGAGAAATTTCACAGGGTGAAATGATTAATAGAGAGAACTTAGCAAAGAGTCTCGTAGCAAATACTATGATTAAGGAAGGCGCAATTATTACCAGGTCTATGATTTCTGTAAAATCTCCCGGTCTAGGCTTGCAACCCAATAAAGTAGATGAATTGATCGGAAAGGAAGCTCCTCGAGATATTCAAAAAAATGACTATTTCTATCTATCAGATATTGAGGGGGTAATTAAAAAAAATAAATCCTATAAATTTAAGAGGCCATTTGGAGTCCCTGTTAGATACCATGACTTTTCAAGAATTATTGAAGACACTAACTTAGATTTTATTGAATTTCATTTATCTTATAAAGACATGGAGGTCAAAATTGAGGACTTCCTATCTAAAAAATATAACCTAAATTTTTGTGTCCATTCACCAGAACTTTTTGCTCAAGATCATATTTTAGATTTATGCTCCCTAGACGAACAATATAGGAATAAATCAATTGCATTGTTTCAAGATGTCATAAATATCACCAAAGAGTTAAATCAATTTTTTCCAAATACTAAAAACCCTATAATTGTTCTCAATGCTGGCGGCTGGGATGCCGAGGGTTTTTCTTCAGAGGATATTAAGGTGAAAAAGTATGAAATTCTTTCTAATTCAATTCGGCAACTTGATTTAACTAATGTTCAGATTGCTATCCAGACTATGCCTCCATTTCCTTGGCATTTTGGAGGTCAAAGTTTCCACAATCTCTTTATTAATCAAGAAGAAATTATTAACTTTTGTATTAATAACAAAGACATAAAAATTTGCTTAGATATCTCTCATAGCATGATGTCAGCCAACCATTACGGGTTTGATTTATATGAATTTATAGAAAAAATCAGCCCTTATGTTGTCCATCTGCATGTGGTAGATGCTAAAGGCTCGGATGGTGAGGGTGTAGAGATCGGCAAAGGGGACGTCGATTTTCTAAAATTAGCAACAACTATGGAAAAAAATATGCCCAATGTTCAATTCCTTCCGGAAGTCTGGCAAGGCCATAAAAATGCTGGCGAGGGCTTTTGGAAAGCTTTAAATTATCTTGAGCAGATGTTGTGATATTTATTTCAGGTTTCTAGTAAAGATTAACTAAGTCGCAATTTGATCATAGGTAAATGGTCCAGTAATACCCCCATCTAATAACTTATAAATTTTATTACACTCTTTTAATGTTGAAACTCTGTGTGCAATTGCAATAATTGTCTTTTCATTTCTAAGTGTTAATAGCTCATCAATAACCTCTTTTTCAGTTGCGCTATCTAGAGCAGATGTTGATTCATCTAAAATAAGTACCTCTCGTTTATTATAAATTGATCTAGCTAATGCAACTCTTTGTTTCTGCCCTCCAGATAATCTAATCCCTCTATCTCCTAAATTTGTATCAAGCCCCTCTGGGAGATCTTCTACAAGAGATAGCAGCCTGGATAGCTTTAATGCAGCTCTTAATTCTTTCGGGTCTATCTTCTCCCTATCAAGAGTAATATTTTGCTCAAGGGAACCATCTATTAAAAAAATCTCTTGAGGTAGATATGCGCATTGAGATCGCCAGCTCATAATATTATTATGAGCATCTAGCTGGTTAAGTTTAAGGGTTCCTAGGGATGGTTTTAAGAATCCAAGAATTACATCGACCAGTGTAGTTTTGCCTGAACCAGATGGGCCTACAAGGCCAATAAAGTCACCTTTATTAACTTCCAGAGTAATCTCCTTTAGTGATCTATTTTTAGCATTAGGATAGGTATAAGAAATATTTTCTAATCTCAAAGATTCAAAGATTTGACTGCCACTCTTATTGATAGATTTCTTAGCATTCTCATCTTTAGAATGGCTCATATCTATATTAGTTCCATGATTTAGCATGATTGTTGATAATTTAATTATTGAATCTCTTCCAAAAATTAGAGAATTCACGCAAGCTTGGATTTGGCTAACTAAAGGAGCTATTCTGATCATAGCAGCTGCAAATATCCCTAAGATTGAAAGAGTCGAACCCAGATCAACACTTGAAGAAATATTAAGTGAAATAATAAGCACAATAAAACTAATCAACATAACTTCAATTATATTTTTAGGCAGAATGGAGTATAAATTTAGTTTTAAAGCGCTTCTAGCAACCAAGTCTGCTGATTGGTTCACTGAGCTTAGAAAAAATGCCTCTTTCCCAAGTGTTTTTAGCTCCTTGATTCCTTGAGATACTTCTGAGGTCCCCTGCAAGATATTAGCCATTCCATCAGTATACTGTTTACCATATGAACCAATTTTGGAGGTAAGGATATAGTTGTAAAGCAAAAAAATTACTATCAACATAGCTAGGAGTATTAATAACGTATTCATACTTACAACACCAAGCATAATAAAAATAGTAAAAATAACTATTGAGTTACTAAGAAGTTGAAGAACGGCCTGAAGTACATCTTTATATATAGAAGAATAGTTTGCTATAGATGCTAAGTTCTCACCCCCCTTGCTAAGAATAAAGTTTTCATATTCTTGGTTAAGAATGCCATTCATCATCAATTTCTGAATTTTGGCTTGCTCCTGATTTGCAAATCTCAAGATCAAGAAATTGGTAAAAATTAAGAAAATAAATTTAATGATAAAAGCAGATACTAAGATATAACCTATAAATAGTATCGCTTCAGCTTGTTCCATGCTTGATAGAAAATCTAAAACTGGGTAGCTAGTTATAAAGGTTTGGTAAAACAAAGGATCCACAATAATCGAGAGATATCCACCGATGAGTCCAATGCTTACAAGATCAGTAAAGGAAGATAAGAGAAAAATAATCGCCAAAGGAATGATTCTTCGGAATTTAGCTCCCAGTAGGAACTTTAAACTTCTTAGATAATCCATATTTATTTAATATAATAAGCAGATAGCTGCTTCTGGTTTTTTTCTATCAGCATAGATTGAATATGAGCATTATTTCCAAGTTTTCCATGGGGCTTTATCTAAAACATATAACTCGTCAAGATATTTCTTTTCAGCAATTGTATCCATCGGCTGCCAAAATCCTTTATGTTTAAATGCAGAGAGTTGGTTTTTCTTGGTAATGGCTTGAAGTGGTTCTTGTTCCCATGGTACATAGTCTCCAGAGATATAATCAATAACAGAGGGCTCTAAAACAAAAAAACCTCCGTTGATCCAAGCATCTCCAATATCAGGTTTTTCATTAAATTGAGCAACTGTATTGTCTTCATCTATCTTTAGAATCCCAAACCTTCCTGGGGGGTTAACCGCTGTAACTGTAGCAAGCTTCCCATTAGCTTTATGAAATGCTATTAAATCAGCAATATTGATATCTCCGACTCCATCACCATAAGTAAAAAGAAAGGATTCATTGGGATCAAGAAGATCCTTAACCTTTTTGAGCCTGCCACCAGTTAAAGTATCTTCTCCAGTATCTACGCATGTAACTGACCAGTTCTCTTTGGTATTTCTTATTATGGTTGAAGAGTTATCTGCTAGGTTAAAAGTAACATCAGCATTTCTTAAATGATAGTTATGAAAATACTCTTTAATAAAAAAACCTTTGTAGCCACAGCAAATAATAAATTCATTGATGCCATAGGAGTCAAAAATCTTCATGATGTGCCAAAGTATTGGCCTCCCACCGATTTCTACCATCGGTTTCGGCCTGCTATGAGTTTCTTCAGATAACCTTGTTCCTAGTCCACCGGCTAAAATTACTGCTTTCATATTTTAAAAATATAATTTTTTACCATTCTAACACCAGTGATGGAAGTATTAAGCTGATAAATTATTTTATTTACGACAGCTAATTTATAAGATTTCTAATATAATAGTTGTACGTATTCGTAAATTAACAGTTCAAAATTATTTTTTAAGGAATTATCTATGAGTGAAATGATTAGGGTGCCTTACGGCTCCACAGTACATGGCGAAGAAGAAATTGCTGCAGTTGTAAAAGTTTTAAATACAACAACACAAATGTCACATAATGTTAGTTTGTTTGAAGAAAAGATTGCGCAATCTTTTGAGAAAAAGAACGGTGTTATGGTGAACTCAGGATCATCAGCTTTGTATATCCTTATTGAGGCACTTAATCTTCCAAAAGGCTCTGAAGTCATTACTCCAGCCCTAACTTTTGCAACTACCGTTGGCTGTTTGGTGAAGAATGATCTTATCCCTCATTTTGTTGATGTTGGCTTAGATACATATTGCATTGATGTAGATAAGCTGGAGGCAGCTATCAATGAAAATACGTCTGCAATCATTGCCCCTGATTTAATGGGTAATATCTGCGAATGGGAGAAAATTAATGCCATAGTAAAAAATAAAAATAAAAATATTAAAATTATTTGTGATTCTGCAGATACTTTAGGCGCCACATTATTTGAGAAATCAAACGGCTCATACTGTGATGCAGCAATTACTAGTTTTTATGGATCTCATGTAATTAATGGCGCTGGTAATGGAGGTATGTTGGTTACAGACTCAACTGAAGTTTATGATAAGGCAAGATTGCTAAGATCATGGGGTAGAAGTTCTTCATTATTTGATGATAGTGAAGCAATTGAAAATAGGTTTAATATTGATCTAGATGGTGTTCAATATGATGCCAAGTTTGTTTTTGAAGAAATAGGGTATCAGTTAGAGCCCTCAGAGATTAGCGCAGCCTTTGCATTGGTTCAGTTTAAGAATTTATCTAAAAATATAAGTGCTAGGCAGGTCAATTTTAGCCGTCATTATGAATTTCTTAGTCAATACAAAGAATTTTTTGCTCTCCCAGTACAAAATCCAAATTGTGAAACAGGCTGGCTTGCTTTCCCAATGATTATCAAAGATGGATCCCCGTTTAGCAGAACTGACTTGCAAATATTTCTTGAAAAGAGAAATATTCAGACTAGAGTTGTCTTCACAGGCAATATTTTAAGGCAGCCAGGCTACAAAAACATTACTTGCATAGGCAAGGCAGATGATTTTGTTAATGCTGATAGAGTTATGAGGGGCGGGATCTTGCTGGCGGTCCATCATGGTTTGAATGATGAAATGTTAGATCATATTCATAGCTCAATTTCGGAATTTCTGTCTCAATTTTCTTAAGCCCCGAATGAATGGAAACAATACTATCATCTGAAGATCTACAACGATCTAGTTCAATTTGTTTTTTGAACTATGACCTTGCGTTTGGGGGCACTGAAAAAGTTATTGTAGCTCTTGCAAACCATTTTCAGTCTTTAGGAAAAAAAGTAACAATTTTAACTTTGTCACATACTAATGATTTTAATAGATTTCTTCATCCTGACATTGTTATAGAATGTTTGCACATCAAAAAGATGAAATTTCTCCTTCCTAAATTATCTCGATTCATCTTAAAAAATAAATTTGATAATTTTATATCTAACGTTTGGCCGCTAACTTCTTTAAGTTTTGTAGTAAGGATATTTTCCAAAGATACTCGTCTTATATTTATTGAGCATTGCAATTTATCAGAGCAATTTAAGCACAAGTCACTTTTTTTTCGCTCTCTACAAAAACTTTCTATTAGTATTTTTTATAGGTTTGCTCATGTAATTGTTGGAGTATCAGATGGTGTTAAACAAGATTTGGTTAGCAAAGGCCTGCATGATGATAAAATAAAAGTTATCTACAATCCTGTAATTTCTCAGTCTCTTCAGGCGATTGATCAATCCAATCAGGCAACTATGCAGTGGAGGTCATCAAATAAAAAGAAATTAATCGCTGTCGGAAGATTTAAAGCCCAAAAGAATTTTACAAACTTAGTTAATGCTATACATTTCGCAAAAAAAAATTTAGGTTTAGATATTAGTTTGCTTATTTTGGGAGATGGCGAAGAAAGAGAAAAAATTTCTACCAGAATAATTGATTTGAATCTTGAAGATAACATCTTCTTAGCTGGATGGGTTTCAGATCCTTTGCCATATTATGATTTATCTGACCTTTTTATTCTCCCGTCAGACTATGAGGGATTTGGTGTAGTTATTGTAGAGGCAATGTCTAGAGGACTTAATATTGTATCTACTGATTGTAAATCTGGTCCCAGCGAGATTTTACAAAAAGGAGAGCTTGGTTTCTTATGTAAGGTTAACGATCCTGAGTCTCTTGGTCATGCCATTAAGGATGCACTGGATAATCCCATAAGGAAGGAACTATTAATAAAAAGGTCTGAAGACTTTTCTGAGAGAAGAATTGGTGCATTATATGAGGATATTATTGTATAAACTATAAATTGAAATTAATTAAGTCCTATTTATGCCAATATGCCAATTATGCCAATATGCCAAATTTTTTAAGAAATATATAACCTCAAATGAATAAAACCCTCTGGAAGAATAAAAAAATCTTAATTACAGGTGATACTGGATTTAAGGGTGCCTGGTTAACACTTTTTCTAGCTCAGGCTGGGGCTAAGATTCAAGGTTTTTCTAGCTCGACTTTTAATAATAATATCAAGCTATATGAAAGCTTAAAACTAAATAAGACATCCAACACTATCGATGGAGACATAAGAGAGCAAAAGGGCGTTAAAAAAGTGTTTAATGATTTTCAGCCAGAATTTGTATTTCATTTAGCTGCACAACCATTGGTACGAGATTCATATATCAATCCAGTGACCACATATGATGTGAATGTTATGGGAACTATTAATATTTTAGAGTCTATTAGAAGCTCTAAATCAGTCAAAGCTGCAGTTATGGTCACTACCGATAAATGTTATGAGAACAAGGAATGGGAATGGGGTTATCGAGAAAATGATCCCTTGGGAGGGCATGATCCTTACAGTAGCAGCAAAGCATGCGCAGAGCTAATCATCCAATCATATCAAAAATCTTTCTTTAATGACTTGGTTGGTCCTGGCATAAGTTCTGTTAGGGCTGGTAATGTTATTGGAGGAGGGGATTTCTCAAAAGATAGACTAATTCCCGATTTATATGATGCTGTAACAAAGAATCAGCACTTATTGCTTAGAAATCCTTTTTCAACTCGACCATGGCAACATGTTTTAGAGCCAATTTCTGGTTATATTAAGGTAGCAGAAAATCTATATCATTCTGGTTCGTCTGGCCATGATAGTTGGAACTTTGGACCTCATATATCAGATATTAGAACTGTAAATGATGTTTCGAACCTATTCTGTGAATCTTGGGGAATAAGTAACATCATTGAGCACACAATGGATGAAGACCAGCCTCATGAGGCACATTCCTTGAGCTTAGACATCAGCAAAGCATTTTTAAAGTTAAACTGGTATCCAAAGTGGAGTTTAGAAACCTCCATTGAAGAGACTGCCACTTGGTATAAAGCTTATTTTGAAAAAAAGGATGTACTAAAAATAACCAGCGAACAAATAGAAAGGTATCTTTCTGATTAATTTTTACCTACCTTTTCTGTATTGATGCAAGATTTCATCCCCAAGGTCTCAATAATTATTTTGTCCTTCAATCAGGCGGAATATATCATGGATGCAATCAATAGCGCTCTTGATCAAACATATAAAAATATTGAAATTATAATTTCTGATAATGGCTCCACTGATAATACAAAGCAAATTATCAAAAGTTTTCTCTATGATACCAGGGTTATTTTTCTTGATTATTCAGAAAATCAATCAATTTCTTTGCGTCAAAATCAAGCAACTAAAAAAGCTTCAGGCGAATTCATTACTCTTCTATACGCTGATGATTACTACCTTCCCTCAAAAATTGAGCATCAAGTAAAAATATTTACATCACTGCCCGAAGAATGGGGTGTTGTTCATGGGCCAGGTATGCAGTTAATAGAAAAAACTGGTAACTTACAATCACTCCCTGCAACTAAAGCCCATGGGATGTGCCTAAAGAAATTATTTGAAGATTATGCAGAAGGTTTCATTATTCCTATTGCCCCTCTCGTGAGAAAAAAAGTATATTTAGAATTTCCTTTGTATGAGGATTTATTTAGCGAAGGGGAGTCACTGTATTGGAGAATTGCTACAAAATATAAATTTTTTTATTCAAATTCTCCTTTAGTTGTCATGCGCTATCATGAAAAAAACATGGGCAAAGCCATCAAGAAAAACATGGATATCCATTTAACATGCTTGGATAGATTAATTCTGAGTGAGCATTTTCCACTAGATGCTTTTTCGGCATACCAAGAATATAGATTTAGAATAATTTTGGGTAATGTTTGGCATTGCTTCAG
>Ga0115000_10001747_pt1 | contig 19043 bp, 12 predicted proteins | sample ArcticOcean_MG_C_6_FD_89690 | JGI IMG/M metagenome (GOLD analysis project Ga0115000, IMG submission 89690) | Marine microbial communities from western Arctic Ocean - ArcticOcean_MG_CB8_128 | ecosystem: Environmental > Aquatic > Marine > Oceanic | place: Arctic Ocean: Canada Basin | collected... | reverse complement strand
ACGTGCGTCGCTACCATCATTAGCCCTCGTATATAGTCCTTATCGTAGTACAAATATATACCCGTACAAAAGTACCTTCACGCCAGCACTTTCCCTTATCAGTCTTGCGCGCCGTGCGAATATCTTTTTTTGGACCCTTGAACGAAGACTTTCTCCTCCGCCTCGGGAACGAAAGAAAAAGCGCAACACGAGCACGAGAATTACACACAATAAAGACGAAAGCCACGATGATGACATCATCATCAGCAGAAGGTGAGGGCGTCCAAATCACGGCCACCTTCGCGACCAAAACCATCCTAAATCCTAAATACACCGTCTCCCCGTCCCCAATCACGGTCCCTGGAAAATTAACCAGGTACGGCTTGAGCGAAGTCGTCAACCATTTGCTCGCGTTGGCGGCTTCGGATGATGAGAACGAAACGAAATCGATCCCGTTTGATTTTTACATCGATAACTGTTTACTCCGAACCTCTCTGGCAAAAATGGCGAAAAAGTTATCAAAATCCGCGGAACAAACGTTGGTGATTGAATACGTCTTCGCGCAAATGCCACCGGAGGAACAGAAATCGGATGCGAAAAGAGATTGGATTTCAAGTGTTTGTGGGAGTTGGAGTAAAGCGATGGTGGCGGGGTGTTACGACGGCGCGGTATACGCGCACGACAGCAGAGGGGTGGAGATTGAACGGTTGATTGGGCACGAAGGGAGCGTCACGTGCGTGACTTTAGCGCCGCCGAGGGAAGGGAGTGGGTGTTTGGTCGTCGCAGGGGGGACGGATTGTACCGCGAGAGTGTTTCGGCTGGACGAAAACGGGAGGAGGAGGAAAAGCGATGACGAGGACGAGAAAACGAAAAGTGGCGGCGTGATAAGGCATAAGGTATTTCGAGGACACGAGATGCAAGTGAATTGCGTGGCAAGCACGACAACGAGGCTGGACGATGAGAATAGCGTGAGATTGTTCTGTACCGGGAGCGACGACTCGACCGTGAAATTGTGGAATTTAGACGGCGGGATGGACTCCTCCGCGGACGAAGAAAAAGAAGAAGAGGAAGGAAACAACAACAACAAAAGAAAATTAGACGAGGACAAAACACGAAACGAGCAAAGCGGAAGCGCGATGTTGACTTTAGAAGGGCACACTGAACGCGTGACGGGGTGTGTGTTTGAGAATCCTCGATCGTTGTGGACGTGTTCGTGGGATCGATCCATCCGAAATTGGGACGTGGAGACGGGAGAAATGCGAGAGTCGTTCGTCGGTACAGACGTAAGCGCGAGAACGTGTTTAGCCGTGCGAAAACGAACGGACGATTTAGACATAACCGGGACAGAAACAATGTGCGTAATCGCGCACGGTGGGACCGACAACATAGTCAGAATTTGGGATCCGAGAGAAGGCAACGCCAGCGAAGGGACGACGCTGTTGCGAGGACACCAGGTGCGTATTCGTATTTGCTTTATGATTTCTTTTCTTTTGCTCTCTCCGCTATCTTTTATCCCTCTCTTATTTCTTCGACACAACCTTTCGCGCGCCGGTGATGATCAAATGATTTACCTACATTCTCTGAGCTAACTCGTGAAGAATAAAATTACTACTCTAATTTTTTCCTGAGGCGTTGCGATTTGATTTTTGTGTCATTTAGAGAGAAGAAAAACGAGAGAGACAACAGACGCGCGCGCGAATCGATCGATCAACATCCGAACGCACTCACTAACTAACTTCACATACCTTTCTCAATTCTTGTACAAACACAACAGATGTTCATAAGTTCGCTTTCCTGGAGTCCTTCGAACGAGCATCACTTGCTTTCGTGCGCGTTCGACGGCGAAGTCAAGTTATGGGACACCAGAGGCAACGTCCCGGTGCACTCGGTGAAGGCGCACGAGGACAAGTGCTTCGCGGTGGACTTTTTCGGTCCGGATACGTTTTGTACCGGCGGAAACGACGGGAAGTTGAAGTTTTATACTCTTCCCAAATATAATATGGACGAGGAGGAGTAGTAGTCATAGTAGTGGTACGAGCGCAGAGAGATGAAAAATAACGTTGTTTTTCGCACCAAAAACTCCTCTAAAATACAGCACTCTCTGGACTCTCTGTACTCCCGAATATATCCAACAAAAGTAATACTAATAATCGATACGCGATCGCGCGCGAACGCATTTCGTGTGCGCGTATCGTAACAACGCTTTTGACACTTTTATTGAGTGCGATGAGCAGCGCAACGATTTCCTCGGTGCCAGCGCCGACTGTATTTCAAATTAAAATCGTTCTCTCGGGAACTGACCCTTTGCCGATATGGAGAACTGTGTTATGCAAATCAGATGCCACTCTGGCAGAGTTTCACGACGTTATTCAAGTTGCGATGGGATGGTGCGATTGTCACCTCCATAAATTCAACGTTGAAGATCGTGAAATAGGCAACGCTGATTTCAGACTCGACGACTATCGCGACGACGCGGAAGACGAACGAGAGATTACTTTGGAAGATGTTGCACCAAGTTTTGAGTACGAATACGACTTTGGAGACGGTTGGGAACACGATGTTCACATCGAGAAAGAAGTTCCGTACGATCCGAAAGTATCGTACCCTTTATGCATCGCGGGAGAACGCAAATGCCCGCCGGAAGATTCTGGAGGGATTTGGGGGTATCAAAGTACCCTCGACGCGCTCGCGGACGGAACGATCGACGACGATAGGAGAGAGTGGATGGAAGAGTTCACCGGGGGCGAACCTTGGGACGCCGAGGAGTTCGATTTGGAAATGGTTAACAGGAATTTGCACGCGCCAAGATGGCGTATGGCGTAATTTCAGTTAAGATACTTCTTGCGTTCGCGTCAAATTTTTTATATGAATATCTTCTTCTGCTGCACCTACGGTAGCGCGTCGCAATCAACATTGTGTGACTACGCTGTAAATTTAATTGAAAGTAACTGTGTTGTACAACTTTATAACAACTTCTAGACAATTTGAAGCGCGTACAGTACCCCGTACATATATATATATTTTGTTACCAACCGTACCCGTCCTTATACTTTGGCGATCTCACGTCGCACGTCGCCTCCGCGTGGCCAATTTCAAACCCGACGTACGCTAAATTTCTCCATCTCGCAGGCGTCAGCACTTTACTCGTTGGGCAACACAAACCGTCATCGCGAACGTATTTAGTGACGACAACGCCTATGGAACCAGTAAAGAATGGGTTCCTGGCCCAATTTTTCAACGTCAACGATTTCACGAGCTCTGGATGTCGCGCCGATACGAACGAAGCGTACGATTCGTATTCGCTAAAGCCAATGTGCGCGTTTTCCGGTTCTCTGTACGCCTCGCGGATGATAGCTTCGCCCCAAGGAGGCAGTCGTCTCGCGTGGTCATCTTCTCTTTCAAAATCCTCCGGCACATCTTCAACTTCGCTGCTGCTGCTGCCGCTGCTACTACTACTACTACTACTATTGCTACCGCTACTTCTTCTCCTACTACTACTTTTCGCGAACGCGCTCAACATTTCCTCCGCGACATCCGCATCGAAGAGCATCTGGTGCGCGACAAAACTCGTCCCATCATCCGCGTAATGCACCGCGTTATCTACTTCTCCATCATCATTCTTCCTCCCAGTCGTGCTTCCGGACATCAACCGTTCGTACGTTCTCTTGTAACTCGGCACCACGTTCCCGCCAATCGCTCTCACCGCGCGTCCCGCGGAATCGAACAGTTTCATCGGTCTCAGCAGAATCATATCCGAATCCCACACTAAATAGTGTTTCGAGAGCGGCGGGTTCAGTCTCTTCGTCTTATGCGCGCTCAATTTGATAAACTGTTGCAAATACCACCCGCTCAAAGATCGACCCATAAAATTTTTATCGTTCTTCGATTCTTTCGTCTTTGTGCGAAACTTTTCAATCGCGTCCGCCGTTCTCTCTTTCGTCACTCCGTCCACGAATTCGTCCTCGTGAAAACACTCGATCCCATCCGCCGCCGTCTTAAACTTTTCGCAAAACCTTCCCTCCGTCGTGACGACGATGATCCGTCTCGGATTCGCGTATTGCCGTAAACTCATCAACGCGAGCTTATTCGCGCACGTCGGTTTCGCCGCGACGACCAACGCGTCCAACTCTCGCATCATCGCAACCGCCGGCGGGCACGGTTTCGCGTTTGGTTCGATCGACGGCAAGCACGATTTTGACGACGACGACGAAGACATAACCACCTCCCCGCTCGCGAACGGTAACTCCCGTCGACTTCTACTACTCCCGCTCGTCCTCCCGCTGCTTGAAAAGAACACCAAGAACATCATCTCAAACACGACCACGCAAAATATCCCGAACAGTAACGTCGCGAATACGTTCCGGTCGCGAAATTTTACCGGTCTGTGTCCGTGTAGGATCGCCCCGACCGACGCCGTTCGTTTCATCATCACAGCGTTACTCTTTCATTGGGGCATTGTTTCACTCGGGATGTTTTGTACCAACGACGCTTCAATCGAGACCTTTTTCTCAAGAAGTGTGCCATACTTTTATTATTCTCCACATGATCAAACTCTCCGCAAAAACCAAAACGCAATGAGAACATCATCGTTAATCGAACTGATTATTAGAAACGGATGATATGTGTTGGAACATGAATAAGTGTACATCTTACTTGGCAAAATCAGCACACTTTTGAGGTGTTTTTGTGTCTAAGTAAGAACGGAAAAACGACAAAATATCAGTTTTAGGGTATCAATTCAGGTTTTTCTTATTAGGTTTTTTTTTGTGGTGACGGCGTCGTTCTCTTCTTTCCCGTACAAAAAAGAAGGATATTTCGTCACGCTCTCATAATCAGAGCATAGAAAAGCAGAGAAAAAGAGCCAGTCGTCTCATCTCTGAGTGTTGCTCTTCGATTAGAAAAAGACACGCGAGATACTATATATACTACGGAGAGAAAGAGAGCGTTCTTTTTGTTTGCAGAGAGAGTAAGAGAGAAAAAAAGAGAGACCCAAAATTCATTCATTGTGAGATAAATTGGAGTTTTTTATAATAGATATAAAACACACGTCACGAGAGATACTATAATAATGCCAGCGGTCGCGGTGAAGAGGAAATCCGCCGTGTTCGGTGGGAGCAACAACAACAACAACAACAACAACAACGCGGAAAACGAGGATGAAAAAGTTTTCCTGGAACGCTCGTTGGAGTTTCAACAAGAGGGCGACCAATTCATGCAAAAGAAGGAATTTAAGAACGCGTTGCAGTTTTACGAGCAAGCGAAAAAATTGATGCCGAAAGGGCACGAGTTATCGTCTGGTTTGGACGTGAGCAGAGCGGAGTGTTATTTGTTGATGGACAGACTCGCGGATGCGGTGAGCGCGGCGTCGGATGCGTTGAAGATGAACGGGGAGAACGCGCGAGCGTTGGTGACGAGAGCGAAGGCGTACGCGAGCACGGAAAACGAGACGAGGGCGAAGAAGGATATCGCGCGAGCGCACGAGTTGTTGCCGGAGGATTCGCACATTAAGCACATGCACGATCTCATTCTTGGGGTTGGGAACGGGAAGACGCCCGCTGGGTTAGGGGGGATGAACTTAGCCCCGAGCTCGAAGAAGAAAGGCGGGAAGATGTCCGCGGCGGAGCAGCAGTTGGAGCTTCAGAGAAAGCAACGATTGGAGATGGAGCAAAGGCAAAAGATGCAAGAGCACTTGAGACAAAACCCGAGCCAAGCGCCGATGATTCACTTGAAGGCAAAATTAGGGGACGATACGAGAGTGTGCGTGTTATCGAGCGCGATCGCGTATAGAGATTTGGTGACGACGATGACGAACAAGTTTCCAGACGCCGGGCAATTTACGATCAAGTACACGGACGAAAAAGGTGATTTGAGACCGTTACAAACCAGAGAGGATTTCCAAATCGCCATTCACTGGACGTCTGTTCGTTTGAGCAAAGCGGAGACGCCATCTTTGGCGCCGCCGTGCGTGAAACTCACCTTGGTCGAGTTGGCGAAGATTGAAGATATGGCGATCTTAGGCGAAGACGGGAAACCCGTCGGGTTACCACCAAACGAAGTCGTCGAAATCGACGAGTGGATTTTGGACTTTGCCGCGTTGTTTCGCGAACACTTGGGCATCGATGCCGAAGCGCATTTGGACTTTCACTCGGACGGTTTGGATAAATGTTCCGAGGCGTTGGAGCCGACGAAGAGTTTGGAAGAGAGCAACGGGCCGGATGGGATTTTATCCGAAGCCTCGAAGAAGTTCCAAGAAGCCGCAGCTATGGCCACTTTTAACTGGGGTAACGTGCACATGTGCTCGGCGAGAAAGAAAATGGACGGTGGGAGAGAACCACCGGCTGAGGAAGGCGGGAACCCGGGCGCGGCTATCGCCACCGCCGCCAACTTTGACGAGGTTGAAAAAGAATTAGCGATTGCCGCTTCGCGCTTTGAAGCGGCTTTGGAAATCAAACCGGACTTTGTGGACGCCGCCACGGCCTTAGCTCAAAGACGATACGAACGCGCGAGATTATTGTGCGCTGCGGCTGGCTTATCCGGTCCGGATAGTACCAGAAAACCAGAAAAAGGCCACGACGCGAAGAAGCGCACGGCGGAAGCCGAGCAAGAGTTTTCGCAAGCCGTGGACGAATACAGAGCGGCGTTGAAGCAGTTACCGGACGAACCCCCGAAAACGCCGAAAACAGCGGAAGAGTTGGAAGCGCACGAACAAGCGGTAAAAGAAGCGCAAGAAAAGGGCGAAGACCCTCCGGTTTTGGACGAGCCCACCATGAGAGCGCAAGTTTTAGTCATGCTCGGGAACACGTTGTTCGAACAAAGTCAAATGAGAGCGAGAGTCGGCAAAGAGTGGAAATCGGTCTTGGAAGAAGCCGTGGGGCACTTCAAATACGCAGGATGCAATCAAACCGACATAGACGCGGCGTTGAAGGTGCACAAAGGCAATTTAATGGAAGCGGCGGCCGCCAAGTAGTAATAATAATAAAAAGATAATTACGTAAAAAGAAAAAGAGAGAGAGAGAGGTGGAGAGAGAGGTGCAGGCAAACAGCGCTCTCTTCTTCTCTGTGAACAACAAAAACTTGTAGTAGCGTTAGCGTTTTAAGAAAATATAACAACAACTACGAGAATAAAGATCATCAGATTTGAATATATATGTGTGTCGTGTGTTGTGTGTGCGTTATTAAAATTACAGTGAGAACAACTTTATGGTGTTGTTGTTGTTTAAAACGGCACCTCGTCGTCTGGCCACTCTTGCGCGGGTTCGTACCCGCCGTTGTTCGGATCGTACGCCTGAGAGTAATCGTTCGCGTTCACCGCAGGCTCTTGGTTTCCGTACGGATTGTTGTACGCGGTGCCTTTGCTCGCGCCATAATAGCCATCAGAATCGTCTTGACCCGTCGCCATTGCACCAGCAGCTGCGCCAGCCGCACCGCCCATCATGCGCTCCATGACCCACGGCGGCGTATCTCTCCCGGTGAGCCACAAGCCTTCGCCGGTATCTTTGTGCTTGAAATCCGGCGCGCGCGGGTTTCTTTTGTTTTCGCGGTTATCCCACCATCTGTCCGGAGCATCAAAAACTGAACGCCACAACGCGTCTTTCGGCGATTGAAAACCATCTCCGCTTGGTGGCGGTGGTGGCGATCTTTGTTGCTGTTGTTGTTGTTGTTGTTGTTGTTGCTGTTGTTGTTGTTGCATCGGTTCGTATCCTCCTTGCGAAAATTGTTGTTGTTGTTGTTGTCTCATCGGCTCGTATCCGACGCCGTTGGTATTGTTACTCACCATGCTCTCGCCTCTCGCCACGAACGAAAACTGATTCAACACTACCTTCGCTTTACTCCTATTCTGCCCGGTTTGCTTGCACATCCACGTGTCCGTGGTCAACCTTCCCTGCACGCACACCGAATTCCCTTTACGCACGTGTTCGTTCAAGCGCACCGCTTCCTCGTCCCAAGCGACGACGGTATACCACGCCGTCTTGCCGTCATTTTCTTCATCATTTTGCTGTTGTTGTTGTTGTTGCGCTTTCCTTCCTTGACTCACCGCGATGGACACCTCGCACACCATCTTCCCGCTCGGCAAAACTCTCAGCTCTGGATCGCCCCCACAGTTCCCAATCAAAGTGACGGAATTTGCCAACGTCGAGTCCCATTCCACGGTCGCCGGCGGTGCCGTTCTTTGTTGTTGTTGCACGTCCGACGACATATTCGGTTGCGCGTACGACGCGAAGGTTCTCATCGTTCCTCTTCTCGTCGCACCACCTTTTTTGTTGTTGTTGTTCTTAAAAACAATCGGAGGAGTTTTAGGCGCAAATTTAAGAGACATCATCGTCGTCGTGATCATCGCTTTTCGATGGTCGTAGTAGTAAAAGCAGGGGGTTTTGTAGTTGTTGTTCTTTGGCAGCGCTGATGATCGAGAGAGAAGTAGTCTTTTTAGTATGCGCATATATGTGAGAGAGTACTTATATGCCACAAGAAGTTGTGTGTGTGTGTAAGTTTTGACGACTCTTCGAGCGAATGTTAAGTAACCTGACAAAAAGGAGGGAAAAGACGAGAGTAAAAGTAGGAGTAAGAGATACAGACTTAGGAGTAAGAAATAAGCACTGAGAGAGTCAAATTTAAGTAAGAAATACATACTACAACCCTAAATTTATAGTAGAAATCTTACTCAATTCCTTTATTCTTTGTTGTCCAGTCAGTTTTTTAGCCAAAAGTCTTTTTTCCTTCAGAATTGAAATGGAAGCTTTACGAGCGGAAGTCGAGCGAAAGAAGCGAGAGAAAACGCTGAAAAGAGAAAAGGAGGAGGCTTTGTTGAAATCGAACACTACTAAGAACAACAAGTTCTCAGCGTACGCGTCGAAAAAAGAGCGAAGACGACGCGAAGAAGAGGGAGAAAAAGAAGACGAAGATGATGCATTTTCGGAAGAAGAAGAGGAAAGAAAGAGATCGAACGAACAGGCGACGAATACTACTAAGAATGTCGATATCATCAAAAGTAACACCAGCAATAGTAAAAGCAAGTTTCGCTCGGAGGCTGCCCGAAGAGCGTTCGAGAACAACAACAACGAAAAGAACGATGATGACAACGAGAAGAAATCATCAGACGAAAACGAAAGGAACAGAACAGAAGAATTCAACAGACGGATCGAACGCGAGGTGAAAAATTTAACCAACCAAGAAGTCATCGCTCGATTAAGGAAGCTGAATCAACCGGCGAAGTTATTCGCGGAGAACGAACAGGACCGACGGTTGAGATTGGAAGTCGCGGCGAAGAATATCAAGGTGAAAGAATCGGACGAACACGTCGGCGGGCAACAGGCGAACGAGATGTTGAGGTATAACAGGGAGAATAATAACGAAGCAAAAGGCAACAGCGGCGCGATGATGAAAAGAAAATTCACGACGAAAGAGCAAGAGCAAGAGAATAAGAAGCGAGAGGCGGAGATGGCGCAAATGGAATTCGAGCGCGCGGCGAAGCGACTGAAGAAACAAATGGACGCCGAGACGGATCCAAATGCGCATCCGATCGATCGAGTCGCGGAACATTTCAAAAGGTTACTCAAAGAGTGGGCGATGGAAATCGAAGGCACGAAGTTTGATTCCAACGCGCAAAAGAGGCAACAAGTCGCCAACTGCGAGTTGACGAAAACGCACATGAAACCTTTGTTCAAAAAGATGAAAAAACGGGACTTGCCGAACGACATCGAGCGCGCATTATTTCTCATGTTTGAAGCCATGAAAGCGAGAGATTATAAAAGAGCCACGGACGCGTACGTTGGCGTCGCCATTGGAAACGCCGCCTGGCCCATCGGCGTCACCTCAGTAGGCATCCACGACCGTTCCGCGAGAGAAAAAATCTCCGCCACCACCCAAGCGCACGCCATGCACGACGAAGAAACCAGAAAGTATTTACAATCCGTCAAACGCTTAATCACGTTCAGCCAACGCGCGTACCCGACCAACCCGTCCTTGGCGTTCGATTGGAACGGTCGCGATAAAACAGCGTTAGAAAACGCGGAAAAAGCCACGCCCGGGTTTTTGCAAAGTTCCTCGTTGTTGGCGTTGCCCGAATCCTCCTCCGCGGGAGTTTTAGGAAAAGGAAAAGGAAAGCACAACACGAACACCTCCGGCGACGGAGGACGCAAGTGGGAATCGATTATGCGACACGCGTACGATAACGTCAAATTTGGTGTCGGTGGTGATGGTATTCGCGGTAATACTACTAATAAGTAGAGAGAGAGGAGTCGCCGCGTTAGGAAAGAAGAACAACTAGTAGTGAAGAATATAGTTTAGAGAGAACACATTTTTTTACCATCTCCATATTAAGTGCGATGCAAGAGAGATCAAAGAGTATCAATCGATCGTAGGACGAATAACACGGCTCTCGAGCAACACTCAGTGGCGTCTCCGGAAGTACGTTTTGAGCGCGATGCTGTCGCTTTTTTACACATTTTGCTTTGATTTTCCCTCACAAAACACTTAAACCACTGTGAAGAGACACGACACAACACACGCGCACACAAAAGCCGACGCCTTTACACGCACACAAACAAACGGAAAAAAGAGAACAGCAGAAAAACAAGAACGAGAGGAGCATAATCATGCGCGCCTCGTCTTCTTTATCCGCCTCGTGTTCGTCTTCCTCTTCCTCCTTTCACTCATCGTGTCAAAAGCGGATAATACGACGGGGAAAGAAGACGTCACGGTTGGTGAAAAGAACGACGGCGAGTTTACCACTCAGCAGCGGAAGAAGACGATTTGGAGAGACGAGGAGGAAGATTCCGCGATGCGCTTCTCCTCGCTCTTCCTCGAGTGGGTCGTCGTCTCCTTTTTTCGGGAACGTCTTCGCCTCTTCCTCGTTTGATGATGACGACGATTCCGAGGACGAGGAGGTCCTTAAGAGGGAAAGGTTGGAAGCGGTGCAGTTCGCGATGCAAAGTTTCGACGTTTCGGACGAAACGTTTACTGCAGGAGTAAAAGTCGCGGAGGAGGAGGAGGATAGAGGAGATGAGGAGGAGGAAAAAGAGGTTGCGCTGAAGACGAACGTGGCGGAGTTTGTCGGGGCGGTGAGAGGAGGGTCGAGTAGTTCGAGCGGACGAGGAGGCGGCGGCGGGAGGAGGAAGAGTAACGATTTTTATGGAAGTGGTGCCGGGAATAATAACAAAAACGCTGCTCGGGAGGAGCGGCAGAAAAGGCAGAGGCGACCAAAATCGTCGAATATCGCGAATGCGGCGCGAGAGACGAAGATGAGCAACAGAGAGGTGAAGAAATCGAGGAAAGTGAGGGCGGTGTTTATGGGGAGCATGGACGACGACGACGACGACAACAACGAACGGGAGGAAGAAAATGAAGACGGGGGGAGTTTTGGTGGAACTCGATTTGAGTTGAAGGAAGGCACGAGCGAGGTGTTGAAGACGTCTTCCGTGAGTGATGATAAGACGACGAACGGAGAGAAAATCGACGTGCCGCGGATTGAGCAGCAAGATAACAATAACGATAAAGAAGCCGTGTTGCTCACATTTTTGAACGAAAATCGAATGCTTTCGGAAGACGACGACGAGTCCTCGCGCATTACCGCGTCTAATTTGACCAAATGTAACGACGCCATTCGACGGTGTACTTCGTTCGAGGAAGTGTTACCGCTCGTGAAAGAAATGCGGCAGTTTGGCATCACTCCGGTGGAGTCAACGTACGTGGCCGTCATGATTGCCTGTAGAAACGCGGGGACGCCCGAACGCGCAATTGAGGTCTACGACGCCTGTCGAACGTCTGGGATTGAAGTCTCGAAACGAACGATGTTACTGACCATGGAGTGCGCGGTCAAAGCGAAAAAGTTGCAGCCGGCAATGCGCGTGAAGGAAGACATCGAAGAGCAAGGATGGACGTTAAGTCCGAAAGTTTTCGACCAGTTGTTGAAGTTAACCATCGACGTAGACATGCCCGGAGAGGATCGCAAAGGTCGCTCTCCCAAAGCTCGATTGGTCCGAGCGTGCGTGTTGTTCGAGGAGATGACGAGCAAATCGAACGTGGAGCCGTCGCCGGTGGCGTTCAACGCGTTGTTAGTTGGTGCCGCTCGAGCGAAAGAGCCGCAATTAGTCGCGCAAACGTTCGACGAAATGACCAGTCAAGGTGTTTCTCCGAGTCGAGAGACGTGCGAGATTGCCTTGAAAGCTTTAGCCGAAGGCGGCGAATTGGCGAAATCGTTGAATGTATTCGCAGTCATGCGACAAAGAGGTCTCGCGCCGAGAAAGTCGACGTATACCGCTTTAATCTTATCATGCGCGAAAGCAAAAGAACCGAAGTGCGACGAAGCGTTTGAAATATTTTACCGGTTGCGCGAAGAAGGTTCGGTCGAACCAAACAGAGCTATGTTTGCCGCATTAATCGATTGCGCCATTCGTGCGGGCAAGGAATCCTACGCTTTTGACGCCTTTGACGCGATGAAAGAAGCAAATATTCCACCAACGATGGCCACTTATAACCGCTTAATCCACGCGTGCGGACAGAAAGGTACCGCCAACGGTTTGCGCGACGCCGTTCGTTTGTACGAATATGTCTTGGCGCAAAACGCCGCTGATTTACGACCAGACGCGTACACCTACGGCTCTTTAATCGCTGCGTGCGCCAAAGTTCGCGACGCGACGAAAGCGTTGAGTTTACTCGACGAAATGCTCGAGAAAAGCGATGAGGTGTATCCAACGACTGTAGTTTTCAACAGTTGCATCACTGCGTGCGGCCAAGCTGGCAGGTGGGAAGACGCGAGGAGAGTTTTTGAAAAGCTGAAGGTAGAAATTGAAAATCGAGGTGGGTTAGGGTCCTCTGATTTGTACATCGGCCGCGAAACGTACGGCGCAATGTTAGACGCGGCGTTAGGCCCCGGCGGCGCAGAAGCCGCCGTCTCAGCCATCGCCTTAGAGCTCGGTAAAGATAAAAAAGGCGCGGGCTCTTCTTCTGGAATGAAAACGTCTTTTATCGATTCTGATCGCGTCGAGTTGGCGATTGAGTTGTTCCAGAGCGAAGAGGCGAGGCGGGTGTGTCAGTACGATGACATCGACGAGGCTTTGTGGAAAAACGACGGTGATTACGACGCCTCAAAATACACGCGAACGGAAACGATCGTGGCTACGCTCGCCATGTTAAAAGCGGTTCGATACTGCGAAATCTCATCCTCGAAAGGCAACAGAACGTTTGCGGATTTGCCGAATGAAATCTGCATCAATTGTGGCAACGCGGCGCGAAGAAGTTTAGCGGTGGAATCGGTTGCGAGAGCGGCGGGCGTGAAGTGCGACACGGAAGAGCAAGGAAGCGCGGTATACGTGACGTTACCGAAGTCGTCGTTGAAATCGTTCATGAAAGTTAGAAACTAAAGAAGCAAATGTTGCTGCTGTTTAAGAAAAATTGCATATATATAGTAGTGAAGACCAAGTAATAGTATGTTACGAGTAATAACTCGCTATGAACGCGTCCAATGCTTCCAAAACTTCTCGTCTACCTTTCGGCCTTTCGTTGGCGCCGTTGAAGAGTTTCGTCGTTTCAACTTTCTCCAGTAAAGGTTGCATCAATTCTTCTAAGATGAACTTTGTGTTCATCGCGCTTCCGGGAGACAACTCCGACGCAAACATCGCACTATTTTCGTTTAATCGTTCTTTCAATTCCGCTATCAATTTTTGCGCTCCAACTTTCAACACGGACGGTTTGCAATTCGTAAATATCCGTCGAAATTCCAACATGGATTCACCGACGTCGGCGGCGGGGCTATTTTTACCACCACCGTTGCTTTTGTGATTCAACGCGGCGGCTTTCGCCAACGCGGCGTTCTTCTCTTTCCCTTCCAACAGTGCTGCTTTCTCCTTTTTCGTCGAGGCTGATATTTTCATGGGTAACGCGGTTTTGCAGTGTGGACAAACGCGCGTGGGAGAACCGACGACTGTCGAACAAACGTGACACCGTTTGCGCCCTTTGCCTAATAACGATTTAGCCGTCGTCCCCGTGTTGTTTGCCGCGTCGTCGTCGGTGGCCGTGTCGCAATTCATTTCCGTAACAGTACCTGTACCTCCTTGTTGCTCGAAGCTATTGTTACGACTAAATATTTGTCGTTGCTTCTTTTTCTTGCTCGATTGAGAAGCGTTCGTGTCGTAGCTCGACGGCGAACTCGCGAGAATGTCTTTCAATTTGCGTTTATTGCCCGGCACGGTTCTTTTAATATTGTGCTTACTCGCAGCAACAGTAGCAGCATTAGTCTTCTTCTTGGTCGCGGTAGATGGTGGAAGCTGAACGTGCGGTTCTTCTTTGATTTGCACGCTACCGGCTCCTCGGTTTCGCAAACTCGGTGGAGTGATTGGCGGGAGAGTGGGGATAGCCGCGGCTGTTTCCGCCGTCGCGCCCGTCGCCATTCTGTGTTGGTGTTGCGCTAAAGCAGTCGCATTACTTACATTCGTCGTGGCATCGTTTGCTGCGAATGCTCTCGTTGTCGTCGGTGCACCACCATCGGTTTGACTAATAACGTTTCCAGCCGCGTCGACGAGTTGCACTAAATACCCGGGCTTGACTCTCGGCGGCGCCGACGGTGGCGCGCGGTCGTAACTCCAAATTAAAGCGCCGACAGATCCTACGATGGACCCTGCGATGTGTTTCAACAAATCGCTGGCAAGTTTTGAGGCCGTGGATATGTGCGACGATCTCTTCGCGTTTTTTCCATCTTCGCGTAAACGTTTCAACGCGTCGACGAACGCGTACTCGTCCGTCGCGATGCGCTTCAAATGTAAACGAGAAGATTTGAGCGTTTTCAACGCCTCGATAACCTCCGCGACGACGCTCAATTTTGACGAAGACGCGTGCTTTATAATCTTCGCTATGGAATCTTCAACTAACGCTCGCGCGTTCTCTCTCACCTGGTTCGCCTGATTCTCGTAACCATCATCGTTTTCATCTTCTAAATCTTCAACTTTTACCGTCCTCGTCTCCGCCGCCGAGTCTTCAAACACCTCCGTCCCTCGAATAAACGCTAATGCACTTTCCTTCGTACTCGCCCACTTAAACTCCTTCTCCTCTAACTTTCTCGCCCGTAAACTCGCGTTCATAAACGCGTCGTGGTCGATCAAACTCGCGCCATCCGGAATGTCTTGCTTCTTCTTCCTCGTCAACTGCGCGGCGCTCAACGCGACAATCTTCGTCTCTTTCGTCGGTTTTCCACCCGCGTTCTCACCATTCATACCAACGTCGTTCCCACCATTACTATTCATCAGCATCATCCTCTTCTTATGCTGTTGCGCGCTTTGCGTGATTCTATCTTTCAACCATTTCCTCACGCCAACTAAATTCCCTTGTTTCAACGGCGGTATCCCGAGCTCGGGTTTCGAGAACTCTTCGCTCACTCTGTACTGGTAATGTCCATCTCTCTGTTCGCGCTCGTCGCCGATTATCGCCAAGTGTGGGATAGAATCTTCGTCGACGAGGTAGAATTTCGTTCCTGTTAATGTTATGTGAGTATAAACATCTCCGATTTTATATATAATGTTCCTACCTTTTCTCGCTTTGTTTGCGCTGTAGTCGTCCCTTTCTTGCGTGAAGGAGACAAACTTGACGTTTTGGACTTGCTTGTTTAAAGGCACGATTTCGTCGACTGTGGACTTTGACAGAGGAGGAGGAATCAAAGAGGAGGCCATTTATAGTATCTCTTCTAGTCCTCCAAAAGAGTCGTCCTCCGCGATATAAACTTCTTCAAAGCAAAGCGCGGATGATTTGCAAATTTCACCTAAACAGACTCTGCTTTTCCAATGAATTTGTGTGTTCGATGGTTTGCTCGCGTCTGATATAAAAAAAAAGAGAACAACAGTAACGTTTCGAAGGGAAGGGCTGTCCTCCCTTTTGTCTCCCTTCTTTCTCTCTGATGATATTTCTGCAACGAGAAAGAAGAAGAGAAGGGTTGATGTGATAAATCACAAAAGCTTTCGCCTCCGCACATTTGTGGTGTTTCAATTAAGTTTTTCACCGTTTTGACCACCACACTGGGGCAAAAAAATCCTCTCACTTTAAACGACGACAAGAGAGAGAGAGAGAGAGAGAGAAAACGCACAAACGCGAGAGAGAGAATCGCGTCGGACAAAACAAAGGCTCTCTGTATAAATGTTGTTCTCTCTTCGTTTCAGAGCGCATAATACAAACGCGTCTGTCGTCTCGCGGGGAGAAAAGAGGGGCAAAGTGTACTAAAGTTTTTTTCTTTGAATAATAAAAGAGAGTAAAAAATACACGAACGAACGAGAGAAAAGGAGTTTTTTATTGAAAAAAAAGAAAAAAGGAGTCAAAGTTCTTCACTCAAACTCTGCTCTTTATTACATAAAGAGAGTCTTTGTCTCTTTGTCTCTTTCGAGAGAGAGTGAGAGAGAGAGAGAGAGAGAGTCGGTTGGTCGCGGTACGTCGAAGGGACCAGTGTAGCAGCGCTTTGTTGTGTCGCTGCTTTCTTTGCGAGTCGTCGTCTTGGTTTCGAAAGCGTTTGAAAGTCGTCGAGAAGTCTCGTGTGGGTCTGACTTTTTTTTTCCTCTCTTGACTGACTTCCGGACGACACGGAAAGAAAGACGGACGAAAGAGTGTAGAGTTTAATCCCTCTCTCTCTCTTTGCTTTGACGAGAGTAGCACATAAGAATGGGACGGAAGAAAATCCGCATCGAACGCATAAAAGACGAAAGAAATCGACAGGTGACGTTTACGAAACGGAAAAACGGTTTGATGAAGAAAGCGATGGAATTATCGGTTTTGTGCGATTGCGACATCGCTTTAGTCATCGTCAACTCGAACAATAAAGCGTTTCAGTATTCCTCGAGCGCGAAAGACGGGGAGATTGAAAGCGTCTTGGAGAAGTACAGGAAAGCAGCGATGAAGAAAGTAACTACTAGTAATAATAATAGCGGTGGTGGTGGTAATAATGCTGCGGCGAGTAGAGGGAGTGCTGGTGATGGTGACGGAAGCGGCGGTTCGTCGTCGCCCGGAGGCGGCGGCAACGGGATGACAAACGTGGCGGAGAAGAGGTCAAATAAGGATTTGTTTAAGCAGCACTTTGCGGAACAGAGTTTAGTGGACATCGTAGGAGAGAGAAGGGAGAAGAAAAAAGACGAGAAAGCGCCGAAAGGGTCGTTGGATACGGACGACGACGAGGAGGATGAGGACAGCGGAAGCGAGAGCGACGACGACGAGGAAGAAGAGGAAAAAGAAAAAGAAAAAGTACAAACGGAAGCGAACGAAAAGAAACAGACGACGATAAAGAAACGCGCGAAAGGCAACGCGGAAAATGAAGAATTATCACCGGAAGAAATGGAAAAGTCAAAGAGTAGGATCGTAGCGCCTGCGGTGATAACGACCAAACTCGTCGCACCGAAGAAAGGCGGCAGAGTAGATGTCGACGAAAAAAGAGAAGAAGAAATTCCGATACGCCAAGCCTCGCTCGCAGCGGCGCGGTTCCCGTCGCTACAAACGACGACAAAGACGACCGGTGGTGGTGGTAAAAAGAAGAAAAAGAAAAAGAAGCAAAGCACGGAAAAGATTATTAGCAGTTACGACGAACGCTCGGCGCGAGCGGCGAGGAAGTTACGACTCGAAGCGAAGAAGCTCATCGGGAGCGACTGCGATGATGACGACCAGGACAACGACCTTCGAACGAAGGAGGATTTCGACGCAGAGAAAACGACAATCAACGAACTTTCGAGTCCAATGAAGAAAACACGCCGCCTTAAGATGTGGTCGTCGGATAATACTCGGGAAGCGCTCGCGAGAGAATCCTCCAACGCCGCTACGACATCGAAACAAAAGGAAGGACATCATCACCATCATCAGCATCAGCACCATCAAACGCGTCCATTGTCAGCACGCGGTAATGACATTGGGTTCTTCAACGGTGGATTTCGACTGTGGGGCGGCACTGGCGGAGACAATAGTAGTAAGAAGAGAAAGAACGCTACCGCGATAGATTCAAGCGCTCATCATAGTTTCAATCTCGACGGGATTTAATCGCCTACAGCCACTGCGCTCGCCGGTTTACCATCGCCGATGATGTATTCCCCGAATGCTAATAACAATAACAATAACAATAACAACAACGACTCGACCATGACGATGTTCAAATCTATCTCTGGCTCCGGCGGATTGCTTTCTTACTTTCTCGGAAACAACAACGTCTCGAACGCAAACGCCAAAGATGATGATAGAAACGCGATGGGATTCTACTCCTCGGACATGATTCTATCACCGCCGACGATACCTTCTCTTCCTATAAGAACGATGAATAAACGAAAAAGCGATTACAAAAACGACGACGACGACGGGAAGAAGAACGATACTACCCAAAATCTCACCTTCCCTCAAAAGCGGAAACTCTCCGTAGAAATCCCGCCTCGCGGCGTACCCGCGGTGAGGTCGTCCTCCTCCGCCATGATGGGGGAGCTCCTCAAATCACCAACCGCATCCTTCCTCTTCTCCCCGACCCCTCGCAAAGCAGGTTTCATCTCCCCTGGCCCGTTGACCGCTTTACTCCACTACGACGAGATGGAGAGAAGAGAGCGATTGAAAAAAAACGGCAAACTGAGCAGCGATTTCTTCGCGATGCCGCTCGACGAAGAAGAACAAGAACAAGAACAAGAACAAGAACAAGAACAAGAACAAGAACAAGAACAAGAACAAGAACTTTTCTTTAAAAAGGAGGAAGAAGAAGAAGATTTGGGAGACACCAACAAAGACGACGAGGAAAAGAAAAAGAAAAAGAAAACGAAGAGCGGCAAAAGTGTCGTCAAAAAAGGCAGCGCGAGCAGATTGCCGTGGATGCACGTCGACGACCTCTGGTTGTTCGGAGGAGCAACGGGATCTGGAGATTTGATGAAAGGCGATCGATGAAAGGAGATGATAAGAGAGAGAGACTACTCATACTCACAAAAAGGAGATTTTTAGATCCAAGACCTTTCGTGTTGGGCAGAGCAAACAATACTAATAATAACACATCGAAAACGCTTTGGATGATGTTGGCATCGATCGGTACGCAACGCAAGGAGCATCTGACGCTCGCGTATTTTTTGCATTAACCATTCTGT
>Ga0115000_10001746_pt1 | contig 19045 bp, 8 predicted proteins | sample ArcticOcean_MG_C_6_FD_89690 | JGI IMG/M metagenome (GOLD analysis project Ga0115000, IMG submission 89690) | Marine microbial communities from western Arctic Ocean - ArcticOcean_MG_CB8_128 | ecosystem: Environmental > Aquatic > Marine > Oceanic | place: Arctic Ocean: Canada Basin | collected... | reverse complement strand
GCAGTGCCATTCTCGGGGGACATAAAGAGAAACCAATGGCGACAGCATATATGATTTGGCGAGACGGTTGATGCAATGTAAAAGTGATTGGTGCTATTTTGGATGCACGAATTTGCCGATAAAACGATTACAAGAAGTTGCAAGATTAGGTGGTAATGTCTTTGAAGAATTGATGGAGACTGTTAAGGTTGCAAGTTTAGGACAAATTACTGATGCACTGTTCAATGTTGGTGGGCAATACCGAAGAAACATGTATCGGACATGATGTAGGGAATATCTCGATCTTTGGGTGGATGGTAATCCATTGATGTAATCGGGAAAAATAACCACCATAGATGATGCCAAGTTGCTAGAAACCTTAACGATGCAGCAAACCAATACTACTCAATTAACTAATCCCATCAATTGTTTTTCGAAATTTAATTTTCATCGCGGTTTGTATAAATCATTCTTGCCGGGATATTTTTCATAATATCCATGCGATCTGGCTATATCCCATACTGACAAAAGAACACTTGCACCTGAAGCATTTAGGTTTCTGCGTTTGAAAAATTTCATCGCTGTGAAAAACGAACTTCCCAAACCAAATGTACTTCCACCGAACACTTCGTCCTTAGTAAAATTAAACGAATCCCACAGTTTGTCCCCTCCAATGGTGTAAAGGAAATCGTTCAAGCTTTCCATCTCTAGCGGACTATCCAATGTCCTAGGAATTGTTGTAATTAGTTGTAATATAGATTCTTCAATCTGAAGAGAAAATATTTTATCCTTACAATCTTCTTTCTTCGCCCATTCCTTTGAATCATCTTCTTCATATGTACGAAGAATATTGTCAACTCTTTTAGCCAAATGATCTAATATTTGTGTGATATTCTTTGAGAGACCTGTGCCCTCTGTAGACCAAACATGAGCCAAGTCTAATTTCCTTTCAACCAATTTCGCAAACCACCCAATAACATGTGGTCTTGTAGCTGAACCATATCCTGAGTATCTTTGATTAACAATATTCTCTACATATTTGTAAATCATGTAAAGACCGAAACTTCTTTTCAAATGAAGTTCAGCATTCCACCCTTTCCGAATATACATGATTCGCAACTGAGCGTGATAAATTTGGAAACTTTTCTGAGCACCTCTGGCGGCAATATGAGGTTCTCCCCACCAAGCATTCCAGATTATTGCTGCAGTTGTAGCCTCAAGTTGTTTATCTGCAGGGTGCGCAGCTTCCCACTCTTTGAAATTCTCTGAATCATCAAGTTCTCGAGTTGCCAACATACCTCTTCGATGAAGATAACTCCATCCACTAAATCTCTCATCAAATGACAATTCAGATAGCATCGGGTGGGGCTCTTCATTCACCATTTGGTCTGTAGCTTTTATGTTGTTTTGACTATTTGCAAATTTGCTGATTCTCTTCTCAAACATACTAGCTGCTTTTTCAGGTTTTATCGCGATTTTTACGACCTTCAAAGGCACTTCAATCTGTGACAAATCAGCCCCCTCCATGTGGGCTTTAGCTATCACGACGGTTGTCTGACCGCCATTCACAATAGAAGGTGAAACTAATTTCTTAACTTCTCCATCCTCCGAGAGTTCAACATCTCTACATACAATTGTAATTCCATTATTAAATGCACCAAAGTACTGTGGGTTTTCATCAATCGTAAGTCTCATACCTTTGTTTATTCCTTTCTCACCAAGAAAGTCTCTAACATTTGATTCTAGCAATCTGCGCCCTACCTTTCTAAACAGTTGAGCGAGTGTCTCGCCTGAAATACCACCCATGTACAAGGACAAATTTGCTGAATTACTAGATACCACATGAACACGGGCAGGAGGTCCCAAATCATGCATTTTTACACTAATTGTATCACTTACAATTTCGCCTTCAAGATTGAAACTCTGTATATCTATAACCTCGGTAGCAATTCTATCATCATTTACCCATTTCATTCTATCATTTACAATACCTGGAGTGATAATGACACACCTTACTCTCCCTTCGTGTCCGCCACCGGATAAACTTCGGTTAAATTGTGATCGCAAAGCATTCATTCTATCTGAAACAGAATCAAAATTAGTTCCGTTGATTGATTCTTCGATGAACTTAGCACCGGTACTAATCAATTTGTTGATTTCTTTGTCATCAATATTAGCACCTTTCTCATTATCTAAAGCGATAACTAAAATCCCTTCTAAATTGTCATTAGGCGCCCTCCCTCCAATAATAGGAAAGTCACCAGGGGGGAGGATAAATTCAAGATCTGCAGCGCCAACAAGGTTTGCGATATGCTTATGAAACGCGTAATATAGGATTTCACCCTTGTATGTACGCCCCCCTTTAGTAGCACTTTCTACGGCAGTGTCGTAAGAATCCATATCATCCCGTAATGTCACTGTCTGATATATATTCCCTAAGTGCAGCATCCATAGCAGCGATTAAAACGAAATGGAATTTGTGGACTTTGAGCGACATCTTTGTACTATCTGTTCCATCATTAAAATTCATTACATCTTTCAACGTAACATATTTTTGTTCATTATCGTCCCACGATTTGAGGTGTGTTTTGAATAAGCAATCTTTCAGTGATCCATTGGCATTGATTTGTCCAAATTTCACATCATCTAACCTTTGAATCCCTTCTCCGCTGGCAGTCATTGACATTCTGTGGCTTGTAAACGGAGAAACGAATAAGATGTTCCCCGGAAAGTCAACTAAGTTTGCATTTACCAATAGTTGATAGTAAGTAGAATGAGAATATCTGTTGCTTAGTTTAGAAATATGCATTTTTGGAGCAACACCATCTACAGGAGTCCAAATTCTAGGTTCATCCATCAGCATGCTGTGAAAACCGTGATAAAGATCTAGTTCGAATTTTCTGTCTAATCGGTCATTCTTCCTTATTTTCAATAGAGTACAAGTTTCTTGATAATCATCCGAAGGAATTGGATTTCTCAAAAGACTAACAATAGCTTCTTGATAGGCATTAAAGAGCCTTATAGCGCCATCTCGTTGTAAACTTTCACCTACGTGCCCGGGCCATTTACTTGAACCACCGTGTCGGTCCTGCCAGCGTTCGGACTGGCTAGTCACTCCATTCTCTAAACTGATATGGAAGGGATTATAGAAATCGAGAAAAGTGTCGTCGACTTTAATTTCAAGCATCTGTTTCAACAGAGGGTCGAGGGTTTTTCGATTAGTACCTAATATTTCTGCTAATTTATCTCGATTCTCAGGGGATAGACTTGGATTTCCTGTTGCTGAATCATTCAATAGTAAATCTCTCAATTGAATTCTGTTAATATTAAACATGTGCATAATAAAAATCTTCAAATGATACAATTGTTGAGGCGTGGGGCTAAGTGGCGAGTTCGTTCTGATAGCCATTGCATCATCTAATCTACTCAAATCCCATCCATGTTCTCCCAAACAAAGTGGTTTGGAACCCAATGAATAACTTGTGCATTCATCTATCAGTGCTCCTTCTTCCAGATATGCTAACTCGAATTCTGTGAATCCCTTCCTAATACAATGGTATAATCCAATTAGTCCTGTTAAAAATGACCATCGAGATTTATGTTCGTCTTCTAATTCGTAGTGGTACCTATCCAAATTTAGAGAACCAGTAAAATCGTAGGTAAAAGAAGGTGTGGATGGACAATCAAGCATGAAATCGATTTGGAGGCTTTGAGGTAAAACACAAATGTGAGTCCTATCGGCTGGCCTCCAGCCGGTCATCTTACGTTTTTGGCTATCATTGTGCATTCCATGTGGAAAAAGTTCTGTTAGTTGATTCTCAGTAAGAAGAACCACATTTTCATCAAAGGCTTTGCGTGATTTACTAAAAGTTTCGTTGTTGAAAAACCATCTGACATCATTCAACCATGTTGCTTTTTCTACATAAAAGTTCCAAGCATCACAGGGCTCATATTGATGAGTCCTTATCTCTGCAATGATTTCATCTTTGCTGATACTTGATGTAGCAATTACAATTCCCAACTGATCAAGCACTATGTATTTATCTTGACTAAGGGTATTCCTTATTGCGGGTAAAAAGTTATCTCTAAACTGTGAATGTATCGAATCTGTAAACGCATCTTCCAAATTCGCTCTCATCTCTGTAATTTTAGGAATGTTGTCTTCATTTACTCCTGCTGCAAAACGAATATTATTGCATAATATTTCCGCTAATAAAATTGTTCTATCATCCAACTCACAAGTTACAATATGGCGAATTATTGCTGCTATTCCGTTGAAATTATTCTGTTTATGAACTATAGGGCACTCATCAATTCGAATCAATTCGGTTTTGCTAATGCCAAGAATATTATGGTTAAATATTTCACTTAGCATTTGTTTTTCATCACTAACAACAAAACTGGGGACCTCAATTTCTTCAACTTCCTCAAAACCTAGACCAAATATTACATCAGTTTGTCTAATCACATCAAATAATTCATCTTCTGGTTCAAATGAACCACTATTATGACTAAGATTTTTTTCTTCCTTTGTTAATCCATAATTATTGATTTTCCTCACTTCTGCATACCAATTGACGCCTGACTTGAAAACAGACAAGGCATAATTCCGGAGAGGTGGTAATTTAGATTTTTGAGAATGAAGTAGATGTACTGAATGGATTAATCTGCGATTAAACTCTGGCATTTCAAACTGTTTGAATCGCATAAAAGAGATTGCATCAAGAAGATTAAATTCGCGAATCAAAATCCGAGGCACATTACCATAAATTTTCTTCATTTCTAAATCGAAGATATTACCCAATAGTTTAGATTTGACCCGTTCGGTTTTGATATGTCTTTTGAGTGTATCAAGATTCACCGGTAGAGGATTAATTTCTTCTTTCAGACTATTTCTCTCTATTTGTTGGACATGCTGATTAATGGTAAATCGAGGGATTACATTCCAAGACTGCTGTAATTTATTATTTAATTGAGATGAGTCTATATTGACAAAAATGATGTAATTTCTTTCACTCCAACTAACATTTTTTATTACACATTTTAATGCTTCAATTATGCAAGATGGAATTAAACCATCCCCTCCAAGTAATGCAACTCCATCAAATCTTGAGAACGAAATACCGCCTCTAAATGTAGTTGAAGTAATGATATTTTCAAGTTCATTAACTCGTTCAAGTTGTGAGAATTCTTGATGGAGCCAGGTCCAATCATTACAGCTCCCCCATCTGCCATACCAAACAGAACCCTCGCTCAATAGTATTGAACGCATGCGTTTTTGTTCTGCAATGTATGACAATTTAATCCACATTCTTGAACTTTCTTCCAGTCCGTTGCCATATATATCGACATCAGACGACACCCAATCCAATTTTTGATTCTTACATCGATCATTTATCTCGTCATGATATTTGTTGATAATATCATTACACAAACTATGATTTGAATTGGCAATACATTGTAGAATCTTGCCAATCATCCAATTTGAATCACAATCTTCAGGTGCTTTGATAATAGCAACTTTTCTCTCACCTAATTCTAAATCAATCCAGTCTGTTATTTTTGATTTCGAGCAATATGCAGCATATATGTCATCATTAGTATCTGCAATAATCTTGAAATTGTGGCCATCTTGTAGTTCTAAAAGAGCATTCATTAGGTCATCTTCATCACTGGAATCTCCGAAAATAATTCTATCGAGATTTTCAGGAATTGGCGGTAAGATAAATTCTACTCTTTGAATTCCAGGGTGTTTTTCTGCAAGAATATCAATAAGCCCTGAATCTTTCATTGTAGCATACATTTCGCTTGAACTGTACAATGGCATATGTTCCGCAATTCTTGTGATTTCAGAGGTTATTATTTTGATGTCTGAAACATCTTTCAGTATTGGCATTTCAGGGAATGTTTTGGCTACTAACTCTGAGTTACCATTTTTATATTCATCCTCAATGATTTCGATAAATGATTTCTCACCAATAAACCAAGTCTCATCTATTCTCCGAACATCAGAATTCTTGATCACCTCATTATTACAATTCCTAAAAATATTATTTACCTCTCCAAAGATTTCTTCGATTTTATTTTTTTCTCCATTGGATTGGCACATGATTTTCCCCATTATACCTGTATTTCCAGCAGATTTCGGTAATTTCAATAAGTAACGATAGTTTACTAAATCACCCTTATCCAAAAAGATCTTACAAAGGCTTGAGAAACCGCGTTTTAATGATTGTAAAATAATATTTGCATTTCCCTCATGCGAACCTTCGCGTAATTTTAACCTATTATTTGACAAGAAAAACGGGCCATCAATCAACCAACGTGATTCACTTATGAGCACGTCGCTGTCACCAATACCATGGTCAATCGGAACTAAATTACTCAACCAAGAACGTTCTTCAAAAACATCTTCAGTGCAGATACAAAATCTCACAGATTGGCCTGCTTCTGTATCACTACGATACCAAGAATCGACATTAATTTCATCATCATCGAAAGGGTTGTTTGCGAGGCCTTTGTACATTTCTTTCTGCCTTAGCAACCATTCGTCAATAGCTACATTAACATCTGAGTGCGGAATAATCTCTAATTCTATAATTGAATTTTTGATTGTTTTTTTACCTTCATTTTCAGATTCTTTAGAGGTCTGGCATTCGTAAAACCAAGAACGCGGGGATGTGATATCCACCAACTCTCGAGGGGTTGAAATTTGATGTTCTATTTTTGAAGAGGCTCCGTTTAGTTCTATAACAAATTCAACCGGCTGATCTCTAATGCTAATCAATTGCATGCATTCTTCGATTAAGTTCTCAATCGTCGTTTTAGGTGAATCATTTGTCAGTGACTCCTCTATCTCTGTCCAATTAATATCTTCTGTGGAAGTAAATCTAAATGTTGTTTCGCGCTCTTTGACCCCTTCTTGGCGCATTAATTGAGTAATTTCTACATTACCAGTCTCATTTCCCTTCCAACCTATTTCAGCGGTTATCGAGGACCCATCAGAACATGAGATTAAAATTTCTTCGCAGAACAATATCCATCCCTTGAAGCCGATTCCAAATTGTCCCACTGTTGAAAAATCAAGGGATTTTGTAGTGCTGCTAGTGTGAAAAAGTGAGTATGCTTCGCCTAATTGTTTCGATTTACCACTATATTCCCCACTAAATGGCCTTCCGTTATGGGAAAATGTGAAACCGTTTTTGTTCAGTATAAGTTTCCAGATTGCCTTTTCGCTAGGCACCAATACATCCTTTGCATTTTGTATCAATTCGCGAATGTAACGTCTCAAATTATAACTTGTCGTTTTTGCTTCTAAAGTTGTTGCTTGTCGTACTGTATCTTTCATTCTAGGCCATGTACCTGCCTGGGCACTTGCTGCCTGAATACATGTTGCCAAAGCATAAAACGAAAAATCTACCTGTTTACTAATATTTATTTCAGCAGAAGTTAAATCCAATTGCTTCAGCATTTTAGAGTGAATCATCGCGAACTCTTTAGGGAAACCATATATCTGAGCTACACGATAGAACATTTCTTCATTTAGATTTTCACTGTTTTGCTCATCCATACTATTTACCTCCGATCTTTATTACACCGATAACATCAACTTGTGTTGGTAATTCACTAAGAACTAAAATATCAGTTTCGATTGAATCAATTCTGGTTTCCATACTCATTTCCCAAAGATCAAAGTCTTCACTCTCGGTTTCATAAATTAAATCATCATCAAGATCTTCGTCCCTGTTTTTCTTGTACAATTCAAGGCGGCGTCGCAACTCACTTTTCCTAGTTTGAAGTTCAAGTATCCGTTTTTCTATTTCCTTTGTTTCAGTACCAGGTGGCAAATTGGGCACATCACCTATCCGATAATTTGAATTAATACAAGATTCCACAAATTTCAGGCACAAGTTTGCACATTCTAATGAATCTTCAAGAGATTTTTGCTTAAACAAATTGTTGCTTTGAATTCGAAGGCCGCGGTCAGAAAGATAAATGCCTAATTTACCTTCCTGAATTGACATCCGAGACGCTTTAGATAGCCCACGATGAACACAAATTATGTGCTCACCAATTGGTAAATTTTCATCTTCGACTTCGACTATAGGGATTCTATCAAAATTCTGTTGACTCAATGTTTTTGGAAAAAGACGAGTCATAGCTCCTCTCAATACCGGCAGCCTTCTTTTTGAATCCGCATTCCATGCTACTGATAATTGCGGCATTTGTGTAACAATACCGCCTTTTCCATCTCCGTCTGACAAACTAGGCCAACAACGACCTGCAACCTCAACAGATATTGATTCTATATCTCGAAGCATACCTGAATCATTCGAACCTATTGTCATAACTTTTTTCCCATCGATTCCCAACGGCAGGATTCCTTCGTGTAATAGTTTACTTGCTGTCAACTTAGTCATCATTGAAAACAAGATGAATGAGCGTATACGCTCTCCTTGATTCATCCAGAAACCTCGTCCTTCATTCAATTGTAAATCCTCGTTCACGAAGTCAAATGCATTATGAATCTCAGGATCCATCAATTTAACATGATGATGAGTTCCCCCCGGCCGCAATATTCTATCTTCCGTGTTTTGGTCCGGAATGTATTGCCTTTGTTGCAGCCCGAGACTTTCACATGATCTGTTGTAACGGTCGTTATTACGAGTAATAAGGTCATCAGTAATCCACCTATCTTGGAATGTTAAAATAAGAACAAGATAGTTTTCTCTGAAATTTGTGTTTTCTTTCAATCGCCTATCCAGCCTCCATGTACGTTGTTCTAAACGCTGAGGGTTCGGGTGTAAGTCCCAATGTACAAGTGTCGTTGCCCAGGCCATGTTTAGCCCAACCTCCCCCGCTGGTGTACATATTAGCATAGGATACTCATCATCCATCTTTGCTTCTCCTTCACATCTTCTGAGTAATCTTCGGGCGGCTAAATAATCAACATCTCCTGAGAGAATATGAATTTTTAATTCGCAATTAGGCCGATCTATTAGTTCGATTAAGCGTGTTTTTTCTTGCTTACTTAATGATTGGACAGTTCCCTTAAATTCAGTGAAAATGACGCAGCCTCTTGATGGTTTTTCTTCACCCTCTCCATCAATATCTGTCCTTATTGCATCAGCTAAAGGTATCAGTCTTGGATCATCTAAATCTTTTATTTGTTGCCCAAATGTTCCGCCATTGAAAGTCCAAACTCCCGAATAACGTATTGGCCCACTATATCCTCTCGAATTTTCGGAATAATCTCTAGTCATTGGATTCCAACGGTGAGAGTGAATCAGATTTGTTCTTAACCACCAATTCCTACCACGATTATTCGTATGTATGCCCACAAAATTATCATCACATTCTACCGTATCTAAAAATTCTTGATATTGTGGGGATTTTTCTTGCAAATTTATCATGACGTGTCTTTCTTTTCTGGTTCTAAACTCTGGTTCATCATGATTTTTTGCCCCTCTCTTTTTGTCCCGTACTTTAAGATCTACCCTCAAAGTCATTGCTAAATGTCTGCCCCACGGATGTAATTCTCTACATAAACGAAGTGCAAATGCGGGGTTTAAATCTTCGGTTGACAATTCCTGTAATTTATTTTCCATTTCGCCAAATTGGCTTTTATCTAATACCCGAAGAAAACCGGTTTTATGCATTTTTTGTAAAATATTGAGAAGTGGAGATAATAACTCACCAGGTACTAATTCTCCTTCATTTTTCTCTCTTGCAACTTCCGCTATTTTCCCAAGAGTATTCATCCATGACTTTCTCGTATCGTTTTCAACTGGCAAGTGGTCATCATGAATCTGTTCGGCGCGAAGAATCTTTAGAATATTATTAAATTCCTCAACTTTGAGATTTATTGGTGTTGCAGATATTCCAATGGCTGTAGCAGCGACAATACAAGTCTCTTTTTGAGCCTTCATTAAGGTCCTTTCATCAGAACAGTTCTCTTCACTTTCCTGTATATCTCCGGAGGAGTCTTCTCCTGATTCTTTCAGAGATTCATCTACTTCTTCATCGCCATATCTGGCCCTTCCTTGGTGGACTTCGTCTATTATTACGCAACTTGGTGGATTTTGTTTAACTAGTTGTGAAAGAGTGTTTTTACCATCTCCTGCGACCTCATTCCATCGATAAGCCCAGGAGTATTTGGATACTACAATTACCCTGTTTTTGTGAACTTCGGGGTCGAACCACTTTGCACTCCCCAATGCCAAAACCCTTTCTGGATCATCATTAAACACTGCTTTCAGATGTAATATCCACTCTTCGATTAGCAATGGAGGGCAGAGTATTATTATTGGACCAGATTCCAAATTATTCACTGAAACCCACCTAGCAGCAATAGATGCTGTCAATGTTTTACCAGTACCTCCTTCATCAGCAATGATTAATCTAGTTCTTCGGAGTTTATCATCTTCAATTAAACCGCTTAGCCAAGGTGTTGCCAGCATATCTGCTGCAATAAATTGATGCGACATTGGAGTGAATGCTTCCAAATCGATTCCTTCGACAAGTGGCCAACCTGGTAGGCTTGTAGTTAATAAATCAAGAGAATGAATTAGTTCGTCATCATCATTATCATCTATAGTGGTACTTTTTTTGGATATCCATTTTCCATTCACACGAAAGTGAGATTCAGAGAGTCCTGTTATTCTAAGAGGAGCGGAATGGTCTTTTATGCGAACAAAATTCATATTCAGTCCTCATTTATTCGCGGATCCATTAGAGTTAGAACTGCGCTTCGCAGAAATCCGACTGTGGGACCTCTTATTCCAACTCCCAACTCGATATTCCGATCCATGCCTCTATCGGTCAAATTTGCAGAACCAATGATTGCTCTTTCACCATCTGCAATCAGTACCTTTGCATGTAGGCTATGGCGCCAATCTTCTTCCCAAAGCTCAATATCAATCCCACTATTTGTCAAACGTTCAAATGCTATGCGAGGATAATCATTCTCTTTGATTTGCCCATGATCCAAATGGATTATTACATTTACTCCAGCATTCGCTCTTTCAAGAATGAGATTGATCAGCTCCTCTGAATCCAATCGGAAAGCCGCAATAATCAATTCTTGTTTTGCTGAACGAATGATTTCCTTGATGCTGACTCGCATGTCTAAACATCGGCTTGCCCGTAAATCTCGCGATAAACGTCTCGGCCCAATCAATGTGGTCACGTAATCAATTTCTTCTGACATCTTATCACCTATGGTTCAATACCCTCGAGCATAAGGATTCTGTCAATGAACAAGTTTCTGTGCTCACACGAAGTTTCTGGATTCATACTACACGCATAGCATCCGATATTGGGAATTACTGGTGCATTCATTTCCTCGCACAGAGGATCGTTGGAACAAACTTCTGCACCTTCGACAAGTCTGTCGAAATATATTTGGAGATTGGGGAGAAGAGAAGTCAAACCACCCAGGGTACCACTCATACCTCCTTCAGTCACATACAGAAGAACTGCAGAGAACCACCGGTCACCCCTTCGAACGGTATAAATTCGTTCTTTGATTGCAGAGGAAGAATATCCTGTTTCCGCCTGTACAACACGTATTAGGTGATGTGCAAATGTATGCCACCATACAAATTCAGGTCTTGTTTCCACCAGGGCCGCCGAAGTATTCTCTTTATCGTTGGGATCAACACCTGAAAATCCCCGATAAAGAAGAGGTGAGGCTTTGCTTGGATCTTCCATCATCTGCTTGACGATGTCTTGGTGTGTATTGTCCCACACCGTCCATCTTTCGCCTGAATCATTCAATTCCTGAGAGTTGTCACTTAACCAAAACAGAATCCCTTCTCCAAATGCATCCGTTGCCGGATACCACATTTGACCATCTTCATTGATTCTCGTAGGAACGATTGTCGGATCCTCTTCGCCATCTACATTGATTGCCCCTCTGTAGAAACCACTGAGGGCCGTTACAGTTCGCAGTGTTGTCACAGGTTCACCTACAATGTTCACCCTTCCCAGACTTGCAGAAACTGCATTATTTTCAATTCTAAATATTGGGCGACTAGGGGAGGGGGGATCAACTGTTGGTCGGTTGTCTTTATCTCGAACCAGTCCCAAACATTCTGCCTTGATTGCCTCAACTACACTGATTATTTCTGTGCGATTAACCAAGCGATCATATTCATTTCGAACATCATTAATTTCGGAACTTTCAGAAATTTTCATCAACCTTTCGATATTTCTCCTCATTCTCCCTGGCGATCTATTGAGGAATTGAAGGTAATGAAGAAAACCCTCCGAGTCTGCATTATCTGGTGAAACGGTTGACGGTAGGTTTGTTCTATTCCTGGCGTTGAAATGGGCACCGTCTTGTATCAATGTATCAAAATCTGTGCGACCAGAAATTTCGCTACTCAGACATTCCATCAATAGTGTAGGAATGGCATCGGTATTAGGAATTGTAACCACTCGCTTTATCGATGACTGCCAGAGTACCGAAGATTGCCGCAGTGTCACATGTGCCCGCGCAGCACAATCTGTACGTTCAGCAGCCTGATCTCTCCTCTCTGCCTCAGGATTACGTCCAGTACATCGAGTCGTGGATTGAGCAATTTGATTCAACCTCTTCGTAACTCCACAGGTATTACAAGCAATACTAATTCCACTCATTGAAGACGATGTTTCAACCCACCTGAATGTTGCATTTTGACAGATTGCCCCTACCCCACGATGTAGGGCCCCATTCCATGGTACGTCATCTAGGTGACCTCTTCTACAATACTTAACGAAACGAATTGCAGAGGAAAAACCATCATCCGTGCATTCTGGGCAATCCCCACCCCCCTGATATAGATTAAAATGACCTGATACATGTGCTGGATTACGACAAATTAACCAATTTGGGAAAAATTTCGTTGCCAATATATAAGAACGCTCATTGTCAATTTCACTGTTTGATGGTGGTCGGAACAGTTTCGGCTCAGGGCCTCCTGCAATTCCTCGCCCCAGTTGCCCACTGAGCCTTGGCTCAACAATTTCGAAATCTCTTGGGAATGTAAAGGAATTATTTGTTATGCGAGGAATATTCCCTATGAGAGCTCCGAAATCATTCACAACTACTGGACCTTTCGTGGATTCCAGAATGGAACCAGGGCCGTGATTATATAACAATTGGTCGCTTCTAAGGTCAATGTGTTTTGTCACCATAATCACCTCTCTTGAACCGCCGTAGTTGAATCAACCGTACGGAGTGAATTCGGTGTAGGATAGTTTTCCGAATAAGCGGCCCGATATCTCTCTGGGTGCTTGACATTGGTCACATTTCCTAGGACGACGAATGCGTTGTTTCCTCTCCCTCCATTCGCCCATCTCAGATAGTCATTATCTTCCAAATGGCCTATTGAATCGTCGCGAACACCAATCCAATCCTGTTGCAGCCCACGTAATAGATCATCTAACGCATTCGGTGGACTGTAACGGATTTGGCGAAGGAGTGGCTGTTTGTCATTTCTATCAACCAGAATTTGACGCACGTCAATCAAGTCAGGATCTGTAGTAGGAGATGCAATTTGGTCGGCCGCGGTCGAAACGCGCCACTCACCTTGCGCTCGTTCGGATAGCCTCATCCAGGAAACCATCAGCGGCCCCCCTGCTCGATCAAGAACAGTATCAGAGTATGGGCGCACAGTGACGGGCTCAACATTTCGATACAATTGAAGGTGGTAACCCATGAATCGTTCGTAATGGTCTAAGTCACGGGGACGACTGGCACGCAGATACGTCGATACAATTGCCCCATTTGCTCTTCCTACACGTCCCGTAGCTTGGATGTACTGTGCTGTACTCTTTGGTTGCCCAGCAACGAGCATTAGATTGAGCCGACTCACATCTACACCGGTGCCAAACATCGATGTGGTCAGCAATGTATCGATCGAACCATTATCTCCACATCTCCGGTTCTCCAGCCTATCGAGAATAATGGGGAGTTCTGTTGATTGCATTCTTCCGGACAGTTCAACCAAACTATCTGCACTACGCCCAGAGCCCAATGTCGAAAGTCGCATGTTTGTGTCTTGTTCCACAACTGAGGCCGCCCCTGCCAATTCACGAATCGCATTGTAGTAGCCTGTCACCGACCAATACCTATCGTCCTTTCTATCAGCATTCCCTGCGAAGGTTGTTCGCAGTAATTCACCACAATGGAGCATTCTTGAGAATAGATTTCTCTGTAGTCCTTGAGCGCTGACTCCAATGGGGGAGATTCCCATGTAAAGACGACCAGATGAATCTCCCGATGAGTTCGCTCCTTCCGAGGGCCGCTCCATGATTAGACCTCTATCATCCCAAGATGGACCCTTAGGTGGGAATAGATTCAATCGCCGGTCAAACAAACACTGAACTTGGTCTTCCGCCTTGCGTATGGTTGCAGTAGAAGCGATGTACTTGGGCCTGAACCGACATTCAAAATCATCAGAATCTCTCGATAGACCTTCACTTATCAATCGATCAATCACGGTTTCATAGAAACCAACCATGCTACCTAGAGGCCCTTCAATAAGATGCAATTCGTCTTGAATAATCATCGTAGGTGCAGGTAATCGCTCGATTCTAACAGTTCGAGTGTTGGATCTGATTAACTCATCTGGTCCTTCGGACTTACCTCCAGCTCCACCTCTCTGGAATCCAATCATTTCACTGTGATGTGTGACATTTCCGAACAAATTTCCCGTCCTTGCATCAAACGGCATGCGTGCGAATTTATCTACTGTAGAAATAATCAGACTCGGGCATTTCCCATAGATTTGCTCATCCACTGTATACGCAGGTATTGGCATCCCCCGTCCAATAAAGTCTAAATCTCTACGCTCCCGTAGTCCTTTAGGAATTTCGATACCAAATCCCGTATTATCAGGTCGTTCACTGGTTGGCAGACGGTTGTTTAACGAGCCAGCCGGCAACTCTCCACTCCACTGTTGTTTGTTCAATGGACATTCTGGATCAGGGCAATTTATTTGAAAATCATAAGCCTTAACTCTTTCACGTCTACCATGATTATATCGAAATGTTCTGAGGAAATATCCCGGGCGGCTGGCTCGCGCTGGAACAAGTGACAATCTCCCAAGGCCTGAACAATTGCGGACAATATCTTTCCAGAAACTTTCCACCGCCTGTTCTTCATAATCAACATCTGTTGTTTCGACACTCAACGTCTTAAAGGTGCTGTGATGCGGCGTTATTTTTAGAGAACTTACACTACTCAAGGCCCCAATTGTGGTGTTTAAACTTGCATCATCAATGTCGGTTTCAATCAATAAGTGAAGTCGATGTACTGGACCATTATCCCAAGGAGCATTGCCCCAAGTCTGACCGGGTTCTTGACTCCTCATGATGGCGAGTGGTTGAGTGCAGCACGGACAATTGAGAATTTGCGCTGCTTCAGCGGAGGCTTGAGATTGCTCAGGCCGTAACTGATCTCCGGCAATGAGGTGTTTTAGGGCTTTTACATCTCTCTGGAGGTCAAAATACTCCCCGGGATTATTTCCTCGTGCTCTCTGTCTTAAATCTCGTCTGACAGCCTGGATGTCATCAACATTGATTTCTGACAGGTGATTGTGAGTGACTCCACCACCAACCCATATCCCGATACCAAATGGTTGATCTCCAAGAATGTCATTGCCCACAGGATCGGGAAGATTCAATGCACCTGATCTTAGATGTTCGATTGCAGTGATCACACCCAGGGCACGCCTGAATTGCTGAATCGTTAGCAATCTCAAAGTATAGCGAGTCACAACATCGACACCAAACCAGTTCTCTCCGTTGTTCCTGCCTCTAATTCTGCGCAATGCAAGGACAAATGCAGTGAGGAGGAGGTAGGCTTCGGTTTTCCCACCACCAGTTGCTACCCACAGCAAATCGAGCCTCTGTCTTTCTGGTGAGCCTGGATTGGCACACGATTCTAGGCAAGAGAGAGCGAAGGCGATCTGGAACTTACGCCATTTGAAGTCATGGTTATGACGCCATTCGTGCGTGAGGTTGATAGCTTGGTTGGCAATGTTGAATGCCAAACGTATATCATCATCAGTGCACAGTGCAGCAATCCCTTGTTGCATCCTCACCAAGCAGTCCTCGGCCTCGGAACGAAGCCCATTCAGGCGAGGGGCTGCTCCGTTGAATCGTAATTTTATCCACTCCTCATAACCATCGACGAGAGGTTGTAATTCGGACTTAATTGAAGCTGCATCGAAAGCGGAGCCGAGAGTTTTGGGTCTCATAACCAACTGGTCATCCCAATCGCTTACCTCTTTTGGTCGAGGATCCATATCAGGTGATGGCAAATCTAAGATTGGAATGTATTCAGTTCTAACATCACAATCGAATGATGCCATCTTACCCTTGAAAGCGGGGTGCTCTCCATCTTCCCAAAAGAAGGGAGGCGAACAACTGAAATCAACATCGCGAGTTCCAGATTCATCTTTCAGTTCGATATGCAACTTTTTTCTTTCATTGGGATCGATCTGTTGTGGATCAATACCGTTCCAAACTGCTGAACATAGATGCCCTCTTGCAACCTCTTTCCGACCCTCATAGAGCATATTGTCAATTTCATCCTCATCTGGGACGTTGTCATGAGATTCGATTCTTCTTGGTCTTTCGCACAATACTAGGTTGTCGCGTAGATTGACTCGAATACTTGGTTGAAAGATCAAACTCTTGGTAATCTTAATCCGATCATACTCACCCGGAGCAAACACTATGGGGGGGATTTGTGAATCCAACATCAGTGTGACAACCCACACCGAGTCTGTAACATCCCTACGAATAATGACAGTAAGTCTAGATTCAATTTCATCTTCTTCAGTGGCGACACTCAAAGTCGCATCTGGTCGTATCCCATCTTCCTTGAGTAGAATTTTTCCTCGGCTTACACGGCCACTAACCAAACACTTCTTGATATCTATTGGAGTCAATAAAATACCTCTAGGGTGACGCTGGAATTTTATCACGGAATGACTCTTGTCTTTCTCAACATCTCCCTCCTCTTCTTGCAAAGCCAATCCATAGCGGGCATAGGTTAACGCGACATCAAATTCAGGAATGCTATCCTTGGGACCATTGCATGTGAATGATATCCCCATTGTACTGGGTTTCTTTTTTGGATCGAGGCTTGGAGGAGTTTCGGCTGAGATGTTTCTTCCATCATCGCTTCCACTACCACCCCCATCTCCACTGAGGTCAACTTGCGCCTCTTCATCAGGAATTTCACTGACATCTTCCTCGGCATCCACCTCGTCTCCAGTGGGGATTTCAGTATTAGACGGCGATAGTATTCCAATTAAATATTCAACACCTGGGTCTCCATCAATGGTTTCATGCCTGCCGTTTCTAGTTCCTAGCAAATCTTTGCAAATTTCTGAAACAACCCAAGGCCGCATAAATTAACGAACATATGCCGGATAATAAACCTTGTACCACTAGGTGATTCATAAACTAGCAACTACTGCATAGTCTGTGAAGGATTACAAATTCAAGGCTATTGATTTGTTTGCCGGACCGGGTGGCTTGAGTTTGGGACTAAAAGCCGCTGGTTTCCAAATAATTGCCGCTGTTGAAATCGATCCTGATGCTGGAAGAACTTACAGAAACAATATAGGAAATCACACTGAGATTGAAGATATCACTAAATTCAAACCGAAAACACTTCACAAAAAATTGATTGATTCTGGTGTGTTGAAAGAAGATGATAAGATTTCACTCATCGCAGGAGGTCCACCTTGCCCTGGTTTTTCATTAATTGGTAGGTCTAAAATTTCAGATTTGATTAAGAATAAGAAAGGAACTTACAAGAATAATAAGGAGTGGCGTCATCGTTTTATTGATGATCCGAGGAATCACTTGTTTCTCGAATTTGTAAAGTATGTAAAACAATTCAAACCTGATTATTTCATAATGGAAAATGTTTCAGGAATGACATCTTATCAAATAGAAAATGATCCTGTTGTTGAAGTTATTAAGAAAAAATTTACAGGATACAATGTAGAAGAAAGAGTCCTAAGCGCAGCAGATTTTGGTGTTCCACAAGACAGAAGAAGAATCATTTTCCTTGGTTCTAAAAAGGGATTAAAAAAGTGCGAATTCCCGATTCCAAATCAACATAGTAAGAAATTAAATGCACTGGATGGAATTCAAGACTTAATCGAAATCATTCCGACAAAAAATGGTGTTGTTGATGTTAAATTCAAAAGCTCGAATTCCAACGGTGGGGTCTTTAGAAAACAAATGCGTGATTGGATTTGCCATCGCCATAATGGTGATGAAGTTAATGGTAAATCTCTCCAAAAAACAGGTCATTGGACTCGAAAGGTAAATGATAGAGATGTGGTAATATTTCCGCTTATCAAAAGTGGATCGCCATCTATTTCTAGAGGGTCGATTCGTTTTCCACCATCCCATCCAAAACAAATCTATGGAGACATTTATCCGAGTCAATGGTCAAGCACCCTAGTTCCGGGATTCAAAAAAGCCAAATTGGAAACGTCAACGGTTGAAAACCGCCATTATGTTGAAAATAAGAAGGGAACAAAGTGGGTAATGTATCCTTCAAAGGATTTCAAAGATAAGATGCGAAGAATCCGATGGAATGAGCCTGCACCTACTATAGTGGCTCATTTGGCCAAGGATGGCTATATGTTTATTCATCCATTCCATAATAGAACGATTACAGTTAGAGAAGCTGCACGATTTCAATCATTTCCAGATTCATTTGAGTTCTCTGGTTCAATGACCAGTCAATTTCGACAAGTTGGAAATGCCGTTCCACCATTGCTAGCAAAGAGACTTGGTGAAGTTGTTCTAGAATCGATGATGAAAAATTCAAAATTGGGTTGAAATAGTTCAAGAACACACTGTGGAGTGTTTCCAAAATAGTATTAACGATAGCAACAATATGGAGTATCTACACTAAACTCATTAATGGAATTATAATTGATTATATTGTATTCTTTATAAGTAGTTGAATTTATTTGTTCTCTCGGTGAGACAAAATGGCCATATTATACGATATTGAAGGAACAGAAATTTATGCAGGACGAGG
>Ga0115000_10001744_pt1 | contig 19052 bp, 20 predicted proteins | sample ArcticOcean_MG_C_6_FD_89690 | JGI IMG/M metagenome (GOLD analysis project Ga0115000, IMG submission 89690) | Marine microbial communities from western Arctic Ocean - ArcticOcean_MG_CB8_128 | ecosystem: Environmental > Aquatic > Marine > Oceanic | place: Arctic Ocean: Canada Basin | collected... | reverse complement strand
ATCAGAAAATTTATCTAAAGAGCCTTCATTGGTAGAAGTAGGAGTTATCCCCCCTTTAGCCCCTACATATTTTTGAGAGGCGATAGCAGCGATTTGAGCAGCAACTAGTGTAGCCATAATAGGAGCAGCTACAACAACTCCAACCCCTGTTTGTGCTGCTGCCATAGTGATAGCCACAGCTCCATTAATTGCAGCCATTATGATTTGATTAATCTTATTCATCATAAACTGCTTCTTCTTAACTTTTGTAAGTTCAGCATCTCTTTTAGCATCATCAACCCTTTGTCTTTCAGCATATAATTCTCTAATATCTTCTTGAGCTTGAGCATTACCTTCGTTTTGAGCTAACTTTTCATCCATCTCATCAGTAAGGTCTTGCCTAACGACATCATGCCTTTCATTTATAGCTTGCATTTCCAAGGCAAATCTATTGTTTAAGAATGTTGCTAGTGCATCAAAAGCCATACTATAGTATTCTCCAACCTTTGCTATTTTATCAGCCTGTAACTGAGCATCAGCCATATCTGAGTTATTCTGTATAACATTTACAGCAGCCTGGTGTTCAAGTCTATTGTTTACAAGGGCTTTTTGAAGGTTTTTATCATTCGTAATTTTCCTTGCATCAAACTGCTTCTGAGTTATCTCTCCTGACATTAAAGATTCTACAAGATTATTGTGTATGTTGTTGTGATGCTCAAATGCCATACTTGACTTTCTATCCATTTCTGCTGCCTGAAACTGCATATCACCTTCTTCCATAGCCTTCCTATTACCTCTTAGCTTATTCCATAAAGAGAAAAGCTTTAACTCTCCTGCCTCTGTAAAACCAACTACTGAATCCATAAATGATTTCTCAGCCTTAGCCTTATCAAGTGATTCTTTATTTTTAAGTGCTAATATTTTTCTTTGATAATCTTTCTCTAATTGTATCAGTAAAGAATTGTTAGTTTCTTTTTTAGCAACTTCTTCTGCTAGCATTTTAGTGATAAGCCTTCTTATCTTAGTCAGGTGCTCGGTTTTACCACTAATCACATCTTGATAATCTTGTGCATCTAAATTCTGTATTACGGTATATTTATTTTTAGCACTCTTAATTGTTGCAGACAGCATTTTAGCATCAGAAGAAGTTTCAATAGATTCCATTCTCTGAATGTTTGTTGTCATTAATTTAATCTCCTCAGAATACCTTTTTGTCTCAACCTCAAGGTGTGTGCTAGCAGCAGCAGAAAGCCTTTGGAAGTTATCTATAATAACTTCATCCATTATCTTAGCAAGAGCTTTATAATTTTCTTTTGTTTTATTTAGATAAGTGGCAGATATTACAGAAGGCCCTTTTAGAGATTTTCCACTAGTAGCCATAGCTCCATCAAGGTCACTTACAAATTTTCTAAATTCAGAAAGTTCAATATTTATATCTTGAATACTTGCTGTTGTACCTGTTATTTTTTTTGCAAATTCTGGCCCAACAGTAACTAGAAAGTCTTCTGCCTCCTTAACACCACCTGCTGTTGTTTTACCAAATTCATCAACCTCAGTTGCTAATATGTGGTAATAATCAGATGTTAACTGTAGTTCTTGTAGTCTAGCTTCATGCCTAACCATCTCACTTTCCTTCTTGTCATCATTCATTTTACGAAAAAGCTGTAAATCCTTTGAGTATTGAAGATTTAACTGCTTTCTCATTGTTTGCCCATTTTTAAGCTGTAAGTTTTCGGCATCTCGGATAGCCATAATACTGTTTGTAACAGCCATAACATGACCATTCAAATCGTTTTTAAGTTGATTTACAGTCCTACTAGAGTTTCTTATTCTATCGTTAGCCCACTTCTTATTATTCATAGCATCTATAAACTCCTGAGAGTTTCTATCGCCATTTGACTTCATAATATCCTCATTTTCTTGAACAATAACTCTGTTTTTTGCCACTGAAACTCTAATAAGGTCTTCCTCTATCGCTATCTGCTGTTTTAGATTGTCCATTTTTTGCTTAACATTCTCAAGGTCTTCTGAGTTCATAGCATTTTTAAGTAGCTTTAACTGCTTGTTTGATGCCCTCTCTAAGTCAAGAAATTTTAAAAGGTCTGGGAAGTCATTAACAAATGCCCTCATTAATTCTGACCTATCTTTAGATGCTTCATTATGTCCAAATATATCTGATAATGAATCTTGTAGGGCATCATTAAACCTTCTTTGAGCTTGTGCTGCCTCATCTGTTTCGTCTGCAAACATAACTAAGTATGTTACCACAGTAAGAACCCCCTGAGCTATAGCCCCCCAAGGAGTTGATGCCATTGTGACTTTTAATGCTTTTTGAGCCTTATCAGTAGCCCATGTACTTTTCGCAAAAGCCCACATACCTCTACCTGCTGCAAAAAGCCCCTTAGTAAAATTCATTAACCCTACTCCAGCCAATCTAAGTGTTAACCCAATAAGTGCAGCTATAACTAAATTAATACCTGCTTGAAATAGTTTTAACTTACTCTGGCTTGCAGATAAATCCTGAACCCATCTAGTAAGAGTATATATAGTTGCTCTCAGTCCTTCATCAAAGTTTTCTCCCATAGCTATACCTAACCCCTCCATAGCAGATTTCATTAGGGTCATATCGCCCTGTAGTGTGTCTAATCTTATTGCAGCCATTCTTGATGTAGCTCCCTCTGCTTGGTTTAATAATTGAACAGCAGGCTCTAAGCTTTCTATACTATTCATTAAAGCTAAGAAAGCAGGTGCAGAACGCTTATCTAATAAATTAACAGCATCTGTTAATCCAAAGCCCTCTTTTTTAAGCTCTTTCATCTTAGCAACCATGTCAGGCATATTATCAACAGTCCCTCCTAGTCTTTTAGAAAGTTTTGAACTACTATCTCCTAATTTTAAAAATATATTTTTCAGAGCATTACCAGCTATAGAACCATGAAGACCGTTATCTGCTAATTTCATTAAAGCTGCTGATGTCTCTTCCATTGTAAAACCAGCAACCCTAGCTACTGGGGCAACAAACTTCATTGATTCTCTAAATCTTTCAAGATTTAAGGCAGAACTTGTAAAAGCAGCAGCCATTGAGTCTGTAACTCTTTGAGTTTGTTCTGCATCATAATTAAATGCTCTTAAAACAGAACCTGCCGTTTGTGCAGCTCCAGCTAAAGACTCTCCAGTAGCAGCAGCTAAATCAAGTGTTGCACTTTGAACCCTTCTTATTTCATCAGCAGTAAAACCTAAACGAGCAAATTCCTCTTGTAGTTCAGCAACCTGAGTAGCTGTAAAAACAGTTGTTCTACCTAATTTCTCAGCAGATTCCTTTAATCTATCAAACTGTTTACCTGTAGCACCTGATATGGCTTGCACAGCAGCCATCTTAGCCTCAAAGTCAGCAAATACCTTTATAGTACCCCTTATACCACCCACAATAGCTCTAACGGCAAACGCAGAGGCTATAGCGACTCCAGCAGACTTAAATGTGGAAATCATCCTACTACCTGCACTATTCATTTTACCAGCAGCTCTAGTCGCACCACCCATACTTTTATTTAAAGTGCCAAATTGTTTTCCTAAAGTCCCTATTTGGGCTGTCTTAGCCTTATAGGCATCAGTATCTTTAGCAAGACCTTTTAGTTGTAGTCTTGCTTTTTTTAATTTTTTCTCTAAATCAATTAAACCTTTTAGGTCTGCTTTAAATTGGTATATTGTTGCACTCATTATTAAATATTATTTTAAATATAATTTCTTTTTAACTTTTTTAGTAGTTGCTCCACCTCCAGTAAGCTCATTATAATAACCTTCTTCTATAATCTCTTCAACATAAACATCTCCAGTTAATGTTAAGTCCCCTATAGTGAAATCAGCAACAACCTCTCCCCCATATATAGTAACTTCTCCACTATCACTTACTGTTATGGCATTTTGTCTAATCCAATCTCCCTTATTGTCCTTATACCCACCTCCTACTTGGAATATATCTGTAGGGTTATAAGCATTTGCCTTTCCTAAAACCACTTGATTACCTCTAGCTTTAAGGCTATCCCCAATAGTTATTGATTGTTGACCTGTTACATTATTAGATTGGGCTGTTGATATATCAATAAAAGAAGACATGCCTCCCTGTGCTTTATTAGCCCTATCCTGTTCTGATTTAGGTATAATATTATTAACATGCTCTTTAGTAGCATTATTAATGAATGTTATTCCAGATTTCCCAGTAACCTTCCTTTTACCACCACCTTTTCCGTCTCCTCCATAACTATTAGTTATATCTCCTTGGTGAGTCTCTATTTTCTGGAGTCCCCCATCTCCATACTTCCATTCTATTAATTCAACTTTAGTTAATTCATCCCTTCCAGGCTTGTAATCTGAAATTTTATTTATAGTCCAGTATGTATAAACCCCCTCTATTTTTAATTTAATCAAATCCCTCATGTCAACCTGTGAAATATCATTTGGGCTTAAATCCATCATACAACTTCTTAATGCAGCTCCCCCACTTATTTTTTCATAAAGACCTGCATAATACCTGTCAAATAATCCTTGTTCTCCATTATGATTATGCCAAGCAAGGCAACTGTCATATCCAGGATTTATGTTATTATAATTACTTGTGTATGAATAAGGGTATATATTTTTTGTTTGAGGGTTGCCTGAATCATCTGTTAACTGCCAATTAGGACAAGTGTGTGTGCCATGATAGTTTAATATTCTCGGCTTATATTTAACATTATTATCTGGTCTTTGTGTGCTATTAAACCAACCCCAACTAGGCATTTGATTCGCCCACATGCAAGGCATAATAGGGCCTGAAGCACTACTAGTACCAAAGGTTAAATTACCATTAGCCCCAGACAATTCCATTGTTGGTGAAAAGTATTTATTACCCATATCCTTAGCTTCTTTACGGTAAAGCTCTCCATGCTCTATTTCAAGTGCCCATAATTCAGGGCTTCCATAAGCATTAAGCATAGATAGATTCCTTCTATCAACTATTAAATCTCCATCATCAAGTTTGTATTTCCAAGTAATAGTCTGAGCAAGTTCTTCAATTAAAAACTTATCAGTCCATGTTGTTTTATCAAGCCTGGAAGTCCAGTCAAGAACCTTCCCAGAGCCGTAAAAAGTATCATAAGGTTCTACAGAAACTGTCTTTGTTGATTCATCAGCAGTCCAATGTAGATTAAACATATTTGTTATTCCTTTAAGGAAATCAATCTGATTAGTACATGGTAAGGATGCTGCCAAACTAACTGTAGATTCAGGAACTGTGGTGTTACTTGCGTGAGGCCAAACATGAAAGTTTTGGTTTTTAATACGAGAATAATCTATATGACAGCAATTACTATTTCTCCCCTTCATCCAAACCTGTATTTTATCCCCTATTTGTAAGTCAATTTCAAACCCTAAAGACTCAGGTATATAAGTACCATCAGAATTAGATGCGTTCCATCTACAAGAGTACCCATCAAAACTAGTGGCATTATATGGGGCATTTGTTGGTAAATAAGAGTTTCCTCCCCCTAATACACTACCTCCCCAAGAGTAAGGGTTGTTTGCATAATTATTTGCTCCAGAACTTTGTAGTATTTTACCATTAATTGTTATCCAAGCGAACCACTGACCACCATCATACCCTTGACTTTGATAAACTTCAGCATCATACATTATAACATATCTTCCAGTAAAAGGGCATACATACCCATTATTAATACTATTGTGACTTGTATTGTGTGTATGTATATTAGCAGGGTCTGTCTCAAATTGCATTATAGGAGACCATGTCCTATATGTATAAGTACCCCAACCAGTAGCAGGTAGGTTTGGGAAGTCGTTGTCTTCTGCATTTCTTGATGCTGCTAAAGAAAAGCTTCCTCCGTCACCCATAGCCGTTCCAGTGTTATCATATTCCTCTCCACTAGTGTAAGGTAAAATAAGTTTTTTGAAAAAAGAAGAGTCAAAGAAGTTACTATCAAGATTATAACCAATCTGTTCAAATATTAATCTTATTATTGACCTAACATAAGTAGCAGGGTGAAAATCTCTCAATGATTTAGGTTGATTAGGTGTTGGTGCAGCGTAAGTCCCTGGAAACCAAGCACCATAATCTATTACTGGATATACATAGTCTATATTACTTTGATTGTTAGACCAACTAGAAACAACATTATCGTAATTTTTTTGATGAGTAGGGAGTGGTAATTCACAAATTTTAAGTCCCTTTAATAGCTCAGGCCAATATGTTGGGTCTTGCAGTATATGACATTTATATCTTCCCCCTTGCCCAGTTATAGATTGTTCTATTCTCGCATAGCCTTCAAAGACAAAAATACCATTTGCCTGTATTCTAGCCTTATGCCAGCTTATCTTATCTAAGTCCCTAACAGACCCCACTCCAGTAAGTGTTTCTATCCATTTTTGGTTATGCTTACTAGCTGGTAGCTCAAATGTTTTAGAATAACCAGCACTTCTTTTACCTGGGTCTCTTAAATCTGCACTTGTAAATGTTAAAGCCATTAAGTTTTGGTCTCTATCCATTATATCAAGATAAGTCCATTCGTAATTAGGAACACTAATAGATGTTGTTGCATAAACAGGCACTATTCTTTCACCCATTTCTGTCATTAATTCTCTTATTTCAAATTTAGATATTTTACAAATTGGGTCTGGCCCAGTAACCACAATTCTGAAAAATTCATTTTGACTTTTCATAAAGTTTTTAGGGCAATTCGCAGCTCCCCCACCACCATATTCCGTTATCATTTGAGTAACATTATTACATGGTTGTCCTACAATACCAGGGCTATAATACTCATATAAAATCATGTCACCATCATAAGTGAAGGGGCAACATATTTCATGAGTTCCTGGGTCGTATGTTTTATCCCAAACCCAGGGTAGTGATGTTGTATCATTGTTTAATCCATTATTTTGAACAGCTTGCTCCGAACCACCGTAACTTCCTTGTGGATGCCAATATTCCCCATACATCCACTCTAGGTGACAATCCTTCATTTCAGCAATCTCTATTAAACAATTATACCCATTACCTCCACCATAATTTTCTTCACAATTAAATAACTCCTCCTTACTTCTTATTCCAAACCTATCTCCACTTTCAATACTTGGGGAATACTGTCTAGTGACACCTCTACCTAAACAAGACATGTGGATATGTTTCATATCAGCTTTATATTCAATGAAACCATTACTGTATTTCCAATTTGCAGTATGGACATAAGGAGTTATAAATGCGTCATAATGCTTCCATAATAATTCAGGTTTATAAAATCCAGCAGCATCTACATCAATAGAGTTATTAGAGTGTGTTTTTAGGTATTCCCATGGAGCTTCTGTTCCTGTTCCCCTGACAACCAGTAAATCGTTACCCCCATCCATTATCTCAAAAGATAAGGCATGTTCTATTTTGACTGTACTTCCATCACTAGGACTTATAAATTCTGCTCCTGCTTTTGGGTATAAATATAACATTCTACCAGCTTCGGTGTCTTGGTCTCCATCAATAACTCTATTTTTAACATTACAAGCATCAGCAGGACAGCAGTGCCAAAGACTATTATATAATCCATTAAATTCTATAGGTGTTGTCCCATCTTTTTGGGTAAACTTAAAAATAAAAGACATATTATATTGTGGTGGTTGAAACCCAAGATTTGTCCCAGCCATGTATGGGAAGTGGGGATTACCCTGTGCAGCATAAAAACCAGTATCTCCATAGGTAGTGTACCCAGGGTCACAATCACCAAAAGATTGTATGTCCACAATATTCATTTGAAACCCCTTTCTAGGGTAGTTACTTGCATCAAAATCAGGTAGGTGATTAAGAATCACCCCTGGATTACAACTGCCATAATTTCTACATGTATCAGTAAAGGCATCTTCACTATCAACTCCTGTTTGGTAAGTTACATCAACAGATGCTACCCCCTCTTCCTTACCTATCTCTAATATTACATCTTTTGCTACTGGCGAGTGTCCCATGTTAGTTCTTTTGCGTTAAAGTGTGTTCTGATAATTTGTATTTAAACTCTATGTAATTAACATTGTTTTCTGTGTTGTATATTTGGTAAGACCCTTTATCAATAATTATAGCCACCAATACAGAACCGTTAGTAAGGCCAGCATTTTCAGCACTATTATCCACCCTTCTCACAATCCATGCTTCTGGCGACACTATTAACTCTTCAAGCCATATTGCCACATCATCTGTTAATGGTTGGGAAAATACTGAAAAACTATCCTCCCTATCATTCCATAAATTTGTAGTAGAATGTTGTCCTGTCATTATCCCAAATTGAGGTCTCGCTGTTCTACTAAAGTTTGTGTGTCTATTAAATGTTGTTCCAGAAACATTAACACTTTTCTCCTCCTTACCTGTAGCTAAAAACCAATCAATCCCTCCCCTCATATTTCTAAAAACAAATGTTGTTACATTCTTGCCTCCACATTGTTCATCTCTCTTTACAGTGTAAACCTGTTTTGGAGGGCCATTTTTAACTGCCGAATTAGAGGTGTTAGTATAATCAAATTTTATAGAATACTCATTACAAAGTAGATTACCAGCAGCATCTATTAAGATATATTGAGCAGCCCCTGCATATAGCATTATCATAAATTCTGCTAATACTGGGTGTATTGGGAAACCGTATGTTCCATCTATACCACCTGCTATTGTATGTATTTGATAAGAATTTCCATTGTCTTCGTTTGTAAGGGTAATTCTTAGTTTGCGATTTGAAGTTAACCCCACGATACCTTGGTAATAATACCATCCAGCCCCAATATCAAAATTAACAGCGTTTCTTTGAGCCATATTTGTGAGTGGTACGGCCATACTACCAGGAGTAGTTCCAACTCCACTTGCGTTACCTTTATATTGTACATAGGAATCAATTCTTACATAATCAGCTTTACCAGAATCCATACTGTTATTTTCCCATACCTGAGTGTTGATTGGATGAACATTAAATACATTAGTGAACTTCCCATCATCATAATCCACTGTAATAGTTCCAGCAGTTGTTAAGAGCACTGGACATAACTCAACCTTAAATCTTCTCTCAAACATTTCCTCATGACCTCCACACCAACTCTGGCTAAACCACTCTTTTTTATCAAGAAAATATTGCCTGCAATATTCAGCTACATTACATTCATAAATTTGATTCCCAGAGTCGGAGTATGCGTTAAATTCAACCCCTGTATTAACCCAGGTAGAAGAGCCATGTGGGCTGTTTACATGTAATATTCCTCTAAAGTGAGCAGGTTGACCTAGGCTAACTTTTGTAGATATAACTATAGGTCTTTGACATGTTACATGAGTCCCATGTGGTTGAGCATATATTGACCAGTTTATTATTGATGCCATTATTTATTTCCTTTTAATTGTGTATTTATTGCTTTGTTAACTTGTGTCATTATTATAGCCGATATATCTGACATTATCTGTTTAAAAACCTGAGATTCTATCTCATTAAACCATCCAGCAGCCTTAACTACAGTTCCTCTATTGGAAGCTGATTGAGCTACAGCAAAGGCCATTTTTTTAGCCATAACATCATTAAGGTTATATTTTCTTTTAACCCATTTGATTAAAGCCTTTATATATTGACTTTCTCCTCCTGGGTCGCTAAATGCTCCGTAAGGGACATCAGTTGATTTCCTAGCAAACTTTGAACCACCATTATTAAGTCTTACAGCACTATCATTAGCTTTAAAATCCCAAGTCATCATTACGCTGCTGACAAAAGGAATATCTGCCTTAAAACTGTCAGCCGTTTGGCCTGTTGTAGAATGAGGTAGTTTATTCCCTCCCCTTGCTCTAGTGAATTGGCTTTTCATTAATCTAATAACATTAGATTGAGTTGACCCCATTAGGTTTGCTATGACATTATCTATTATCATTATTCAGGGTTTCCTGTTTCGGACTCTGGATATACAGGTGGAAAGTTAGTAGGGTCGTTACAAGGGTCAACCTCTGACGGAGGGAAACAACATGTTCCGTCATCAAATGTTGCGTTTACATCATAATTAATAGCTCCTGGGTCAGTACAACCACAAACTCCATAGAAAGGAGCACAAGGGTCAAGACAAGGCTCATCACCTCCACCACTACCACCACCACAAGGGTCAACTGTAGCAGCAATTTGAGCTATAACATCAAATCTTACTTGTAATGTGACTAAATTATCATTAAACATACCTTTACTTCTGTTTATTGTAATCTTATGTTTAGGTAGGTAAGCAGTACATCCTCCACCTCCACTAATACCTAACGCTAAACAGGAAAACATGTTCCACATTTTAATTTCTAAATTTGCGAATATACCAGCAACATCATCATCAAACACCTGAACACCCTGAAGGCTTCCTGATGTTACAGGTCTTGCTAAAATTAAATCAAAAGTATAAACCTCTCTAATGCCTTCTGAAACATAAGAGGTAGGGTAATCTATATTTAACAAATCATAACAAATGTCATGGTCAAAATTTATTGCTTCTGGTGGCCCAAATTTAACAGTACAAAAACCAGCAGTATCTGCACAAGATTTAAAATCTGTCATTAATTGAACTATATCGTATGTCATTCCGTATGTAGGCATATCTTATTTTTTAGTTTTTGTTTTTTTCATTTTAGATTCATATTGCTTTTTACAGTTTCTATGTATCAATTTCCCTGTATCTGGAGTCTTTCTCCAAGAACAAGTACATCCTGTTAGTTTACCACCACATTCTGCACAATTATTAATTTTAACTTCTTCTTTGTTCATTTTATTTATTTGATTTTCTCACTATCTCTGAATAAACCTTCTCAAATGAAGTTACTGCATTTTTCCAACTCATATATGTTAAAATCTCATATAAATCTGTCAAAAGAACACTATTCACTGCATTGTTGTTGGGTAATGTAAATAACCCCTCTTTTGCTATATCATACAAGCTATTCAGCCAACCATAACCACTTATAGTGTTTTTGGCTGCGATTCTAGCTTTTCCATCTCCATTGTCTTCAGAGAGATTAGGAAACTGTTCATTAATTGACTCTCTAGCTTGAGCAAAAAAAAAGCGACATCCCAAACGGTTGCCATATCAAGTTCTCTAAAAAGCTTCTCCCTCTCATCTACAACATGGTCTTTAATTATTCCCATCTCCTCCCCTTCTTTTCTGCATAGTATAGCTACCTGTCTTGGTAAAATATCTAAATTACCATTCTCTAGGTTTTTATTATTCATTTCTATTTGCTCTGCCTCAATATAAGTTCCAAAGTTTTGCTCTCTCATTCCTGGTTTAGGTAAAGTATAAGTGACATCCCTAAACTTAAATTTATCTAACTCTATAGGCATATATTGTTCGTTAACAAAATTAATAGATTTAATAAGGTCTTCTACTTCCTCCAAGGAACACATAGCTATTTCTTCTTCATCTAAACCACTCCAAAAGCAAGCTATTTTTGTATTGAACTGAATGTTATCTAAACTAACCTGTAAACTCAGAACTTCTTCACTCATTTCCTGCTCTCTATATTCTTTTGAAAGCTCCTCTTCTGTTTTTTGAGCCCTAACCAGCTTTGAAAAGCTAAGAAATTTTTCAAATGTTATCTCAGTCCATCCTTCTGGAATATTAATTTCCTTCTCGTTTATTATTATTGTCTTCATTAATTTAAAAGTGTTTTATCGTTATCACAGCCTGGATTGATTAATGCCATCTTCTCAAGCTTTTTCATTGTTTTTATTAGTATTTTTGACAGTTTTACTATAACTTTGTCAATATTAAGGTGCTCCCTCTCAATAGCACATAAATAACCTAAAGATGCCCAATAAACCATATTAGGTAAAGTGTAAAACCACTTATCCCTCATTAAAGAGTCTTTGTACGCATAAGACCCTGTTTCATTGTGTACCTCTATAATTTCTGCCAATACAACCAGAAATTCCTCATAATCCTCATCTTCAACAGTAATCCTATCCATAAGAGATTGAATCTCTTGTAAATACTCCACTATTATGCCTTGATGCCTTAAATTCATACAAAAAATATCTTGCTCAACATTCATGTTGGCAAGTATAGGAAAAATTTTACATTTTCTTAGTAAATGTTTGGAACATTTTAACCCCATGCTAATATCTTATTACCTTTTCCGAATAAAAACCTCATTCTCATCATTAAACTATCGGCATAATCAGGCGACCTTCCTATGGATTGCTTGATTTCTTTCTTAGATAGTATAGCTAATTTACCATCTAAGTCAATATTTTTTCTTCTACACACCTCTAACTCCTCAATTATCTTGTTGCGAATGTCAATATCCTTCTCTTTTATTAAAATATTACCTGCATTTATCTGTTCTGCTAGTTTATAATAGCATTGTGTCTTTAAATTTTGGTAATTCTCAGCCTTTATTGCTTTTGAGTTGTTTATAAAGGGAGTAACCCCTTTCATGTAATGAGAAAGGTATTGTCCTACTCCATCAGAATCAATCACTATATTCTTTCTGCTAATCCCATGCTTCTCTGCCAAATCTTTAATTAACATTTCAATATGATTGGCTGAACTTTTATCTTCTGTAATTATTTCCTCAACAGTAAGTCCTTTCCAGCGAGTTATAACCATTTTATCACTACCCATTAAAGCTACATCACAAGAAAGGAACGCTTCTTCATCTTCCACTACCTTATTCTTAAAAACATTCAACAAAGCTTCATATTCAAACAGCTTATCCTTCCCCTCATCATATTCCCAGTTACCATGAAGAAGTCTTTCCCTTGATACAGGGTCAAGTTTTCTTAACTGCTCTTCATAAAATCCAGATATATGGGGGTTATCCTTTAGTTTTGCCTGAACAAATCGCTGGTGACTAGGTAGATTATCGTCCCTCCACTGTTTATAGAAGTCATATACCCAGTTCTTAGCTGGATTACAACTCATAAGTATCTTTGGCCGAAGGCCAAATTTCGCTAATTGGTAGCGAATCCTTGATGCAACGACATTTTTCGCTTTTTCAGTACATTGATTCACCTCATCAATAAATGCCCCAGATATTTCCAGTGAACCAAGTGAGTCAAAATTAGGGTCGGCTGGATATTGATAAAGGTCTTTCAATAGAATTTGGCTGCCATTTACAAATTCAATAACATTAGATTGGGCATTAAACTTATATACCTCTCCTTTTTTAACATTCCAGTCAGAACAAACGGTAAAGAAAGAATTAAGGGTTGTCTCTTTTAATGTCTTTAGTACGGCACGACCCATTAACCAGCGAGTTCCAGGGTATCTTAAACAAGAATACAACAACCAGGCTGCTCCGAAGTAAGATTTCCCACCACCAGCACTTCCCCCAAAGAGAATCTCGGAAGACTTTTCGTCATGCAAATACTCCCAAGCCTCATGCTGCTTTATGGTTGGGGTGAAATCAATCTTCATTCCTCTTTCTTAATTTAAGAATATAATTAAGAGGGGTCATAAGAAGGTAGTGTGTAACTAAAAATATTAATACTATTGGTAAAATCCATATCATAAGGATAAATGCAAATATGACTGTGAATATTGGTAAATCTGGTGGTAAGTTCATTTATAAAGCGTCTAGGTTAGATAACATTGTGTTTGGGTATGACAGTAAGAATGGTCTTGTAATGTTAAAGTTCTGCGTTTCTTCCACTACCATTGGTTCATTTCCTGCTGGCCTTGTACTTGGTTCGTTAGCCCATTGAAATAATTGTATATAAGCAGAGCTTGATGACCCTAGTAACAATCTAATTTCTGCCATTGATAAATCGGCTATCTTGTAGTAAGGTGTTGATGAACTATCAAAAGGAAATCTTAACTCAAATCTTATTACTGAATTAGATTCGCTTCCACTTGCTTTCTCTCCTCTATCTGCTTCTGGAGTCATTACTTGGAATCTTAAATGCGATATTACTGCTGGTGGTGCTGCCATAATTTTATTATTTTAATTGATATTAATTTATTCTAAAAGGTTCTTGATATTGTAATTTATTTTTATTATGTTTGTAAACTCATTTGTTTTTCAGAGTATTTATTAATGATAAAGAAATGTATGTTATTTTGCTTGTCAAAATAGCTGTAAAACTATTAAAGTAGGGGATGTTATATCTAAATATCATTCTCCTCTCCTTCAGGCTTAGTATAATTAAACACAAATGAATCTCCTCCACTAGTAACATCAACCCTGTCTATTGCCATACCCTTCATCTTTGCAATATCTTGTAACAGTAATCTACAGATGTTTAAATCTCCACTTCTATAACCCTTGCTATATAAGTCGTACAACATCATTGTATGCTTATCAACCTCATATTGCTTCTCTTCATCAAACTGCTCTTTAAAATACTGTAAAGCTCTCTTGTAATAGATTGAAGCTTGTCTTCTTTGAATCCCCCAATTCTTATCACAATACTCAATAATATCAGTATATCTAACTCCTTGTAATACTAATTTAACAACCTCAGAAGTCCTCTTATGGGCCTCCAGCTTAGTAGCTTTACCTTCAAATTTAGTCTGAACATTATCCAGACCAATGGCAGTTATATCAGCTTTAATATCTATCTTTTCTTCCATTTTATTTAGTGCATAATAATTATTTTACAAATATACAAAAAAGTTTCTTACATGTCAAGGTAATATGTTACATAAAGTGCATAATAACTGGGGGTTGAAAATCTAGTGTGAATATCAGACTACCCTGTAATACAGGTCTTCACAGGTAAATTGGAATTTTTTTTTATTTTTTTTTATTTATTGCCTTATATCCCCCCTGAAGACTATCTATTGACTTGTATTAGTGTAATATAATGTTTATGAATTGCTACCCTATACCTACCCCCTCTCTCTCTCTCTCTCTCTCTCTTTGTTTCTTTGTTTGTTGTTTACTCTCTGCCTACTACCTACCTACTGACTACCTACCTACTGACTGACTACCTACCTACTACCTACCTATTGACTACCCTACTACTACCCTACTACTACCCCCTACTATCTACCTATTGACTGCCTACCCTACCCCTACCCTCTACCTACCCCCTACCTACTGCCTACCCTCTACCCCTTAACTCTACCCCCTACCTCTACCCTCTACCCCCTACCTATTAACTGCCTATTGACTGACTGCCTGACTGACTGACAATAAAAAAAAAGCATAAAAAAAGAGGGGACAAATTGCCCCCCCTCTCTACTGCCTACCTACTACCTACCTACTACCTGCCTACTCTACTACTTCAATACTTAATATGGTTGTATATTCTTGCCAGAAACTACCACCTGAAAATTTAATAGATAAATCATAGTCAATACAATTAGTATTAAGATAATCTTTTATTTTTGCTATCTTATTAACTTTGCCATCTTCCTCTATTGCTACTCTGAATTTATTATCTTTTCTTTTATATCGGCTAAAGGTATTATATATTAACTTTTCTACCTTGTTTAGTTGTTCGTTTAGTTGTTCGTTTAGTTGTTTGTTTGTTGTTTCCATTTTGTTTATTTATTTAGGTTAGTTAGTTTTATTTTGTTTTCTTTTATTTCTTTTTCTATTTCTTGCCTATTCATTAACATAAATTGATATAAGTACTTAGATGTTGTTCGGCTATACTCTAAAGCATAAGTATCTAACAATATATTTTTAGTATTATTTTTATACTCTATTGTTGCAATTATAGTATCATAACTTTGGAATATGTGTTTACAATAATCTTTTTTTGTTTGTATTGTTTCAAATTGGTTAGCAATAAAATTGCCGTTTCTACTTCTTAAATTTTTTGTTTTTGTTTTCATTTTGTTTATTTTTAATTATTATTTGTTGTTTGTTTTATCTTTGTTTTATTAAATTGTTTGTTAATATATATACTATTAAATTGTTTACTTTGTCAAAACTATTTAACTTGTTATTGTGTAAAGGTTCGCAATTTAACGGATATATCAAATAGTCTCTTATTATATAAGCTAGTAAATTATAGCCGTTTGTATTTTCTTTTGCATAGTCTTTTTTAAAAAGTGTTAACGCTTCAGATAATTTTAACTCACTCCTTCCTTTATTTCCTAACTCTAACTGAAAAACGCTATTTTTAAACGCTTCTACTATCTTTGTTGTTTGTTTGTTGTTTGTTGTTTTCATTTTCTTTTTTTATTTAGTTTTATTTATTTGTTTTTGTTTATGTGTTTCTTTGTATTCAATTAGTTTATTGTAGTCCGTACATTCTGCAATTATTTTTGTATTATTTAATATAAGAGTATATTTTTTATTATGTTTTGTTATTGTGTATTCCATTTTTTAATTGTTTATAATTTGTAAAAGTGTAAAGGCTACTAAAGATAAAAACCCTGATATATATATAATGTCAATTAAGGTTGTAATTACTTTGTTTGTTTCTTTTGTTGTTGTTGTTTGTTTTGTTTTCATTTTGTTTTTTTAGTTAGTTGTTTGTTTAATTATAGTGCAAAGATACACTCAAAAATTAAGCCACCAAACAAAATACCACTTTTTTTACTTAATATGCTAGTTTATAATCATTCTAAATAAGGAAAATAGTTTGTTTTTTATTTGCTTTTATGCTTTTATTTTCGCATAGGTTGTAATACAATTTTTTTAATAGATATGAACGCGTACACGAATAACAAATTTTTTTACATAAACAAACAAAACAACAAAAAGTTATTAACAATCTTGTTATTTAGAATGAGTCTAAATAAGGGGGTCAATCCCCTATGTATAAAAGGAAAGTTAGCGTACATTTGTCTATGTAATTTTGAAAAATAATTCTCCTTATAAAAGGAAAGTTAGCGTACATTTAACCTTATAAAAGAAAAAGAGGGGAAAAATTTATTTTACGACAAAATAGATTATTTCTCCCCCCTCTTTACAAACAAACAAACAAATTTTAATAGGCTGATGCACCCATTCTTTGGTTATCCTCATAACTTTGGGACTCCCATTCATCTTCAGAATGATTAGTTAATTCGTGCATATACCTCTTTAATTCCTCTCCTATATCTGCCAATGATACTCCAACCAACCTAGTATTCTTCCAATTACCTATCGTACAATCGTTCTGTATAGAACCTAACATTCCACCACCTAAATAGTTCTGATATGCACTCATTTTCTCCCCTTCCCAACTAGGTGTAAACAATCCTAAGTTAATTTCAATACCACCCCCCCTATGGCTTAATTCTTGTCTAATTACTGCATTTACTACTTTTTCTCTTAAATTTTTCATTTTGTTTGTTTTTAGTTATTATTTTATAGTGTAAATTCCAATTTTTGGTAATTCTGCTAATGTTTTACTATTTTGTTTTATTTTACCTGTATCTTGGTAAACTTTTTCGGCTATCTTACTATTTTCTTTTCTGCCAATATCAAGTATATTTTCAACCTCAGTAATACTTAACTGATAGTGTTCAGCAAATAAAGTATCAGTTAAATAATTGTTGAGCCATTCTAAATATAAAGTATGGCACTCTTCTTTTGTGTAATTTTTCATTTTGTTTGTTTTTGTTTGTTAGTATATTATAAATAGACAACAAATAATTGACTTATCCTAATTTTTTACCTATTATTTTTAAATAAAATTTCTTTTATCTGATTAAACTCTTTATTTGTTATGCTTAACTGATTAGTAAAATTACCCTCATAGTCCCAAAATTTAACACCTACCTTATAATAATCTACCTCATTTTGAGCCAACTTATATCCATCTATCTTAATTTGCTTTAATTGTCCTTGTCTATATTCTTTTGTTTTCATTTTGTTTGTTTTGATTAGTTATATAGTAAATAGACAACTTATTTTTGACAATACCAAATTTTTAAGGCACTTTTTTAATTCCACTAGAGTAAAATGAATTTAATACCTCAAAAATTTGGCAATATCGTTTTTTTTTATTATAATTTGTCTTATGTTTTATATCCTACCAGTTTCGTGGTATATACCCAGAACCACAAAGAAGATAAAGAAAAAAATCATTATTATATCCCACATATTTTATTTGTTTAGTTAATAAAAGGTTATTTAGCGTACATTTGTTGCTTAAAAGGGTTTTTAGCGTACAATTAGTTAATAGTCCCATAACAACAATACATAAGTATGCAAAAAGCCAAAACTATCAGTATCAGTTCTTGTATATTCGTTAATTTATTCATATTAAACGATATAGTTTTCGTGCAAATCCTCTAAATCATCTTTATCTAAAATCATATCAGGTTCATTCTCAGCAAATCCCCATATTCCATTATCCCTAACCTGAAACATTAAAGCACCTTTAATCTTAATTTCAGTAATTTCTGCACCAAAATCCTTTAAATCTTCCAACATTTTTTTCGTTTCCATTTTTTTATTTAGTTTTAGTTAATTCATTATCATTATATACTCCCATTATATTATTTGCCATCATTTCGTACTCATCATACATTTCGTTATAGTATTCTTGTGCTTCATCAGTAAATATAGTAGCATATCCATCAGACAATCCATCTTTTATTTCTCTTGTAGTATCAGCACCAAAATTCATTTCAGTTATTTGTGTAGCAAGTTCATCTATAAATTCCATAAATCTGCTATTGTCTATATAAGTTTTGTGTATTACTTTCATTTTATTTAGTTTTAGTTAAATTTATTTTTTACAATATCAAGCAAATTTATTACATCTCCTATTGCATACTCCTCTTCACATCCCATATATTTATCCTCTAAGTATTTTCTCCTATATTCTAAAAATCCGTTTAAGTAGTCAATTCTTTCTATTACATCTATTTCTGTTGGCTCAAAATCATTTCCTTGTATAGCATCTAATATATTTTCTACTGATAATTTAATTTCTTTTTTCATTTTATTTAGTTTTAGTTATTAGTCGGTTGTACATACTACATCAAATCCATATTGCCCCATACTATCTACTGGGAAACCATCAAATTCAGTATCAGTTTCCATATCCCTTATCAACATCATCATAAAATCCTCTACACTATCAAAATTTATATCATAATTATTATATAGTTTAGATATGTTTTTCTCATCTACTCTAATCTTAATTGTAATTTCTTTT
>Ga0115000_10001742_pt1 | contig 19079 bp, 20 predicted proteins | sample ArcticOcean_MG_C_6_FD_89690 | JGI IMG/M metagenome (GOLD analysis project Ga0115000, IMG submission 89690) | Marine microbial communities from western Arctic Ocean - ArcticOcean_MG_CB8_128 | ecosystem: Environmental > Aquatic > Marine > Oceanic | place: Arctic Ocean: Canada Basin | collected... | reverse complement strand
TCTTAGCTTCTTAGCTTCTTAGCTTCTTAGCTTCTTAGCTTCTTAAATCCCTTTCGATTAATGAAAGGCTAGCTTGAAAACTTGGCATTGCAAATATTTTCGCTTGATAATCAAGTAATGGTTTTAGATGCCTGTTGAGTGGTAAGTTTATTCCCAAAGACGGCAAGCGCCATAAGATAGGAGCAAGATAACAATCAATTAGAGAAAAGTCTTGAGTCATAAAAAAACTAAATTCTTTAAATGTAGGGGCAACGGTACTTATTTCGTTCAATAGCTCTTCTCTTAACATAACTAATTCTTTTTCGGAGAGAGTTTTAGCCGTTAACTTGTCGACCAGTGGGCACCAATCCTGATCAATGCGAAGCATCAATGATCGAGTATCTGCTCTTGATACTGGATAGACTGGCAACAAAGGAGGGTGAGGAAACCTCTCATCTAAATATTCAAGCATTATCCCAGTGTTGTAAAGAGCAAGTTCTCTATCAACTATAATAGGTAAGCAATGGTATGGGTTTAGTGCCAAAATCTCATCAGGAGCCTCTTCAAGCGAAGTTTCCCTTATTTCGCAGACAATATCTTTTTCTGCCAATACTATTCTTACTCTATGGCTGTAGTGATCGTCTTTTTCAGAATATAAAATCATGGGTCCTCTGGGTTATTTATTAAAATTCTAGTGATAATCTTTTTGATACTCTCTAAAAAGCAGATAGGCAAAAGATGTAAAAATTATAAAAAATAAAATTACATACCAACCTATTCTTTCCCTATCAGCTCTGCTTGGCTCCCCAACATAAGTCATGAAGTTTACAAGATTATATATTACTTCATCAAATTCAGCTTTGGACAAAGAGCCGGTGTTAGGAGTCGTCTTCAGATACCCGCACTGCTCTTTTGTAATATCATTTCTAGAGAGATCTCTCTTAACTCCTCCATTAGAAGCAATAATAGGCACATCTTTGCAAGAAAGTATTTGCTGCCCTTGCAAGGATGCAAGCACATTTGGCATAGCCGCACCAGGATAGACCATATTATTAACACCATAGGGCTTTGATGAATCTTCATAAAAAGTCTTGAGATAAGTGTAGACCCAATCAGATCCATGCAATCTAGTAACCAGCGTTAGATCGGGTGGGCTAATGCCAAACCAAGACTCAGCAGTAACTTTATCCATCGAGCCGGTCATCCTGTCACCAAGCTTTACTGTTTGACCATACACTAGGTTTGAAGAGAGCATTTCCTCAGGTATCTCTAAATCTTTTGCGATTCTATTCCAGCGAGAATATTTAAGCGAATGACAGCCATAACAATTATTCATAAAAGTTACAGATCCTAGTTGAAGTGATTCGAGGTTATTTAATTGAGGTTTAAATGTTTCACATTCCCCATAATCACCACATGGAGCAGACTCAGATGCAAATGTATTAATAAAAATGAAACATAAAAAACTGATAATCAGTAATTTTTTCATAGTCTCTCTGGCACTGGTTTTGATGTCTCTATAGATGTATATATTGGCATCAGGAGAAAGAATGCGAAATAAATTACAGTCCCTACCTGACTTAGAGTTGTTCTCAGTTCAGTCACTGGCATAGTCCCAAGCCATGCCAACATCAACCAACTTAAAACAAAAGTTATCATCGCTATTTTGCTTAAATTACCCTTATAGCGAATGGAAGCAGCTTTACTTCTATCTAGCCAAGGAACAACAAAAAGAATTGCTATGGCCGCACCCATCACAATCAAGCCTCCCAATTTATCAGGGATAGCTCTCAACATAGCGTAATAGGGTGAGTAGTACCAAACAGGTGCAATATGATCAGGAGTGCTTAATGGATTAGCTTCTTCAAAATTAGCAAGCTCCAACATATATCCTCCCCCCTCAGGGAAGAAAAACATAATGATTGAAAAAACTATTCCAAAAATACCAATTGCAACCAAGGCATTTAAAATCTTATATGGAAAAAACGGTACGCTGTCCAAAGGAACACCATCCTCGTCAAGATATTTTTCAATATCAACACCTTCTGGATTTCCAGCTCCAACCTCGTGCAATGCTACCAAATGCATGAAAACTAAAGCTATAAGAATTAAAGGTAATGCAACTACATGCAAAGCGAAGAAACGAGAAATTGTTGCACCTGAAATATAGTAGTCACCCCTAACCCACAACTCTAGAGATTCTCCAATGTATGGAATGGCTCCAAATAATGAAATAATCACTTGAGCACCCCAATACGACATTTGGCCATATGGTAATACATACCCAAGGAATCCTTCGGCCATCATAACGAGATAAATGGTCATCCCAAAAATCCATACTAATTCACGAGGCTTATGATAGGAGCCATACATCAGACCGCGAAACATATGCAAATACACTACTGCAAAGAACAGTGAAGCGCCTGTTGTATGCATGTATCTAATAATCCAACCATAATCAACATCTCTCATAATGTATTCAACTGAGGCGAATGCGCCTTCTTCGGTATTCTCATAACCGAACATTAACCAGATACCGGATACGATCTGAATGATTAGTACTACTGAAGCAAGTGCACCAAACATATACCAAAAATTTACTTTTTTAGGTACCGGATGTTTTGATAAATGGCGCTCGTAAGTATTTTTAATTGGCAGTCGATCATTGACCCAATTAAATATTCCTGAAGATTGATTTGACATTATGCTATTTCCCCATCTTCCCCTATGGTTAAAATATTTCCACTAAAAGTATGCGGTGGAACCTTCAAATTCGTCGGTGCTGGAACACCTTTAAATACTCTGCCTACTATATCAAACATAGACCCATGACAGGGACAAAAAAACCCTCCAATCCATTCTTGATCCCATGGTTGGGGCTCCATCTCAGGATAATATTTAGGAGAGCAACCTAAGTGCGTGCATACCCCAGCTATAACAGTAAACTCATCTGAGGTTGATCTAGTTGGATTGATATTTCTATAGGGCTCATCGATGTTAATAGATTGAGGGTCATCTAGTTTTTCCTCTATCTTAGTAAGGCTTGCAAGAGCCTCTTTTGAATGTCTGATAACAAACACGGGTTGCTTTCTCCAGGCAACTTGAATTTTTTGACCAACTTGAATTTTAGAAATATCAACTTTAACAGGAGCGCCAACTGCCTTAGCCTTTGCACTCGGATTCCATGCAGATAAAAAAGGAACTGCTGCAAATGGAACTCCAGCAGCTCCAAAGCCTGCCGTCATGCCGATTAAAACTTTTCTTCGTGTGGTAAGTTTGTCTTCCATTAAAGGAATTAGCGTTTTGAGAATTGAGAGCTTTTTCTAGCTTTCTTGAGACCTGGTTTCTTTCTTTCAACTTTTCTATCATCTCTTGTCAAAAAGCCAGCAGATTTGAGCTGCGACCTAAGAGATTCATCATATTCTAGTAAGGCTCTTGAAATGCCATGTCTAATTGCTCCGGCCTGACCGAAGCTACCGCCACCTTTTACCATTGCTTTAATATCAACTTGCTCATCAAGCTCTGTTAATTTTAGAGGTTGGAGTACAAGCATCTGAGCGACCTGTCTCCCAAAGTAATGAGAAAGCTCTTTATCATTTACCATGATCTTACCTTGACCTTTAGAAAGGTAGACTCTTGCGGAAGAAGTCTTACGTCTACCGGTTGCATAATGGATAGCTGTGCTCATATTTTTGGTTCCCAAATTTGAGGTTGTTGTGATTCATGAGGGTGCTCAGAACCCTGATAAACTTTTAATTTTTTGTACATCTGTTTACCAAGCTTATTCTTTGGAAGCATTCCCTTTACAGCTTCCTCAATAACATATTCTGGCTTAGTCTCTAATATATCTTTTAAAACTCTTGTTTTTAATCCGCCAGGATAAAGAGTATGGGTGTAATATTTTTTATCTTCCAGCTTATTTCCAGTAACTTTGATTTTTTCAGCATTAATTACAATAACGAAGTCCCCACCATCAGTGTGAGGTGTGAAAGTTGCTTTATCTTTTCCTCTTATTTTGTCTGCAATTTTTGTAGCAAGACGACCCAATATCTTATCTGAGGCATCAACTATGACCCATTCATGGGTAGCGTCTTCTTTTCTTAGAGAAAGAGTTTTCATTTTATATATGTTTTAAAGAAAAATTAGATGCGAATGTTAATGTTTAAGCGCAATTTAATCAATATTTTAATGCATTTAGTTTACTTTTTTCTCTAAATCTTCAAGATATTTTTTACTGGATATTTCATGCAATCTGCTTGCAGATCTTTCCCATAGAAATTTTAACTGGGTTCCCGTATATAAATTTTGTAGCAATGCACCGTCAGCAAATAATTTCATCTTTTGTTTTTCCTGATAAGTAATATCAATATAGCTAATAAATCGTCTGATTTTATCTAGATGTTCATCATTGCAAGAATGAAATTCACTAAGAAAAACCCATTTATAGGTTTGTACTATTTCTATAAAGTCCATGCTGCCGCAAGGTTCTGAAAAGAAGTCTTTAAATGAAAGCCATAAAAAATTTTGAGAACGCCCGTTACATGAAAATTCTCTGTTATTAACAGTAAAATTAGGGCTCGCAGCCCATTCCTCTTCAAATGTTTTGTGAAGAAATCTCTTTACATCTTTATCAACAGAATTAAATAATGAAATTTCACTGAGTCGATAGTCTTCAGCCCCCTCAAGATTAAAAATAATAAAGTCGGATTGAATAAGCTTGATTGTTGGTAAAAATTTATTTCTTTGTAAGCCACCTTTGTATAAATCTTCTGGCGGAGCATTTGAAGAAAGCATTACCCGAACACCATTGTCAATTAAACCCTTTATGACTAGCCCAACAATCATGGCATCAGATATATCTTCTATTTGGAACTCATCAATAAATAGCATTTTATATTTCTTTGAAAGATCTTTTGCAATAAGCGGCAAAGGATCTTTAATTTTTCTAATCTCGGATAATTGGCTATGTATTAATTGCATGAATTCAATAAAATGGAATGTCCCCGAGTCCTCAAAATAACTGTCATCTATTGCTTTTAGAAGTAACGTTTTACCCCTTCCAACAGGGCCCCAAAGGTAAATACTTCCAGGATTTGAGCGTTTACGAAATAGAGATGAAGATTTATATTGAGAGTCACACTCAACAAAGGTTTCTAAAAATAATTGCTGCGACTGATCAGGCGTAATCCCCTTGGATGCAAGATTCTCAAGTACAATCTTTATATCCTTCATTATGTTAATTTAATAGGCATATGAGATTTTTTAATAATAAACTTTCAAGAATCAATTTTGTAATTCTTATGCTTATTCTCCCATATCTTTATATAGATATGTCTAATAGTTCTGATTCATCAGGAATTAGCAAAGCTGCATTATCGGTTGTTAATATTATTGCTTCCAATACCTCTGCCTTGGAAACTTACCAAGGTAGAATTAATCAACCGGTTGTAGGCTCTGGAATTATCATTTCAAAAGATGGCTATATTGTAACGAATCTTCATGTCATCAATGGACAAAAAAAAATTAATGTTGAACTTGACGATGGTCAAATAAAATTGGCAAGCATTATTGGCTACGATCAAAGATCTGATTTAGCAGTCATTAAAATTTCAGATCAAGAAAAATTTTCTCCAATTAAATTAGCAGATAGCAAAACAGTTCGCATAGGAGACAACGTTATTGCTATTGGAAATTCTTTCGGCTTAGGAAAAACTTTTACCAGCGGAATTATAAGTGCGACTGGAAGAGATTATGGAAATCCTTATCTTGAACTTATCCAAACAGATGCAGCAATAAATCCAGGAAATTCTGGAGGCGCACTTTTAAATCATAGAGGTAATTTAATAGGTATGAATACAAAAATTTTTTCTAAAACTGGTTCATATACTGGAATTGGATTTGCCCTTCCATCAAACAAGATGATTGATGTTGCGTCAGAAATTATTAAATTTGGAAAAGTTCAAAAGTCATGGATAGGTGATTTTCGTGTTAAATATAAAAGATTTGTGCTTAATAATGAATTAATTTATGGATTAGAAGTTCTAGAACGAAAGCAAGATGGCCCTTTGTTTGAAGATGGCAATATTCAACTCGGTGCAATTATTATTTCTATTAATAATCAGGTTGCATCATGGGAGAATCTTACTGAGGCCTTAAACAATTCATTTCCTGGTGATAGGATAAGTCTCGGTATTCTTCAAAATAATAAAATTATTAAAAAAGATTTAGTTACTGAAGCTCAAGGCAATTAATTAGGCATTCGGTTGATGTCTGCTCCAAGATATGAGAGCTTTTCCTCAATTCGCTCATACCCTCTGTCAATATGATAGATCCTATCCACTATTGTCTCTCCCTGTGCGCACAAACCAGCTAAAATAAGACTAGCTGATGCCCTTAGATCTGTAGCCATTACTGGGGCACCTGTAAGAGAGTCAACTCCTTTTACAAAAGCATTGCTACCTTTAACCGTTATATTACAGCCCATCCGATTTAATTCTTGAACATGCATAAATCTATTTTCAAAAACATTCTCTGTAATTACAGCCGAGCCATTTGACAATGCATTTAAAACAGTAAATTGAGCCTGCATATCTGTTGGAAATCCTGGGAAAGGTGCTGTTGAAATATCTACTGGGGTTATTGAACCGCCAGACATAGATAGTTGAATAGAATTGTTCTTGATTGTTATCTCGGCTCCGCTTAACTTAAGTTTATCAAGGATATTATTCATCCGAGTTGCATCAATATTCTGAATTGTTATGTCTCCATAAGTCACAGCTGCGGCTATAAGATAAGTTCCTGCCTCTATTCTGTCTGCTGGAATTATAAAGGTAGATTCATTGAGACTAGTTACGCCATCAATAATAATTTCATCAGTTCCTGCTCCTGAAATCTTAGCACCCATAGACTTTAAAAATTCTGCAAGGTCTTCAACCTCAGGCTCCTTCGCAACATTTCGTAATATTGTTTGCCCCTTAGCTAAAACTGCCGCCATCATTATATTTTCTGTTCCAGTCACTGAGATGCCTGGAAAAGTTATTTCACAGCCAATTAATTTTTTGGCACTAGCCTCAATGTAACCATTTTTAAGTTCAATTTTTGCGCCTAACTGCTCCAAAGCAGCTAAATGAAAATCAACTGGTCTTGTTCCAATAGCACATCCCCCAGGCAATGCAATTCTGGCAAATCCATGTCGAGCAACAAGAGAGCCAAGCACAAGGATGGATGCCCTCATAGTTTTTACTAATTCATAACGAGCCTCAAAGTCATGCAAATTAGCAGTAGAAATCATAAAATCCATATTTTCGTTGAGGGTTATGTCTGCTCCCATCGAACCTAAAATCTCAAACATAGTAGTGATATCTTGAAGATAAGGAAGATTTTTAAAAGTGACAGGTTTATCAGATAAAATCGTTGCAGCAAGCATCGGCAAAGCGGCATTCTTAGCACCAGAGCAAGAAATTGAACCAGATAATCTATTTCCACCGATGATTTTTAATTTTTCCACTATTAAGAAATCTCTAAAGGTGTTTTAGTGGTTAGGCTTAAAGCATGGACTTCGCCAGATTGAAATTTAGCTTTAAGGCTATTCATAACCAACTTGTGTCTATCTAGGGTGGTCAGTCCCTCGAAGCTAGAGCTAACTATTAGTAATTTAGAGGAGCAGTCCTTTCCATCTGTTGAAATTTTCGCGTCAGGAAATTGATCTTGAAGAAATTCTTTAATATCCATAAAAAGTTAAGCCTAAAATTTTAAAAGTTAGCGTCTGATGTCCAATGACTGATGATCTCATCTAGATTTTCATTGTGTTGTGAGGCTAGAGCCTGAAACTGATTTCTAAACGTGAGCCCAAGATTAACACCATTAACTATAATATTAATTATTAGCCAATTATTCTCGCCGTCATTTCGAACTTTGTATGTTATTGGATAGATATTATTTGAAGTTATAAGGTTCTGATTTACGTCTTCGGTTTTGCTAAATATTGTCTTAGCTGGGAAGTTCGTCTCAATAGTTTGATCGCCCCATTGAGCCAAAGTTGAGGAATATGTATCCAATAATGATGTCTTAAATACTGAAATAAATTTTGTTCTTTGCTCTTTTGTGGCAGAGAGATAATATTTTTTACCCATAACGCTGGCGCCAACTCTTCTGAAATCTACCATTGGCTCAAATATAGTATTAATTTTATCCTTAAATAACTCGGGATCCTCGGCATATAAACTCTGGTTGGCTCGAATCACTTGCACCATGGCTTGGGCTCTATTATCAATATAATTATTAGGATTAGTTTGAGCAATTGCAGGGGTATGGATGGTAGCAAAACAAGCCACGGCAAGAATAGATTTCATAGTTAGATTCATGCAGGTATTATAACATTAGTACAAAATTAAAAATTAGATATGAAAGAGACCAATTTTATTGATAGTGCATTGAAAGTTATTCAAGTTGAAGCTAACGCTGTGCTGGCTTTAAAAGATCAAATTCATGGCACATTTGATGATCTTTGTAAAAATATTTTAAACGTTAAGGGCAAGCTAATTCTAATGGGGATTGGTAAATCTGGTCACGTTGCACAAAAAATTTCAGCAACTCTATCTAGCACAGGCACCCCATCATTTTTTATACATCCAACAGAGGCTGCTCATGGTGATCTTGGGATGATAGATAAAAAAGATGCAATTTTAATCTTATCTAACTCTGGTGAAACTAAAGAAATTATTGAGATTTTACCTGCGCTAAAGAGATGTGCGGGCAATGTTTTTACGCTGACCAATAATTCAGATTCTTCTATTGCAAAGAGTGGGGAAATTAACATAGCAATCACAGCAAGCGAAGAAGCTTGTCCTTTAGATTTAGCTCCAACCTCCTCCACTACTCTTGCCATGGTCTTTGGAGATGCTCTTGCTGTATCACTCCTTGAGCATAGAGGCTTTACCAAGGATGATTTTGCAAAATCACATCCTGCTGGACAGCTTGGAAAAAAACTCACCACTTTAGTCGGGGATATCGCGATTATGGATAATAGAGCTCCAATTGTGCTGGAGGCTGCTACCCTCAAAGATGCCCTAATTGAGATCACAGACAAAAAACTTGGCATCACTCTAGTGTCTAGTGGAGAAAAAATTACTGGCATATTTACAGATGGTGACTTACGAAGATGTCTGAATGAAGAAAAAAATCTTTTAGAAACTTTAATTGGCAGTGTGATGACTGCGAACTTTAAAAGTATTGCTCACAATGCATTAGCAATAGATGCTGCAGAAATTATGGAAAAAAATAAGATTCTTGTCTTAGCTGTAACTGATACATCAGGCAATGCTAGGGGCGTTCTCACCATGCATCAGTTGCTTGAGTATGGGATTATCTAAATTCTAATGAATAGAAATTTAAAATTTTACTACTGTTTTTTGTTGACTTGCTTATCTTCTTATATCTATTCAGATGAAATTGCCAACTACAGCAATATCAAGATTAAAGCTGATGTTGTTACTTTTGATGAACTGGCAAATGAGTTACTACTGAGAAAAAATTTAAAGATTAGTTTTGGTGGTTTTAATATTTTCGGAGATACAGCTCTTCTAAACTATGAAAATAAAAAATTAACAATTGATGGCTCACCCGCATCAATAAATTCTAAAGAAAATGCAATAAGTGGAGCAGCTAAACGCTTTATTATTTATCCTAATCTCACATTGGAAATGCTGGGAGATGCAAATCTTATTGAGCATAATAATTCAATTTACGCAGAACAAATTACATATCAAATCAAATGATTAATCAGAGCCTAGCCCTTAAAGGAATTTATAAAAGCATAGCTGGCAGAAATATTCTTTCAGATATTACTTTCTCTGTTGGAAAAAAAGAAATTATAGGACTGCTTGGTCCAAATGGCGCCGGTAAGACTACTGCATTCCATATCTCAGCAGGTCTTCTTATTCCAGATCAAGGGGTTGTATTGATAAATGGAGAAGATGTAACAAATTTACCAATGCATATGCGCTCTAGAGTTGGCTTAAGCTACTTACCACAGGAATCCTCAATATTTGCAGATCTAACGGTTGAAGAAAACCTTAATGGAATTGCTGAGCTAAAAATGAATACAGTATTAGAAAAAAGTAGATTTATTGACATGGTAATTAGTGAATTCAATCTAAATAAAATTCTTAAACAAAAAGGTCGCTTGCTTTCTGGTGGGCAAAGAAGAAAAGTTGAGATAGCTCGAACTCTGGCTTGTAATCCCTCCATTCTTCTCCTTGATGAGCCGTTTGCAGGAATTGATCCCATTGCTATAGAAGAAATAAAAGAACTATTAGGTAAAATTATTAAAAAAGATATTTCGGTTTTGATTACGGATCACAATATTAGAGAAACATTAAATTTATGTGATCGAGCAGTGATTATGGATGCAGGCAAAGTAATAGCCGAGGGGAATTCTCAAGAGTTGATTGCAAATGATTTGGTGAAAAAAACTTATTTTGGAAATATATATAACTAAAAAATGGCCATCAAGCTAGTTAGAGAATTTCAACAAAAGCAGCAACTTGCTATTACCCCTCAACTAAAAAAATCAATTGATCTTCTTCAGCTGTCTAGACTAGAAATTACTAATAAAATTAATGCTGAAATAGAGCAAAATCCTTTTTTATTAAAAGAATCAGAAGAGATGCTCGTCTCTGACTATGACGATGAAGAGATTTTAGCTAATTTAGTAGAGCCTGTTTCACTGCGAGACTACCTAAAAAATCAATTAAATGATTTAAACCTAAAAGAAAAAGAAAAAAACATTGGAATCGCTCTTATTCAATCATTAGACGATAACGGCCTGCTCTCTATTGATATTGGGCAGCTAGAGAAATTAATGCAATACCAGAGTACGGAAGACGAAATTCAGGATATTTTGAAAGATGTTATCCAAAATTTAGATCCTGCAGGAGTTGGTGCAAGAAATTTTAAAGAATTAATATTTCTTCAGTTAAAAAGAAAAGATCTTTCAGAGCATAAAATGCTTTTAGTTAGTGAGATTCTATACAACCCTGATTTGAATAATTTTGAGGAAGCTAAATCTGAGTTAATTAAAAAATTTTCAATAGAAGATATTGAAGCGATTCTTGCTCTGATTAAAAGTTGTGATTTATCTCCTGGCTTTGACTTCGAGTCAATTCACTATATTCAACCTGATATTGAGATAGTTCCCGAAAAGAACACTCTAACGGTAAATTTTATCAATGATCATTTTCCTAAATTAATTCTAGATACAGACTTAGAAAAATTAACCAAGGAGAATCCTAGTAACATCAAACTTCGGGAAAAAATTTTAGAGGCAAAATGGCTAATTAAATCTGTAGAAAAAAGAAATGAAACTATTAAAAAAGTTGGTACTTTAATCTGCCATAAACAAGGAGAGTTTTTATTAAATAAATCTATTCAACTTAACTCTCTTAGTAATATAGAGCTTGCAAAAGAATTGCAGCTGAGTGCCTCTACGATTTCAAGAATATTAAGATCTAAATATATTAAGACTCCAAAGGGAGTAATATTAATGAAGTCGCTATTATCAGCATCGGTATCAAAAACTAGAAAAGTTACACCTCTTCAGCTTATGGAAGAAATCCAAAAAGTGGTTTTAACTAGTCCTTCAAAAATTAGCGATCAGAAAATCTCTGAAAAGCTCAATAAACGTGGTTTTAGCTTGGCAAGAAGAACTATTGCTAAGTATCGAGCGAAGATGCTCATCCCTAATTCAAGAAAAAGATAACTTCAAAGCTCCGTAGGTTAGAATTAATTCTATGATTGATCACAACTCACATCAATTTCCATCCGATGAGCTTATCGAAAGTATTCAAGGGAAAAATGTAAGCTCATCTCTCAATCAAATAAAGAGAATGCTAGGAAATATGCATTCCTCTGAAATTGCACACAGCCTTGAATCACTTCCTCCTAAAGAAAGGAAATTGCTCTGGACAATGATTGAAATACAGGATGAAGGGGAGATTATTGCTGAGTTAAATGATGAAATTCAGCAAGAGCTCATTGCTGAAATTTCTACAGATGAGCTCATTAAGATAATAGAGGATTTAGAGCTAGATGAAATTGTGGACATTCTACAATCCCTTCCTGAGAGCAAAACTCAGAGTATTTTATCTACCATGTCGAAAAGAGATAGTAAGCGGATTAAAGAGGCTCTTATTTATCCAGAGGATTCTGCTGGTGGCCTGATGAATACAGATATTATAAGTGTTAGGCCTAAGCACAGCCTTGAAGTTGTGATGCGCTATCTCAGAGCTCAAAAGCAGCTCCCCAAGAATACTGATCAGATTTTTGTAGTTTCTGGAGAAAATAAGTATTTGGGATCATTGCCTATTTCAAGCATTCTAGTTTCTGAGCCCTCATTGAATACAAGAGAATTAATGGAAACAGCAACTCAACCTCTGGCTGCTGATCTTGGAGATAAAGATGTTGCAAGATTATTTGAGCAGAATGATTGGGTATCCGCTCCAGTTGTTGATGAAAATTCATATTTAATTGGCAGAATTACTATTGATGATGTTGTAGATGTAATCCTAGAAGATGCTGATCAAAATTTCCTTGGTATGGCTGGTATCACAGAAGATACATTTGCTGCGCCGGCAAGAGCTGCGCGAGGAAGAGTGGTATGGCTTGCAATCAATCTAATGACAGCTTTTATTGCATCAATGACAATCAGTTTATTTCAAGCAACGATTGATCAAATCGTTTACTTGGCAATTTTAATGCCAATAGTTGCAAGCATGGGAGGTGTTGCGGGAACTCAAACATTAACGATTATGATTAGAGGCTTAGCTCTTCAGCAAATTAATTCTACAAATATAAAATGGTTGTTTAAGCGAGAGGTAGCAGTGTCAATAGTGAATGGCCTATTGCTCTCAATAATGGTTGGAGGAATAACCTATCTTTGGTTTGAAGAAATTGTTATATCGCTGCTTATCTGCGTCGCGATGGTGATTAACCTAATCAGCTCTGCAGTGGCTGGAATTTTTATTCCAATTGTCTTAAGAAAATTTAAGCAGGATCCTGCAATTGCTGGCAGCGTTGTGGTTACCACTTTTACTGATGTAATTGGCTTTTTCTCGTTCCTCGGCCTAGCAACAATCTTTCTTACCTAATTCATTCGTTTTATTTGAGGAGCATTAAGCATTCCGGATACCTCATATTGGTAATTTGACAGGTCATCAATGTTATTTTCAAATATTTCACTAATTAAAGCAGAGCCAGCAACTGCTGGTATTCCTCCAAGCACGGCAGCATACCAAGGTATATTTTCACCAATTCGAACTCTTAAATCTAAACTTAAGTCTAAGTTGGCTAACTCGCCCCTAGCATTTTTATTGATTTGGCCAATCCATTTCATTTTTGCTGCATTAGTATCAATAAATAGTGGTGCAGCTAATCTCATTTTTGATTGGCTAAACACGAATTTTCCTTGCAATCGATTAAGCTTTGTCGATCTGAACTCTTCTATTGTCAAATCTAAATTTGCAACTTTTCCAAGAATATTTTTTAAATTTAAAATGCCCAATAAATTCAATGCAAGAGAATTTGATGTTTTGTTTGGCACAATAAGATCTTTAAGAATCAAATCTACAGTTCCTTCAATATCTTTTAATCTCTGTAAATTTTGCCATTGTAGATTAAAGTTGCCATTAAAATATGAGAAGTTTCCAAGATCTTTGATCAATGGAATCTCCAAAGAATCTTTCACCATATAAATTCCTCTAAGCTTATAAATATCATTCTTATTATCTATCGAGAAATATGCTTTTGAGGTATCAGAAAGAGGGGAAATAGAAATTAAATTTGAATTTAAGTTTATATTATCGAGTGTTAACACATTTTTATTTTTTAAAAGGTAAACATCTAAAAATTTAATTTGAAGTTTATTGATAGAGGAATTTTTTACTATTAGCCTCGCATTGATATTTTGAATGCCGAAAGATTCTTTTTGATTCTTGAGAAAACTAATATCTTGGAGTTGAGTATCCTGTAGCTCTACTCTGAGAAAACCAGACTTGTCGCGTATAAATTTTCCACTAAGCTTATCAGACTGAATTGTGCCTTTAATTTCTTTGCCTTTAAGGGAAAGGGAGCCATTCATTTGATGAAATTGATTGTTGGCTATTTCAATATTATTAATATCGAAGATAAAATTATTTAATTTGATATTCTCATCTATGGCTTGCCCTTTAGAAAAATCTTTGAGTTGGTCAAAATTAAAAGTGTCTAAGCCTAGATAAAAGTTTAAGCCCTTTGCTTTTCTAAGAAAATTATATTCCATTGGAATTTCTTTACCAATAGCTATGTAGCCCGAGGGTCTATCAAGAAAATTAATGTTTAATTCTAATAATTTATTTTTAATATAGAAGTTAGGTTGTGCAAAATTAGAAATTACTATGTCTGTTGATAAGATGCTATTTTTTGATTTTTGTAAAAAGGGTAACTGAGAATTGAATGCAATCCCCTTAAGCTCTGAAAAAATATTTAGTATTGGTGGAAGATTTTTCTTTATGGTCAATGCTAATAAAAAACTATCAATACCAGATAATTGAAAAAGAGATGAATCGGGAATAAACATGCTCGGCTTCAGAGAAATCTGTGAAATAAAATCTAAATTATATTTATCAAGTAAATTTTCACCTTTTAGGAAAATTATAGGATTTTGATTTAAATATTGTGAGTGCAGTCGGCCAAAAATCTTATCGAAGTTTAAAGCATAGAATTGTCCTTTCTTAAGCAGCAATAAATGGTTTTGATGAACTGGTATCTCAAAACCTCCAGTCTCAACTGAGATAGTATTGAAAGTCTTTTTTGAAGATATATTATATATTCCTTTACTCATTCCTGAGGCATTCAATGGCTTAAAAGCTGATGTTATATTTCCCACTGCACCCAAAATTTCTTTGGTTGAGAGTTCGTGTTGCGAAGTGTATTGAAAATCTTGATTTAAGAATGTTAAATTTCCATGAAATGACTCCATAGAAAACTGATTTATAAATCCTGATGATGAGACGACATAAAGATTGTCATTCGTCATCTCAATTATTCCTTTCTTAATTGTAAATTTAAGGCTTGGATTAATATGGAGTATCGATTCATCAAGAGAAAGTTTTAAAATTAATCTTGGGGCCAACTCATAATTAGTACTCATATAATTAAAGAAGATATTATTTGAAGGACTGAGTTCAATATTTTTATTTATAAACTGATGTACCTTTGTAAAGTTTTCTGGGAGAGATATTAAAATTAATTTTTTTGATACGTTCTGCCCAGATAGCTTTAAAGCTATGGATTGATCTACTTGAGAAGGAAGCTCAAGCTTCAGGCTAATAAGACCTTTCGGCTCTTTTATGTTAGCCTCTAGTTGCAAGCCTAGATTATTCAAAATTCCTTTTCCATTTACCTGAATGGGGTAAGCATCACTATCTTTTTGCTTAATTAAAGAGTTACTTGGATTGATGATAAATTTAAAATCATTGTTAAGCCCAGAAAAGGCGCCCTGGAGATTTGTTATCTCATCAAAATACACATTCAACAGGTCAAGATCCGTCACTATGCCAGAATACTTTATTAAGCCACTATTCAAACTAGCCGTAAAATTATCGACTGCTAGATTTGTAAATTTAGGTTTTCGTTGAAGCGCTAATTGGTCAGAGACATATAGCTTGGGTATTAAAATAGATTTTTTTATAAGATTCAATTTAATCGGGAAACTCTCATCAATGAATGGATGTAAAAATTTCTGCAAAGATAGACTGGCAAGCCCACCTTTTGATTGAAATAAAAAGGAGCCATGATTCCTTTGTAGAGAAAAGTTATTAAAATTAGCGTCCTCATAACTGATAGAGCCTCTAAGCGAGGAGCCCTGAGAGTTCATTGTCCCCAACATATTAATTCCAAAATTTATTGAGTCTACTGGAATCAAAACATTACTAGGAAATATACTCAGCCAATTGAATGTATTAAGATTAAGTAAGAAATTTGATGTGAAACCATCCGAGCTTATTGAGAAATTACTTACCTTATTTGCATGAATAATTTTTAACTCTCCATTTGCAGAGCCAAGTAACAAATTATTGAACTTTGCATTGATGATAAAGTTTTGATTGGAAGTCTCAAGAAATAAGTCTTCAATATCCAATGAAATATTATCGTCAATATTTATGTTAAAAAATGAAGAAGCTCGATCTATATTTTCTTGTATCAGTAAATATGCCTTCTCAACATGCAGGAGATTGACCTCAAGATTTCCCAATAGTGTTTGTGGAGAGATAGTAATACCAAAACTTGCTTGATCAGCTGAAAAAATTTTATCTCCATTTTTTAGTACAACAATATTCGAAAAAGTAATAAGGGGATGACGAAAAGTTCCTTCGTTAGTGATGGATGAGTAGGATAAGTTATATTGAAAGGCTATAGAATGACTAACAGTTTTTATAGCTTGATTTGGGAAAAAGTACAGAAAGCTAAATGCTAGAAATAGTATCCAGCTCACCAAAGATATTCCAAGTATGGAATTCATTAATAGTTTTTTCATTTATTGTTTATTTAATAAATTTTCTTCTAAATGAGCGCATACCGAAATATATTGGCAACCAAGCTGCAGCATTTACAAAAAAACTAAATATTAACAAAAGATAGGAATAATTTGTAGGAAAGAAAATTAGATACTTGCAGGCTAGATAAAAGACTGAGGCGATGCCAAAGAAAATAATTAGCTGGAGATAGGAAAATATTCTAAACCTAAAAACATATACGTGAATAATATAAGAAATGGATACAAAAAATAACATATGGAAACCAATCGCATTCCCAAAACAAAGATCAATAATTAATCCTTGTATTAATGCAGCGGAGCTGTGAAGCTTTTCTGGCATCGCATACACCCAGTAACAAAAAATTAAGAGCCCAATAGATGTTTCTATCAAATAGGGAATATTGTCTGCAAATAAAATATACTCTCTAACATCAAACCCCCAGATCAATTTATCCATCCAAAATCCAGCAAAGATAGTGATGAAGATAATAAAATGATGTGATAATTTCATAAATTAACCAGCACTCCAAAGTAATTACTTTCTAGGGGGCTCGCATCAAGCGCTATGGTGACCTTGCTTTCATTGGAGATAGAATTATTAATGTTGATTACTCTGCCAATTGATATATTTTTTGGAAAGACTCCTCCAAGACCGGAGGTAAAGACAGGATCATTGTTCCTAATTTTTAAGAATTCTGGATTCCTGATAGCTTTGCAAGATATGAGTAATGGTTTGCCAGCACCTTTGGCATTACAGAAAAAATTATTAATTTTAACTGGCAAAATATGATCTGTATCTGAAAATAGAATAACTTTAATTAGGTTGATATCTGTGGAGGAAGTTTGACCTATAAAGGAATTGCCATTCGCCACAGGAAGGTTTGCTGAGACTTTTAGCTTTTGAGGATTCTTTAGATATAGGGAATGAGATGAGCAACATAAATAATTTTTTAAACCGAAAGAAGCAATTTCAAATATAAAGGTTTCTTGGGCTTGGGATAGAGCCATCATTTCACCTTGTAAATTTAACAAATCGCTTACTAAAACTGTTGATTTATTTTCTAGAAATACTTTGTTCTGAAGTATTGATAGTTGATTTTTGAGATCCTTGTTGATCTTGATTAACGCTTTCTTATCTTTGTGTATTACATTGAATTTTGTAATATTACTGGCAGCACTATCAATAATTAACTGGCCATAAATACCAGTGGCTTGCACAGAGCCTCTAGTACTAGAAAAAGTTTGATAATTTACATCGCTAATCAGCAAAGTAAGGGAAACTATCATTGCTAAAGCATATTTGCCAAAGGGAGTATATGTAGGCGTAGTTCTCGCCATATTTTAATTATTTATTCAGTGGAAAGTAGGTCAATATTATACTTATCAATAAGCTCAAGAGCCTTTCCACCGCCTCTCGCAACGCAAGTCAATGGATCTTCAGCACAAATTACTGGAATGCCCGTGGAAACAGAAATGAGTTTATCTAGATCTCTCATTAAAGCACCTCCACCGGTCAATACAATACCTCGCTCCGCAATATCGGCCGCTAATTCAGGGGGAGAGAGCTCAAGAGCATTTCTAATCGCACGAACCATTCCTGAAAGTGGATCTTTCATCGCTTCATATATTTGAGAGCTTTTAAGAACAAAAGTTTCTGGTATCCCTTCAGCCAAATTTCTACCAGTCACATTCATTTCTAAGTCTTCAGAATCTGGTGATGCGCACCCTATAGTATGTTTTATTTTTTCAGCTGTAGATTCTCCAATAACACATCCATAATTTCTTCTAATCCAGGAAGTTATAGAGCTATCCATTAGGTCTCCCCCGATCTTTACCGATTCTGCATATACGACACCATTTAAAGAAAGAATTGCAATCTCAGAAGTGCCGCCTCCAATATCTACAACCATATTTCCATGAGCTTCCTCTACCGGAAGACCTGCTCCAATTGCTGCTGCCATAGGCTCTTCAATTAATTTTACATCTCTAGCGCCAGCACCAAGGACTGATTCTCTGATTGCTCTTCTTTCCACTTGAGTAGATCTGCATGGAACGCATACTAAAACTCTTGGGCTAGGTTTAATAAAGCGCTGCTCGTGAACCTTTGCGATAAAATGCTGAAGCATCTTTTCTGTTACTTGAAAGTCTGCAATGACTCCTTCCGATAAAGGTCTAATAGCCTTAATATTTCCTGGCGTCCTGCCCAGCATTTTCTTAGCTTCGTGACCAACAGCAACAACAGTTTTTTGCCCCCGGCTCTCCCGAATCGCAACAACAGAGGGCTCATTGAGCACAATGCCAACATCTTTTGTGTAAATAAGAGTGTTAGCTGTACCTAAGTCTATTGATAAATCATTAGAAAATAAGCCTCGAACAGTTTTAAATAGATTGAAATCCACTATGATATTCCTTGTAAATTAATTTTAAGATGCTTTTAGTTTAACATTGCGCATCGTCAAGGAATAATATCATATGGACCAAGAAACAGTCAGAACTATTTGCTATCTTGCCAGGCTACAAATAGATGAGG
>Ga0115000_10001740_pt1 | contig 19091 bp, 13 predicted proteins | sample ArcticOcean_MG_C_6_FD_89690 | JGI IMG/M metagenome (GOLD analysis project Ga0115000, IMG submission 89690) | Marine microbial communities from western Arctic Ocean - ArcticOcean_MG_CB8_128 | ecosystem: Environmental > Aquatic > Marine > Oceanic | place: Arctic Ocean: Canada Basin | collected... | reverse complement strand
GTACCCCTTCGGCAAGGCCCCGGAGACACGCAACGCTGGGCAACCGAATACTTTGTTCACTTTCAATCCACGGAGAGTGTAGGGGTCGTTGTTTTCCTTGTACCCCTTGGGCTTCCTCGATGCCAAGTTATACTGGGGTAGCAGTGCCACCTCCTCCAAGTTTAGGCACTTTTGAACAATGTTATTGTTGAACCACGACGAGCGCGGCGCGGTGTTACGGCCCTTAAGATAAACCCCCGCATTGTCGTCGCGATACATGGACAGGCCAAGGATCGTCTGCTTCATGTTGTTTTGGCAAACCGCCTTAAGCGCTGCATTCTTGGCTTGGGCCAAGGCAGGCAACAGCATCGCAGCAAGGATGGCGATGATGGCGATCACCACCAGCAACTCGATCAGGGTAAATCCACTTTGTTTGTGTTGTTTTTTTATTTTCATAGCACAATCAAATTCGGAAAAAAGAAAATCTACCGATTGGCCAAGCGCAGCGCAACCTACAAAATTTTGATTTTAATTTACCGGCGGATAAACCAGATGCCCGTCCGGGCCAAGTGGGATGCCGAAAGCCACCCACACCAGAAGTATTATCGTCCAAACAATTGAGAATATGATACTAAACGGCAGCATCGTCGAGATTAGCGTACCCATCCCCCCCTTGGGCGCGATGTTTTTCATGAATGCCAGCATGATAACCATGTACGGATTAAGCGGAGTGATGCAGTTGGTAACCGAGTCGCCGATGCGGTAGGCGCACTGCGTCAACTCCGGCGCGATACCAACCATCATGAACATTGGGATGAAGATTGGCGCGAACATGGTGTACTTGGCCGACATTGAGCCAACGAACATGTTGAAGCACATCGTCATCCCGATGAACGCAACCAGTAGCATCGACGTCGGCAACGCCGCCTGGCCAAGCGTCTGGCCGCCGGTCATCGCCAGCATCCTGTCCAGGCCTGAATATTTGAAATGCTCAACAAACTGCCCGGCGAAAAACGCCATGACGATGATCGACGCCATGCCAGCCATCGACTCGTTCAACAACCGGGTCACATCGCGGTCGTTGCGAATCTTCTTCTGCACCACGCCGTACACAATGCCAGGGATAATAAAAATGATGAACACCAGCGGAACGATCGCCTTCACCCAGCGGGGGAAAATATTGCTCGACGGTACCAGCAACAGTCCGTCCCGCTCGACACTCCCTTCCGGCGGCGACTGACCTTCAGTCAATTGCACTACCTCTGCTGCTACCGCCTGAGCAGGGTTGGCGGGCGACTCCATCTGGTAAGTGTACAGAGGTGAGCCGGGAATATTAATCAGTGCCAGAACCACCCCCAGCCCCACCACAAACACAACTGTTGAAATTTTCAGCGCTCGCCAATCCTCCGGCGACAACCTTTGCTGCGCCAAGTCGCTGGCATCAACCCGGGTCGGCCCACCCTCTTCCGGCGACTTGGCTGCCAGACGTTTCTCGACGATCACATCGGCGACGAACCAGCCGACACCGGTCATCACCACTGTCGAGACGATCATGAACCACCAGTTGCAGGCGGGGTTCAGTTGATACTCGGGGTCGATCACCTGCGCTCCGCCGTTGGCCAAGCCGGCGAGCAACGGCTCGAGGCTGGTGATGAACAGATTCGCATTGAAGCCAGCCGCCACCCCGGCAAACACCGCCGCCAAGCCGGCCAGCGGCGAGCGGCCCACTGCCTTGTACAGCGCAGCGGCCAGGGGTGGTAAGATGATGTAGCCGGCGTCGGAGGTCAGCGACGACATGATGCCCATGAACACGACCGCCGGAGTCAACAGTTGTTTGGGCACCAACATCAGCATCGCCTTGAGCGCGGAGCCGATGAAGCCGGTCCTCTCCGCGATCCCGATGCCGAGCATCCCCACCAGCACAATGCCTAGCGGAGCGAAGTTGATAAAATTTTCGACCATGCTCGAGATCGCCCAAAACAGGCCGTCGCGCGTCAGGATGTTGTTGGCCTCGTAGGTCTTGCCGGTGGCCACCCACTTCACTGTGGCTTCTGCCGCCTGCCCAAGCGAGGCCGCCTGCTCCGGCAAACGCTCCTCGACAATCCACTGCGTCTTGGCAGCCGCTGCCGAGGCGATCATCACCAGCACCGTACCTATAAGAAACAGCGTCGCGGGGTCAGGCAACCGGTTACCGAAACGCTCTATCCAGCCCAGCCAACCGCTGGGAAATCCTGTTTTTTTGGTGAATGCGTGTTCAGCCATGAGCCTGTTAAAGCTCGGATACTGCCCGGACAGTCACACAGGTCAATTCCCGATTGCTTTTTGAACATTTCAGCTCCACCCTCTTCCAAGACAAAGAGGATGAAAAAAACCATCACATTTATCGCAGCAATCGTCTTTCTGGCAGGTCCGCTTGGCCAAGCGGTCGAGTTATCGGAGAAAGACAGTGGCAAAATCGCGCGGGTTGTCGGGTTCCTGCTCTCCAACACTCACTTCAAGCGCACGCCGCTCAACGACGACATCTCGAAGGCGTTCCTCAAGAAATACATGGAGTCGCTCGACTACAGTCGCATGGTTTTCCTGCAACCCGACTATGAGGAATTCGAGGCCAAGTACGGCACCCTGCTCGACAACCTGACCAAGCGCGGCGATGTCACGCCTGCCTTTGAGATTCACAAACGGTACTTCACCCGGCTCAAGACGGCACACAGCTGGCTGGAGGAAATAATCTGGGCAGACATCGATTTCACCGTCGAGGAATCGTTCATCCCCAACCGAACCAAGGCTGAATGGCCGGCGACCGAGGCCGAGGCACGCGACTTCTGGCGCAAGCGCATCAAGTACGAGGTGCTCGGCACCCGCCTTGGAAAGCGTCGCGGCGTCGAGGCAATGAAGTCCAATGCCATTAACGGCGAAGTCGTCAAGAAGGACGACGGTACAGCGGTCAAGCCGTACGACATCAAGGCTGAGAAGGAGAAAACCCTCCGCAGATACGAGCGCTTCCTCCGCGTCCGCACCGAGATGGATTCCGGCGACGTGTTGCAGGTTTACCTCACCGCGCTATCCAATGGCTACGACCCCCACTCCGACTACTTCAGCCCGCGCGAGGCCGAGAATTTTGAGATCAACAACATCAAACTCTCCCTAACCGGCATCGGCGCCCGGCTCCAGTGGGACGACGGCTACACCAAACTCGTCGAACTCGTCCCCGGTGGCCCGGCCATCCGCAGCAAAAAACTCAAGCCGGGAGACCGCATCGTCGCCGTGGCCCAAGGCGAGGATGGTGAACCGCTAGATGTCGTCGAGATGGAACTCGACAAGGTCGTCGACAAGATTCGCGGCGAAAAAGGCACTTTGGTTCGCCTGACCATCATCCCGGTCGATGCTGCCGATGACAGCGAAACCCGGGAGGTGCGATTGGTCCGCGACAAAATTAAGCTGACCGACAGCCTAGCCAAGGGACAGGTCATCGACTACCCGGAGGAGGAGGACGGCTCGCAGCCGCGATTGGGAGTGATCGACCTCCCGCAATTTTATGAAAACTGTGCACGTGATGTGTCGCTGATTCTGGATCGTTTCAAAAAAGAAAAGGTCACCGGCGTCGTGCTTGACCTCCGGCGTAACGGTGGCGGCCTGCTGCCAGAGGCCGTCAAACTGGCCGGCCTGTTCATCGACCAAGGCCCCATCGTACAGGTCATCGACAGCCGCCGCCGGAAACAAGTCCTGCAGGACAACGACACGAATATCGGCTACGATGGCCCGATGATTGTCCTCGTCAGCAAGCTCAGCGCCTCCGCCTCCGAGATCGTCGCCGCGGCATTGCAGGACTACGGCCGGGCGCTCCTCGTCGGCAGCCTGTCCACTCACGGCAAAGGCAGCGTCCAAACTGTCATGCCGCTCAACAACTGGGTGCGCCTACCCGACTCCGGCAAGCTCAAGCTCACTGTGTCGAAATTCTACCGTGTCGCCGGTGGCACCACCCAAAAACAAGGCGTCATCCCCGACCTGATACTGCCCACACCGTATGACTATATGGAGATTGGCGAAGCCACGCTGCCCAACTGCCTCGAGGCCGATCACACGGAAAAACTCGCCTATCGACGCCTCAACCGCGTAGTCGAACACGTCGAAACCCTGGTCAAGCACTCCAACGCGCGCATTAAGGATGATCAGGATTTCGCCTATATTCTAGAAGACATCGAGACGCTCAAGGAGCGTCTCAAAGACAAGTCCGTCTCACTCAGCGAAACCAAGCGCCTTGCCGAAAAGGACGAGGAAAAAGCCAAGCGCGAGAAGCGAAAACAAGAACGCAAGTTACGAGACAAGGCCGAGGAAGCCGTTTTTGACCTCACGATCAAGATGATCAAGTCCAACACCAAGCTGGGTGAGGAAGTCGAAAACGAGGAGAAACCAATCCGTCTCGAGGAAGAACCTGAGGAGGGCGAGGAAACAGAGGAGGAAGAGGACCAGCCAAAGCTCGATTCGCACATGCGCGAGACACTACACATCCTCCACGACTACATTAAGCTACTCAACCCGAAGGGACATATCGCCGCCAAGGAGAGCGTCACCGACCCAAAAACCCAGTAACAGAAAGATGAAATAGAAGTGAATAGGAAACCAAAAAAGGTCAGTGGAGTCTGCGTTACAATGGAGATAAGGTCAGTGGAGTCTGCGTTACAATGGAGATAAGTTTTGCCATCACTTTTGGTACTGTATAGGGGATGTGACGATGCCTCTTTTTATTGGTCAGGCGATCGACTCAACTGTCGACTGCTACTCAGTCGTCGCTTAAAGGATAACTAATACGCGTCAGTTCTTCCCCTTGACTGGTAGCGGTTATTTTAAAACACCATCCGGGTCGAGTGGACCGCAAACTCGCTCGATTTGTTTTCGTATCCTGCCGTTGGTGGCGACGACGACATAGGAGTGTTCGCCTTTCCGGCGTGGCATTCGCCAAAACTCGCCACCCGCACACTCAAGAACCAACCCTCCGGCTGCAATATCCCACAGATTAATCTTCGACTCGATGTAACCGTGAAAGCGGCCGCAAGCGACGTACGTCAGCGCCAACGTTGCCGAACCCATCATTCGCGGTTTGCGGATTTTCTGAGCCAACTTGTTGAAGTATGGGATCATATAATCCATCGTTTTCTTGTCCTTGGCAAAGCCTATTGACAGCATGGCCTCTTTCAGTGGCCCATCGTTTACGTGAATCCGTTTACCGTTTAACTTAGCCGCTTTACCCCTGATCGCCGTCCAAAGTTCCTCCACAAACGGATCGTACACCGCACCGATGATCGTTTTGTAATTCTCTCCATATTTGTTCTGCTTGGCCAAGCGCTGCTGCAGTGCGATCGACACGCAGGCGTGCGGGATTCCGTAAGTATAATTCACCGTGCCGTCGATCGGATCAACCACCCACCTCAGTTCACTCTCGACATCGCCAGCATTCTCCTCCTCGCCAAGGACGGCAATCTCCGGATGCGCCTTGGTCAGTATCGACTCGATCTTGCGCTGACAGCGGACGTCCAGTTCCAGTTTGATGTCACGCTGGGTGGCTTCGTTGATTTTCTTCGAAGCCAGGCGGTTACGCCGCATGATATCTCCAGCGACATGCGCCGCCCTCACGGCAACCGCAAGCAGGTTTTTCTTTTCTGAAACGGTCATCAATTCGAAAGATTACAGATCGCCTCGTTGATTTGTCCGCGCTTGGCCTGCCAAACAGCCAGGCGTTGGCGCTGCTCATCGAGAACTTCGGCGGGGGCGCGCTCGGCAAAACTGGGGTTGTTGAGTTTCGACTCAACCTTGGCGATCTCTTTCTCGGTTTTCCCCAACTCCTTGGCCAAGCGCTTCCGTTCAGCGTCAAAGTCAATCAACCCCTCCAGCGGCAAATACAAATCGCCAAAGGGCGAACCGACGCGCGGCGTTCCCTTGGGCACCTCCGAGTCAAGCGAAACCGACTCGGCGTTAAGTAGCACTTTAAGCACCTCGACCTCATGGGCATCCGACTTGCCACCAGGGCTGAACATGTAGTCAATTTTCTTGTTGAACGGAATGTTGTACGCGGCACGGAGGTTGCGTCCCTGCGTCACAAGATCGTGCTTCGCGGCGACGAGGCAATCCACCGTGTCGTCCAACTCATAAAGCTCGTTGAACGAAGCATCGAACACCTTAGGCCAGTTTGCTGTCATGATGGTCTTGCCTCCCTGCTCCACCGGCAAGTCTCCGGAATACCCAAGCCCATGCCACAGTTCCTCCGTGATAAACGGCAGGAACGGATGAAACAACCGCAGCGTGTTGCCCATCACAAAATCGACCACGGCAAGAACGTTGGCTTTGCGAGTTTCATCGTCGCCGAAGAAGGTTGCCTTGCAGGACTCGATGTACCAGTCGCAGTACTCGCTCCAGAAAAACCGGTACAACGCCGCCGTGGCGTCCGAGAAACGATACGCCTCGAGGGCAGTCGTCACATCGTCGATCGCTTGGCCAAGCCGCCGCAAAATCCACTTGTCGTCGCTGGTCAGTTGTTCCGTACTGATTTCACCCTCGGATTCGCCGCCCTGCATTTGCCGGAAGCGGCAGGCGTTCCACAGCTTGTTGCAGAAGTTGCGGCCGAGCTCGACGTCTTTTTCGTCGAATAACACGTCTAGGCCAAGCGGAGCGCTGCGCATCGTGCCAAAACGCAGGGCATCAGCGCCATACTGGGCAATCAACTCCAGCGGGTCGGGCGAGTTGCCCAGGCTCTTCGACATCTTTCGCCCCTTTTTGTCGCGAATGATACCAGTGAAATAGACGTTGCGGAACGGCAGATCGCCTTTGTACTCGTAGCCGGCCATAATCATGCGAGCGACCCAGAAAAAGATGATGTCCGGCCCAGTGACGAGATCGGTGGTCGGATAAAATTTGTTGAGTGTCTCGGTCTCCTCCGGCCAACCCATCGTGGCAAACGGCCAAAGCCACGAACTGCACCACGTGTCAAGTACGTCGGGGTCCTGCTCCCAACCCTCACCCTCGGGCGCATCGAGGTCGCAGTGGATTTCCTCGCCCCGATACCACACCGGAATGCGATGCCCCCACCAAAGCTGTCGACTGATGCACCAATCCTGAAGGCCACCCATCCAGTAGTCGTAAGTCTTCGACCAGCGCTCAGGATAAAACTTCATCGCTCCGTCGGCGACGCAGGCCCGAGCGGCATCCTGGCTGGGATATTTCAAAAACCACTGCTCGGAGAGGCGCGGCTCGACCGGTACATCGGCGCGTTCGCTGAAGCCGACCTTGTTTTTGTAATCCTCCGCCTTGGTAAGCGCCCCCATTTCCTCAAGCTTGGCCGCAGCGGCTTTACGGGCTTCAAAACGATCCATGCCGGCCAACTCGACACCGGCCAAGCGATTCATTTTGCCGTCAGGTTCGAGGATATCGATGACTTCCAGTCCGTGACGTTGGCCAATATCAAAGTCGGCCTTGTCGTGCGCTGGCGTGACCTTCAACACGCCTGTGCCGAACTCGATGTCGATATGCTCGTCGGCAACGATCGGCAGATGCGCCTGGTTTTCCACCGGCAACGGCCGTACCGCATGTTTGCCAACCAAGTGAGCATAGCGCGGATCGTTCGGGTTCACCGCAAACCCACTGTCGCCGGGGATGGTCTCCGGCCGCGTGGTCGCAATCTCCAGCCAAGTGCCCGGCTCCTCGACGACCTCCACCTTGAAATAATAGAGCTGGCTGTTTTGCTCCTTCATGATGACCTCCTCGTCCGAAAGGGCCGTCAGCGACTTGGGGCACCAGTTCACCATCCGCTTGCCGCGGTAGATGTGCCCCTTTTTATAGAGATCCACGAAGACGCGCTGCACGCATTTCGTGTATCCCTCGTCCATCGTGAAACGCAGCCGCGACCAATCGCACGATGCGCCCAGCTTTTTCAACTGCTCGATGATGATGCCGCCATGCTTCTCTTTCCATTCCCAAATATGCTCGAGCAGTTTCTCCCGACCGAGATCGTCCCTATGCTTCATTACGCCCTCCTTGCGCAGCTTGCGTTCGACGACACTTTGCGTGGCGATGCCGGCATGGTCGGTGCCCGGGAGCCACAGAACCTCCTTGCCATCCATGCGCGCCTTGCGGGCGAGAATGTCCTGAATGGTGTTGTTGAGCACATGCCCCATGTGCAGCTTGCCGGTGACGTTTGGCGGCGGGATGACGATCGAGTACGCCGGCCGCTCATCGCTTACGCGTTCAGGCTTGGCCGTAAAACATTCGTTCTCCTCCCAGAATGAGTACCACTTCGTCTCGATCGCCTGGGATTCGTAAACCTTGGGAATTTCTGCCATGAAATTAGAAACTATCTGCCCACAGAAGTCATTTTTTCAGCAAGCGAAACTCGATGCTGTCCAGCAAGGCCTGTAGGCTGGCCTTGATGATGTTTTCATCCACTCCAACGGTGTACCATCTCTCTTTGCCATCGGTGGACTCGATGAGCACGCGCGTCTTGGCTGCCGTGCCGGTGCCACCGTTGAGAATGCGCACTTTGTAATCAGTAAGTTTCACCTGCTTAAGCACGGGGTAAAACCCGCGCAATGCATTTCGCAGCGCGTGGTCGAGTGCGTTCACCGGGCCATCGCCGTCAGCGACTGTGTGAGCCGTCTTGTCGCCGACACGCACCTTGACGGTCGCCTCGCAAACATGCTCGACACCATCCCCGTGCATAGAGACGTGGAAGGCTTCCAGCTGAAATGCCGGCTCCACCCGGCCAAGCGCCTTGCGGATGAGCAACGCCAGCGATCCTTCCGCACCCTCGTAATCATAACCGAGGTGCTCCTGTTCCTTGACCTTGGCCAAGATGCCTTTCAATTGCGGGGTGTCGTTGTTCACGCGGATGCCCATTTCCTGAGCCTTCATCACGATGTTGCTGCGACCGGCCAAGTCACTCACAAGAATCCGGCGCTTGTTGCCAACTGCATCCGGAGTCGCATGCTCAAAACTTTGCGCCACTTTCTGCACAGCATTCACGTGCATCCCGCCCTTGTGAGCAAACGCCGTTGCGCCGACCCACGGCTGACGCCGGTCAGGCATCAGGTTGGCCACCTCGTCCACAAACCGTGACAAGTCGCGGAGCTTCCTGATTTGCGCTGCGGGGATGGATCGCTTGCCCATCTTCAGCGAGATATTAGGAATCACACTGATGAGATTACAGTTACCGGTGCGCTCGCCATAGCCGTTGATGGTGCCCTGCACCTGCGTCGCCCCAGCGTCCACGGCAACTAACGCATTGGCCACTCCGAGGCCGATGTCGTTGTGGGTGTGAATGCCCACGTTGCATGAAAGTTTCTCACGCGCCGCAGCGGTGATGGCTGCCACTTCACTTGGCAGCGAGCCTCCGTTCGTGTCACACAGCACCACAAAGTCCGCCCCGGCTTCCTCCGCCGCAAGCCAAGTCGCTATCGCGTATTCGGGATCATCCTTGTAGCCGTCGAGCGCGTGCTCGGCATCGTAGATTACTTTTTTACCCTTCTTTTTCAGGAACCGGATCGTGTCGGCGATCATCGCCAAATTCTCCTTCGGAGTGGTGCGCAGCACCTCCTTAACATGTAGCAACCACGTCTTGCCAAAGAGGGTCACCACCGGGGTCTTGGCCTCCACGAGCAGCTTGACCTGCGGGTCGTCCTTGGCGGAGATTTTCTTGCGGCGCGTTGAGCCGAAGGCGGCAATCTGGGTGTTCTTCCACTTGCGCTTGGCCGCCTGTTTGAAAAACTCGATGTCCTTCGGGTTGCTCCCCGGCCAACCACCTTCCACGTAATGCACACCAAAGGCATCCAGCTTTTCGGCCACGCGCAGCTTGTCCGCAACCGAGAAACTCACGCCTTCGCCCTGCGTGCCGTCACGCAGTGTTGTGTCATATATCTCAACGAAGTTCTTCATCAAAAAAGGCGGTTTAACCCGCCAAGGCCTTAATTTCTACTGCCAGAAGCCAAGCGAGACCAGCACCAAAACCGGACTTGGCTAAGCATTACACTTCACCATCAAAACCCAACTGGCGAATCGCCTCATACAAAACCAAGGCTACACAATTAGAAATATTCAAGGAGCGAGCATCGTCCCGAAACATGGGGATGTACAACCAGCGCTTACCAGCATCACGATAAAGCTGCTCGGGCAACCCGGAAGATTCGCGGCCAAACACCAAATAATCGCCACTGGAAAACTGGGCGTCAGAATAACACGTTGGCCCGCCTGTCTCGATGAACCACAGTTTGGCATCTTCGGGAAGCGAACCGGCAAACGCCGTCCAACTTTCCCAAATCTTCCACTCAACATGCTGCCAGTAATCCATCCCGGCGCGTTTCAACCGACTGTCGTCCAAGTCGAAACCAAGTGGCTCGATCAAATGCAGCTTCGTCTGCGTCACCGAGCAAAGCCGCCCGATGTTGCCCGTATTGGGGGGGATCTCGGGCTCGACCAAAACAATATTCATACCGCTGCCGAGGCGACTCATCGCTTGGCCTTCCCTTTCCGGTAAAAAACCTTCCACAAAACCAAGCCGTGCGGCGGTGCTGTCACGCCCGCCCTCGAGCGGTCGCACGATTTAAAAATATCGCGAACATCGCCCGTCTTCAGCTTGCCCGTTCCCACCTCGACCAGTGTCCCAACGATGCCGCGACACATCTTGTACAGGAAACCGTCGCCCTCAATGACCCAAGTCAACATGGAATCTTTTTTGTAGATTTTGCACGCAGTCACCGTGCGAACCGTCGAGCGCATCTCGTACTCGCGCTTCACGGCGAAGGCGCGGAAGTCTCGCTTCCCGACAAAGTGCTTCGCCCCACGTTGCATGCGTTCAAAGTCCAGCTCGCGAGGCACGTGCCAAGCGGTGTTGTTTTGCAGGGGATCCATCACCGGATGATTCCAAATGCTGTATCGGTACTGCTTGCCGCTGGCATCGAACCGCGCATGGAAGGTCATCGGCACGCGCTTGGCCTCCGTCACCCGCACGTCATCCGGCAAAAACGAATTCAGGGCTAGTCGCAACTTTCGTTCTTCGATTCGACATTCTGACTTCAGCACCTCCACATGTGCCACCATCCCTCGCGCGTGCACGCCGGTGTCTGTGCGGCTCGAGCTGTGAATTCGTGCCACACTCGGAAAAAGCCTTTGCAATGCTTCCTCGATCCGCTGCTGGACGGTCACACCGTTTTTCTGAACCTGCCACCCCTTGTAATGAGTGCCGTCATACGCAACGGTCAACTTGAGTTTAATGCTGTCCATGGCGATCAGGCCAAGCTGTCCAGATAACTTTGAAGCAGGATCGCCGCCGACATCGAATCGACATTTTGGCGCTTCTTCTTTTTCTTTACCCTTCCCTGTGTGAGTGACCGATTGGCCATTACCGAAGTCAGCCTCTCGTCCCATGTCTTGATCGGCACGGTGATGCTGTTTTTCAGCACCGACTCGAACTCCCTCACTTTCATTGTTGCCTCTCCGTAGCTGCCGTCCATATTTCGTGGCATGCCCAACAGGATAAACTCGACCTCGTACTCCTGCAGCAGATCCTTCAACCGATCGAGGAATCCGGAGAACGGTTCCGCCGGGATGAACTCGAGTGGCTGCGCGATTATTTTCAACTCATCGCTCATCGCGATGCCCATACGGACGGTGCCGTGATCTATGGCGAGGACTCGCATAAGCTAAATCGTCTTCATCACCTTGGTCGCTGCCGCGACTGTTTCTTCAATGGCTCCCTCATCGTGTGCGGCGGAAATAAACCCGGCTTCGAATTGCGACGGAGCAATATAAACCCCCTCCTCCAGCATTCCGTGAAAATATTTACCAAATCTGTTGCGGTCACTTTGCATCGCATCAGTCATATTGTGAACTGGCGCATCGGCGAAATAGCAGCACGACATCGAGCCGATACGTTGCAACTGAACCGCAACACCAGCTGCCATAGCCGCCTTGGCCAAACCGTCCGACAGCTCTTGGCCAAGCGCGTCGATTTTTTTGTAAACCGAACCATCCTCCAACGCCTCCAGCACAGCGACACCGGCGGCCATGGCCAAGGGGTTGCCACTCAACGTACCAGCTTGGTACACAGGCCCGGCCGGCGCAAGGCAGTCCATGATTTCACTCCGGCCGCCAAATGCTCCGACCGGCAAGCCGCCGCCGATGACTTTACCGAAACAACTCAAGTCCGGCGCGATGCCAAAGCGCCCCTGCGCCCCGGCCAAGCCGAGGCGAAAGCCGGTCATCACCTCGTCAAATATCAAAAGCGACTCGTGCTCGGCGGTGATTTCGCGGAGGAATTCCAGATACCCATCACGCGGTAAATACAAACCGGCGTTGGCCGGCACCGGCTCCAAAATTATCCCGGCGATATCCCGTCCGTGTTCAGCGAAGGCACCCCGCACCGTCTCCACATCGTTAAACGGCAGCACGATCGTTTGGCTGGTGAACTCCGGCGGCACGCCGGCGCTGTCCGGTTGCCCAAGCGTCAACGCACCCGAACCGGCCTTGACGAGCAGCGAGTCAACGTGCCCGTGATAGCAACCCTCGAACTTGATGATTTTGTTGCGCTTGGTGAAGCCACGGGCCAAGCGAATCGCCGACATCGTCGCCTCGGTGCCGGAGTTGCACATGCGCACCTTCTCCACCGACGGCACGGCGTTGACGACCAACTCCGCCATGCGGACTTCGAGCGGATTCGGGATGCCGAAACTCGTGCCGTACTCTGCGGCCTTTTTCACCGCCTCGACGACCACCCTCGGGGCGTGCCCCAAAATCGCAGGACCCCATGTCCCCACATAGTCGATGTACTCATTGCCGTCGGCGTCCCAAACTGTGGCTCCGCTCACGCGCACGGCGAAAAACGGATTGCCGCCGACAGCGTGGAAAGCCCTCACGGGAGAGTTCACCCCGCCGGGAATCCATTGCTGCGCTTTTTCAAAAAGAGACTGTGATTCTGCGCTCGACCGCATGTGGCGACAAAATACCGACTCCCCATCTAAACGCACGCGGAAAGTGCAAATCAGTCGTCGGCCTTGCTGGCTTTGAGCAGATAATCGGCGATGTGAAGAGCTCGGATGTTATGCGCGCCGGCTTTGCGCAAGCCGGATTGGATTTGCAGCAGGCAACCGGGATTTGTCGTGACGACCACCTCCGCGCCAGACTCGATGATGTTTTGCACTTTGCGTTTTTGCAGCCTACTAGCCATTTCAGGTTCAGTCAGGTTGTAGCTTCCGGCGCTACCGCAGCAGAGATCCGACTCAGCAAGTTCAACAAGTTCGCCCCCCGACTTGGCTTTCACCAACTCGCGAGGCTCGGCCGTGATTCCCTGCGCGTGGGCCAAATGACAGGCATCGTGATACGTGCCCTTCTCTCGCGAACCGCAAGCCGTGAGCCGGGAAACCTCCAGCCAAATGACCAAATCCTTCACCTTCGCGCTGAACGCTACGGCCCGTTCCGCCCAAGCGGGATCGTCTTTGAGCAACTCGCCGTATTCAACGAGCGTTGAGCCGCAACCGGCGGCGTTGATGATGATCGCGTCGAGCGGTTCATTCTCGAACACCGCAATGTTGCGCCTCGCACAATCCCTCGCTTTGGCCAATTGCCCGCTGTGGGCGTACAACGCGCCGCAGCAGCCCTGCCCCCTTGGTGTGATTACATCCCAGCCGTCGCGGTTGAGCAACTCGGCGCTCGATTCGTTCGTGTCGCCGAACATGACCTGCATCACGCATCCCTCGATGAAGCCGACTTTCCCCCTCGCCTCCCTCTTGGCCAAGCGTTCGGCTGGCAATTTACCCTTGACCATGCGCTGCGGCAGCAGTTCCATCATCTCCCGTGTAAACTTGGGCAGCAAAAACCCAAGCCGTAAAAAACGAATCACCCGAACCGGCCACAAAGCCACATACATCCGCCACGGAAACGGAAAAACCTGCTCGATGACGAGTCGCCGCAACAGCCATTGAAACATGCCGCGCCCGTGGTGTTTCTCAATATGATCGCGCGTCGCCTCGAGCAGCGACCCGTACTGCACTCCGCTTGGGCAGGCGGTCTCGCAGGCGCGGCAACCGAGACACAAGTCAATATGCCGGACCGTTGTGGACTCCACGTCCAACTGGCCCGACTGCATGGCGCGCATGAGATAAATTCGGCCACGCGGCGAGTCGTTTTCGTTACCCGTCTCGAGGTAAGTCGGGCAGGACGAGAGGCACAGCCCGCAGTGCACACAGGCCAGCGCCTTGGTTTCATCGAGAAATTGGCCTCTCGCGTTCATCCGGGCAGCACTCCTTTCGGGTCGAAAATCGCCTTTACCCGTTTCTGCAAATCCGGCGAAGGTACTTCGCTCACTTTGGCGCTGGTGTGATAGATTACACCGTTTCCTGCCCGAGCCACGAACGACTCTTCGCCCAGGTTGAGTAAAGTCGAAATCAGGTTTCCCGGGGCAACTGATGTAAAACTGAGAGCCGTTTGGCGGAATCGGGTATCGTAATCGAGTGATGCCTCATCGGCAAAGCCAAGCGCGTTCGCAGCGTCCGACTGAGTCTCGACATCGGCGCTTGGCCCGGCGAAGCCAGCGAGCAGCGTGAGCGGCTCACCGTCGATTCGGTATAAGTCGAGCACCGTCGGTTGCAGGTCGGAGGCCCAAATTTTCTCAAGCAACTCCTCCGCTTGGCCAAGCGACTCGCAGCACTTGGCCAAGTGCGACTCCGCTTCCGGCAAAGGCTGCAGCTTGAACGCCGCCTCGACAATGATTCCCAATTCGTTTTTCGCGCCGACGAACAAACGGCACAGATCGAACCCCGCAACATTCTTGACCACCTTGCCGCCGTTGCGAATTAACCGGCCGTCCGGCAGCACCACGGCCAAGCCGATGACCCAATCGCGGATCGTGCCAAAGCCAAAGCGTCTCGGGCCGTTTAAGTTGTCCGCCAGTAACTCGCCGATGGTCACGGTTTCGGGTTGCGGCGGATCGACCGGAAGCCACTGGTTGGCCTTGGCCAAGCGCGACTGGAATTCCGCAAGCGTCATCCCCGCCTGCACCGTCGCGGTCATGTCCTCCGAAACATGCTCGACGAGATCAGCGACAGCCTCCAGTGACACTTCACCAACTCCCTGCAACTGCGGGAGCAACTCCTGCAACTCAGGAATTGAAGTTGGATTATGCGTTATCAAAGCCGTTCAAACTCCACGGTTATGCCAGTTTCACGAATTAAAGTTCATAAAAGCACCTTTCGACACATCACCCGGATGACGGGAAACCGAGATGCCAAGATTGTTTTCTCTGCAGAACCAGACGGGATGTGTGGTAGTCCGAATTATTTGAAAGCTCACTCGTTTTAACTTTTGCGCCAGTTCACGATGAGTAACTGGCACCAATTTAGGCATGAGCGGCAAACTAATAGATATTCACACCGGGATATTGAGATTCCTCGATTGGAGCCCTAACGGTTTCCCTTGCCTCGAGACAGCTTTTAATTCCCTCAAGCGTATCCCCCAAGCAACACATCCGGGGATCAAAGGCACCTTGATGGCGAAGTTCCCATCTTCATCCTGTAAATATTCAATGGCGAATCCTTGATGCGTCATCATGTCTTTAATGAACTTAAAATAGCAGGGAGTAAATTAGGCCGCGACTTGTTTTTTTTGGGCGAACTCGGCGCAGCGCTTCGCGCCGGGGAACATTTTGTGGGGGTTGGAGCGCTTGTTCGGGTCGAAGGCCCGGCGCAACTGCTTCATGGCGTCTAAGTCATCCCCGCTGAATTGCTTCGTCATGAAGTCAATTTTCTCGGCACCGATACCGTGTTCGCCGGTGACGCTGCCACCGAGTTCAATGCATTTGCCAAGAATGTCGTGCCCCGCCTGCAATGCTCGTTTCACTTGGTCGGGATCGCGTTCATCGTACAGGATCAGCGGGTGAATGTTGCCGTCGCCGGCGTGGAAGACGTTGGGGATTCGCAGTTTGTACTTGTCACTGACGGAGCTGATAAAGCGCATGATTTCCGGCAGTTTGCTTCGCGGCACGACGCCGTCCTGCGTGACGTAGTTGGGGCTCAGGCGGCCGATCGCACCGAAGGCGCGTTTGCGGCATTTCCACAGGGCGGCACGCTCGGTATCGTCCTTAGCCAAGCGTACTTCGCTGGCGTTGTTTTGGAGGCAAACCTCCTCGACCCGCCTAGCCTGTTGCTCGACGCCCTTGGGCAAGCCGTCCAACTCGACGATCAGCACCGCGCCTGCATCGAGAGGGAAGCCGAAGTGATACGCCTCCTCAAGCGCCTGCGTAATAAGTTGATCCATCATCTCCAGTGCAGCTGGCACAATCCCCGCGGCAATAATGCCGCTCACCGCCTGGCTGGCCTCGTCCACACTTTCGAAAACACAGAGGAAGGTCTTGAACGACGGCGGCGTTTTAATGAGGCGTACCAACACCCTCGTCACGACGCCGAACATACCTTCCGAGCCGATCGCAGCGCCGCGCAAATCGAACCCGGCCACCTCCTCGCCGCCATCGGGTTCAACACCCAGCCATTCGATTGTGCCGTCCGGCAACACCATCTCGTAGCCGAGTACGTGGTTGGTTGTGACACCATTTTTGAGCGTGTGCGGCCCGCCGGAATTGGTGGCGATGTTGCCGCCGATCGTGCAGGCCGTCTGGCTCGAGGGATCCGGCGCGTAAAACAATCCGTGCGCCGACGCGTTACGGGTGATCCACGCGTTGATGCAGCCGGCCTCGACGAGTGCCCGGCGGTTGCGAGGATCGATGTTTAGTACCCGATTCATCCGGGTGAGCGCGATCATCACGCCGCCATCGACCGCAAGTACTGCGCCGCTGAGGCTGGTGCCAGCTCCTCGCGGGATGATGGGTACTTCCATCTCGGCGCAAAGGCACACGACCGCCTCCACTTCCTGCGTGGATCGGGGAAGCACAACTGCAGTTGGGGGGTTCCTTTGGAGTGTGTAGGCGTCGCACTCGTACACCATGAGTTCCCGCTCGTCGGCAAGCACGGCATCTTTGCCAACGATCTCGATCAAACGGCGGGTGAGCTGTCTTTTGTCTGCCTTACAGTTCATGCCCATTTGGTCATCCCAAGTTTTTCCGAATATGAGAAACAGGGCTTTCCCGCTTGATCATTCGCCTGACAGGGCACATCGGAAGTTAAGATCGAAGCTCTTTTATGAACTGAATACAGCCAGTTCAACCTAACTTGGTTAATCAGCTCCGCCCAACTGCTCAATCATCACAATCAGAGGCAGGAACATGGCGATCACGATACCGCCAACAATTACGGCGAGGAAAACAATCATGATCGGCTCAATCAGCGAGGTCAGAGATTCCACGGCACGATCAACCTCCTCATCGTAGGTGTCGGCGATTTTCTCAAGCATCTGAGGCATGTCACCGGTTTTTTCGCCGACATCCACCATACTGATGACCATCGGGGGGAACACGCGAGAGGCATCCAACGGCGCGACAATGGTTTCCCCCTCCTTGACGCTGTCGTGAACGTCCTGAACCGCACGAGCCACGACCACGTTGCCTGAAGTGTCCTTGACGATTTTGAGCGCCTGGAGAATCGGCACACCGGAGTTGATTAGAGTGCCAAGCGTCCGTGCAAAACGGGCAATCGCCACCCTCTCCACAACGGGGCCGATGACAGGAAAAAAAAGGCTCATTTTGTCGAGAATGTAACGACCAAAGTTCGTCCGCCCGAGCATAGAAAACGTGAAGAAACAGGCGAAGACACCACACATTGTCCCCACGGCGTTCAGGCGGACCGTGTCACTGATGGATAACACGAGTTCTGTAAAATCCGGCAACCCGTCCTTGCCCAGCATGTCGGCGAACACGTCCTTGAATTTAGGGATAACGAACACCAAAAGAATGCCCATGATCACCACCGCAACCACCAACACGGCGATGGGATAAAACATGGCGGCCTTAACCTTGCCTTTAATTTTCATGGCCTTTTCCATGAACATGGCCAAACGATCAAGAACCACCTCAAGCACACCGCCCAACTCACCCGCCTTGACCATGCTGACAAATAGTTTGTTGAAAACCTTGGGGTGCTGGGCCAAGCCCTCGGAGAACGTGCCGCCGCCCTCGATCACTTCAGACAACTCACCCAGAACGCGCCTCAACGTGGCGTCCTTTTCCTGCTTTTCAAGCACCTTGAGTCCGGTAAGAAGAGGCAAACCAGCGGAAGTCAACTGGGCCAACTGGCGGGTGAAGATCGTGAGAATCTTTTCCTTAACTCTGCCCCCCATGCCGGGGATGCTGATCTCCATCTGCCCGACACCTTTTTTGGCACCCTTTTTACCTTTCCGCCGCTTGGTCTTCTTTGTGGCCGCCTTGGTTTGTTGCACCTTGGTGGGAGCCAAACCCATCTCCTGTAACCGTGCCAATGCCTCGGCCTGACTGGCAGCGGGCATTTCGCCACTCTCAGTCTTCCCACTCTTGGTGTTTACAGCTTCGTATTGAAAGGTGGCCATAAATGCGTCCTGATATCTTATGATGTGTAACGGAGCACCTCTTCCACGGTCGTATCACCATCGTAGATGCCACGCAAGCCATCTTGTCGCAGGGTACTCATGCCCAGTTCAACTGCTTTTTGGCGGATGACGATGGTGGGGGCACTTATGTTGATCAACTCTCGTATCTGCTCGGAAATGACTAAAAACTCAAAAATACCCCGCCGGCCGGAATAACCGGTGTCGTGGCAGGAGGAGCAACCCCGACCGTAATGAAACTTGATCTCGTTCGAATCGTTTTGCTTTAATCCAAGTTCCTCAAGTTGGCTATCTGTCGGCTCAAACGGACTGCTGCATTTTTTGCAGATGGTCCGGATGAGGCGCTGGGCAAGCACACACAAGAGGGAAGATGAGATAAGGAACGGCTCCACCCCCATGTCTAAAAGGCGGGTTACAGCACCAGCAGCATCGTTGGTGTGCAGGGTGCTGAGTACCAAGTGACCCGTCAGCGATGCTTGAATAGAAATCTTTGCGGTCTCGAGATCGCGCATCTCTCCGACCATGATAATATCCGGATCCTGCCGCAGAAAAGACCGCAAACCAGCGGCAAACGTCATCCCAACGGCTTCCCTGACAGGAACCTGCATGAT
>Ga0115000_10001738_pt1 | contig 19099 bp, 15 predicted proteins | sample ArcticOcean_MG_C_6_FD_89690 | JGI IMG/M metagenome (GOLD analysis project Ga0115000, IMG submission 89690) | Marine microbial communities from western Arctic Ocean - ArcticOcean_MG_CB8_128 | ecosystem: Environmental > Aquatic > Marine > Oceanic | place: Arctic Ocean: Canada Basin | collected... | reverse complement strand
TTGTATGCGGATCCGGACGTCAACATCCAGTCGGAAAGTTTGGTTCGGCGGGGCGCGGCGCCGCGCGGGCGAGCGCTGGGGCCGGCGGGCGCCCCTTAATTTAGGTTTGCGAAAGGCGCGGCGCGGTCGCGGTCCCGCGTACGGACAACATGTCCCGATTGGACGGGGCACCCGGGGGTCTCCTCGTACGGCCAAAGGGGCCGTGTGGTCGCCTTGGCACAGGTCTTTTTAAAGACCCGCACGCATTCAGAGAGCCAGGGCGATGCCGCGCTAATCCGGGCCCCCTCTCTAAGCTGCGTACTTACGTAGGGGCCCATCTTAGCCGGACACTAGAGCCGGACCTCCCCTGTTCCAAGGGTGGGGGCCCAGGCGAATGTACGGGTGATTAATGTGCAAGGTTACTTAACCCCACCACGCGCTCATTCGAGCAGCTGCCATTTTTTAGCCTGAGTAGTACTACTAGCAGGTGGGGCTGCCCCCCCCGGCGTGTAGTAGTACATGTGGAGAATACCCCGGGCCCCGGGCCTACTAGTATGCACTATCTGGTTACTTTTGTGATCACATCACCGTTTTTTCTGCGCCGTGCCTCGTCACGGTACACACAATACAAGTATAAGACGCCGCGCGCCTCGTGCGCTCTTCAGATGCCCTCGTTCGTGCGGCCCGGTGCTGCTTAATGCGGATGTGATCACAAACGTAACCGAATAGTGTCCTAGGGGGTTCTCCCCATGACCCCATCGAGTCACTATGCGGGAGTGAGCCCGAGTGACATAAATAAACCGGTCGACAGCCACCGTGACTCTTCCGATGCGGCTCTCAAGCATCCCCCCTGCGGACCGGGGCGATATAAAGTCTGCAGATTTGGCCACTAGTAGAGTAGCATATCCCGTCGACATGTTAAGAGTGGTGGTAGTTAAGTGGTAGTACCCGGCCCGGGGGCGTGGGCCATTGCCCGAGTACCAGTGCTTGTATGTAAATTTATGGTTTTTAGCGCAATGGTGCGACTACATGAGCGAGCTCACATCAACGGAGTCTGCGTTCAAGAATCGTTAAACGACGATGCAGGGCCCGAAAGGCTTCAACGAGAAGGGGTGCAACTGCTTCGAGCTGCAGAGATCGGATGCCAAAACTGCTTTCTCTGACTATTTCTGGGAACACAAGCTCCACCTCCTGAGCAATGAATCCAAAATGAGTCTCTTTGTCGAACCCAGAATCACCTCGCCATTGAAAGCTTACGCCATTTAACTCCAGTAATCGAGCAGCACGATTCCGCAGGGAAGTCACATTTGTCTTGTAACGTCCGTCTGAAGTAGTTGTGTAACTACTAGCAGTTACTCCTCCCGCACTGGTTATCGATGCAGCGTAAACGCTCGTTGCCGCCGTGATCGCTGCTGTACTCTGGATACCATTAGCGTACAATGTAGTGGAACCAGTGATGGCACCAGACGATTGAACACCGGCCACAGTCAATGTGCCTGATGATGCTGTAATGGACCCGGTGGTAATAGTGATGGAGCCGGTAGATGTAATACCGACATTGGATATAGTGAGACCACCAGATGTGATGGTTATGCCACCGGCTTCAATCAGTAGACCGCCAGACTTGACAACAGCAGCTCCCGTCACGGTGAGGCCACCGTGCTTGATTGTGGTGCGGCCCTGACCCGTGATGGCAAAAACTTCACGAGAAGATGGTCCATTGTCAACTGTTACGCGGAACAAGTCGAAAGAGTCTGACCTATTGCGATCTGCGCCTATTTCAAGAACAGCACCAGCAAATGCGTCCTGTGTTGCACGAACCTCCATAATATTTCCATCATTGTGTCCGCTTACATTCGAGGAAAAAATGTATGATCCATTGTAAGCTAGAACATTTCCCGACAAAAGCGTATTGCCTACAACTTTTAGGCCACCTTCATTGATCGTAGTACCTCCGGAGAGGACGCGAAGACCCCCCGTTGTGATGCTTGCGCCTCCATCAATAATCCGAAGACCGGAGTATAAAGATAGTTCGCCAGTGAGAATCCTCACATCGCCTTTAGCAACCGTGACATCCCCGTCACCTTCGATTGTAAACATGGTCATCTCACTATTACCGGAAACAATTTCAAGAAAATTGAACGAGTCTGAGGGATTGGCAGTAGCGTCCAACTTCAGTAGAGTATTTTGAAATAAATTATCAGTTGCATACAGTAGCAACACATCAACTCCTTCCGCTGGAATAGTGGCAATGCTGCTGTCACAAGCAACACCCTCAAAATTAGCGTAGCAACTACATGATCCAGTGGCAAAGTCGCAAGTACCGCGGCCGCTGCAGGACTGGTACTCGCGAATATCAGTATTCGCAACATCCTCAACATGACATGCAGCGACGTTGCTACCGCCACGTGACCAGACTCTAGCATCAGATACGTCACACGTAAAAGCTGTGAGCGGTGGATTGCCCTCGTGGCTAAAGATGTTGTTCTGCATTGGAATTGCAGGCCAAGCGAGAAATTTAATGTTGTAAGTAGCACCCCCTGCTTGATTTATGGCACCACGAAAGCAAACTACCTGTTCGATATTATGTAGCGATTCCCAGGCTGCTTCACATTCTGCCTCGCCAAAGAGTGATGCATTGGCGTTAAACTTAAAGTCGAACCCATTGAAACTCATTACATACGTTCCATTCATGCTTGATCCTGCTGCTGTTGAATTTGTTGTCACGTTAATCTCGCGATAGTAAGTCGCACTTCTCAGGAGAGGATCGAAGCCTTTGGGGCACATGCGTGCCTCACACTCAGGCCCAAATACCCCCCAGTCGCAAACGCACATCATGAGAGATTTTGCTTCCCAATTTGTGTATAAAGGGCCCTTTATGTCACTCACATCTAGCTGGCTCATATCCTGCCCTGGACCGTAGTCCAGTGCAGCGTGGTGCATGGTGATGCATTTGCCATAGTTGCTGCACTCTTGAGGACATTCAACTACGGTATTGCCGTTGGCATATACGCTATCTAACATCTAGTTAAATTAGTACCACACTGGAAAGGGACAGCGCTGGCAAGCTTCACCCGTGAAACCAGGTGGGCACGAGCAACTCCCCTAAAAACCAAAACTACGCAATCAACATATCTTATCTCTGCGCGCAGGTCAATACGTCGTTCCGATTACATACGCCTACATTTCCACATTCCATGTCACCATGCGCCCTGCCGGGAGCGCTGGCCTTGTCGACCCACGCAGTAGCAACTGGACAAATACCTGCAAGTTATTTCTGTTTCACTAGTAATAAGTGTATAACCCATGATTGGCGCCGTGTGCCGCACGACCAGAGCAGTCAGCATAGTACGCCCAACCAGCATCGCACGTACACACATTCTCGGTCGTGCATTCGCCGTGGCCGCTACATTGGTTCGGGCAAGAGGTGCTCGCACGGTACACCGAGGAAGAGATAAGGAGTCGTCGGAGAGATAATGACACCCATGTCATCTCAAACTGAGCCCAACGAGCGGACCTATTTGCGTAGGCTGTACCCTTACGTAGGCTATTCAAGTTACCGTACCTCTCCTACCACCATAAAACACCGCACCTCTCCATACCATAAAAACAAAAAAGTTCAAGTTGGAGGTTTTACTGGCCCAGCGCCCGACAACCGGCCTAGAAAAGCAGGCAAATGACCCGGGGCTATCACTGGCAAGTGGGCAGATTGGGGCTCGATCGTCTCTAACTAGCCGAGGCCCGGGCCCCGGGGACGATACGGTAGAAAATTTAGCTGAACAAAGCGTCGCAATTGGCAGTCCGTTAACTCGGGTAGATCGACGAAGTGGATAGACAATTGGCCTAATCACGAAGTGGGCCCGGAGCTCTTGAACTATCGAATTGCCACGGGGTGTCACGAGCATACATGCCGTTGCGGCGAGCAGGGGCTGCCAAAGTGTATTGGTGACAATTCGACAGCCCTTCCTCGCGTCGGCATCGGTTGCTGTGGAGCCTCGCAGCGTTGGGTATCGTAGAACGTCTGCGACTGCCCGTGTAACAATTGTGTACGCGTCAAACGCCCCAAACTTCGCAGAGATAACCCCATCGCCGCGAAGCGCCGAGACCATCGAATCGGCCTCTCGCGACGCTAGGACGGTCACTATGGTACACCAAACTCATCGTAGCCTCCTCTGGCCGTGCCCCGGCGGCAGTTCGTCCAATGTTCGTTTTTAGTTACCTCGCACCGAGATTTCGTGCTAACGAAGACGATTAACTGCCTGTTTCTTGTTGGGCTGCCGCAAGTCGGTGAAATCCTGCACTGGATGAGATGCAGGCTCGTGCAGCTACACGAAGCTCCGAACCGAGCCAGTGCAGAAAAAGAGGGCATTTAAGCCGGGTTATCGTGCGCTTTCAATTCCCTCGCCGAAAGTCTCGGCTATAGGAGGTCCACCAACTTGAACTTGAAAACAAAACTTTTTTTTTTAATATATAGGGATCCCTCCCTTATGGAGAGGCAGGTAGACAGTACACTTAGCCTGAGAGAGGACTTTGTTGCAGTCGCCGGTGGCGCAGGGGCAAATAGCTGCGTAAACACTTGACATTGCACGCCTCTCTCCCATGAGTGACTTAATCGAACGGGCCCGGGCCCGGGGGTAACTTGAATATCCAAGCTAGCAAACTTGAGCTTCAACTTGAACTTGACAGTGACCGTGACCGTGATGTCCAGCGGCTATGTCGCCGTGGCAGATGAGGCCCCGGCCCGGGGGGGGAACCAGACCAGAGTTGCTCCATGGCGAATTCAAACGTACTAATCGGCGGCCCCGGGCCGGGGGGCCCGGGTGCTGGGTTTTTGCAACTTGAAATGTAGGTTAACAAGTAGAATCCCGCCCCCTAACAAAAAGTGGGGGTGGGATGGTCAGGATTCGACGCTTCGGCAGGCCGCCGATGACTGCCATACTTGAAAACCGGCACGACTCGGATATGCGGGTCCGAGTCCTCTCTAATCCGGTTTCTTCAGCCCGAGCGGCGTACAGAGCCGCCTCTAAGTCGCTCAGCCTTGCCGCCGCTGGAGAGCACGCGGGTGCCTTTTGGACGCATATCACATAGAGCCGGGCGCCGCGGCGCCACTAAATATACTAAACGGACTTCTTTTGACGAATTGAGCACTCCTAGTCCCTCGCGGCATCATCATCGTCCTTCAAGTTCGTACAGTCCTCTGACCTAGGGGGCTAACGGCCCCTTTCTGAGGCTTCAATACGAAAAAGCCGGTACCTTTGGATCCGAGTCGATTAAGGCTCACTCCTGAAGCGTCCGAGTCTCCCCCCCCCCCCTAGTCATAGCTTGCCAGTGGGGCTAGGGTGCACGGGAACTTCTTCCAGAAACTGTGACTGTTTCAAAGGCGAGCCTTAATCGATGAGCACAATGGGGGTTGTATATGGCTGGCTAGCTGCTAGAGCAGATTCGGAAACGTCGTTTATGGCTATACTAGGAGTATTAGTGACACCGCGCGGTGTGACTGCGATCATGATGTGAAGCAGCCTAAATCCTCTTCCTTGGACCCTGCGGGCCCGAGTCCGCCGCCGGGTTTCCCCCTTGGGGCCAGATGCCGTGCCAGGTGAAGCTGATAGGTGGGCTCCTGCAGGTGGGGTGATGCACGTGACTCGGGCTCAGGAACTTGAAGTTGTCCTGCCCACATGATCCCCCCGGGCACTCTCCTGAAACACGCTGCTAGTTGCTAGCGTCAAGGAGGCCACTGGTTCCTAGAAGATGCAACCATGCAGGGACACTGGCACGGAGAGAACTGAGCAGCCGGGCTGGGCTGCCTTGATTAATATCCTCAGATACAGATTCGTGGTGCAATGCACATCGCCATTAATTCCTACCAATCAAGTGTCAGGTGAGTTATGGAGAATAATTACACCATACCTGGAAGAGAAGCTTGCAAGCATATGGAATGTGAACGCGCACGACGCTTGAGTTGGCGGCACGCTGGCAAGTTTTGTTGTTACACCAGTAAATATGCTTTCGCAAATCAGCATGGGCGACTAGACCACAACACGTGCAAATGTGAATGGCGTAGGGGTCGGAATTCGCAAACATTCGATCACGCAAAAAACTAGAAACGCCGTGAGAGACAAGGCAATCTCGTTCCATTTCACCCATGCGAAGACCACCATCTCGTGCGCGGCCTTCCATGGGCTGGCGTGTAAGCATTGTTACAGGACCACGTGAGCGAGCATGGATTTTGTCGTCAACAAGGTGTTTTAGCCTTTGGTAAAAGGTTGGGCCTAAAAAAATTTTGGCATGAATAGCTCGTCCTGTATGGCCAGAGTACATGACTTCATTCCCATGACGATGGTAACCAAGTTCGTGCAAAACAGCAGCGATGTGATCAACAGAAACATCCGTAAATGGGGTAGCATCTCCCTCTTTGCCGGTAAGGGCACCTACTTTAGACTGTAAACATTCTACCAAATGGCCAATCGTCATGCGTGAAGGAATTGCATGCGGATTGACAATAATGTCAGGTGATATACCATCACGCGTCCATGGCATGTCCTCTTGAGCATAGGTCATGCCAATGGTTCCTTTTTGACCATGTCGTGAGGCAAATTTGTCTCCTATTTGCGGGATCCTGACAGAGCGTGTTCTTACCTTGGTAAACTTCATGCCATCTTGGTTTGTCGACAACATGACCTACAAGTGGCATTGATATAATAATAGCTACTGCAACTTAGCTTGCCTGGTCAACTAAGCCAGACTCATTGGGACGCATTGCAGTTGAAGCGTCACGTTTTACTAAGCCACTTGTTTCACCTCCGTTTAGTACAGGAACTGTTTTCCCAATCAGGATGTCAGCACCGGATACACGCACCCCCGGAGACACAAGGCCATCACAGTCAACTTTTTCATATGATCCATGCCGCATGGCGACGCAGTGATCTTGCCCAGGCCGCTCAAAAGTTTCACAGTAAAGTCCAGCAGTGTCGCCAGTCATGTGACCCCGTTCTTGATCCACATAAGTCCGATAGAAGGAGGAACGAAAGAGGCCACGATCAACCGCTGCTTGATTCATGATCAGGGAGTCTTCCTGCATATAAACAATAAAAGTCAGTGGACTTGCTCTCAGGATGAAGAGGCGCCGGAGCCGGGCCTGATTATATCCCGTGTAGCACATAATAGCCACAATCGCATTTACACCACTAGGAAGTTCACGAAAATGGAGATGTTCCATAGCTCGTGTCGTTGCTAATGGCTTCTGTGGGTAATGTAATACATGAGCTAAGGTATCCATGCGCTGCTGAAAATTCGATGCATAAATTCCCATGGCCTGCTTGCCCATTGCGGACTGATATGTATTGCGAGGTGATTGATTATGATCCGGGAATGGAATAATAGACCCGCAAATCCCGAGTATCATGGAGGGGTGGATCTCGCAATGTGTGTACGTTGAGGAATATGGTTCGTTTAGGTCAGATGGAATCATCGCAATCATTGTTGCCTCTTCCTCCTCCGTATCGACCAACTCCACCAGCCCTTTAACCAAGAGCTGCGTCCATCCCAACTCACCATTGACTAACTTGTGAATGTGGGGCTTGCGTAGTTTGAGCTTTTGTGCAGGATTGGATGAACTATGATTCAGTGGGTCTTTCGACACAGATGTATGATCTGATTCAACAATCAAAAGTGGTCGACAGACCCGCCCTGCATCAGTATACACCCTAAGTTCTTTTTCCTTGATGTCGCGTACTACAGAAACTTCGGGATCAATATCAATCTGTCGACGAAGAGACCTCAAGGTAGCCTCTAGCGTACATGGGTCACGATGCACACCTATCCAGCTACCGTTGACAAATATTTTTGTTGTCCCTGGATCTGCTATTGTCTGCGGCGAAATTTCTTCCAGATTCTCCATCGACCACTCCTCAAGAAATTCAAGGATGGGACTTTGAGGGCTACCTACCGATACATATGCCATCAATGCCAGATTCTTCACGAGACCAACTGCCTGTCCTTCTGGGGTCTCAGCTGGGCAAATAAACCCCCAATGTGTGTTATGTAGCTGCCGTGGTTTCGCCTGTTTACCTTCCCGTCCCAAGGGGGTGTTTAATCGCCGAAGGTGTGAGAGAGTTGATGCATAGGTCAATCGATTCAAAACTTGTGAAACTCCCGCACGTGATGCATCCTTTCTGTCGCCCCAATTTCCTGTGGCCAGAGAATATCGCAGTCCGTCGGTAATCAGTCGGGATTTGATTGCAGAGCTGTGCAGTTTAATATCAACAAATCATTTACTATGTATAGAATAATCAACGCACGCTAGATTGAAATCTCGGCCTTCGTCGATGCATTTTTGTAGGTAAGCGAGAACATCCTTAGTAAGTTTGCGAAACAACATTCGGAATAAGCCACCCAGTAACGGTCCAGCTAAATCTAGACGCTTTTTGCCATAATGATCTCGATCATCTTCATCAATGCGCTCAAGAGAACACATGAGCAATTTGTGCACTATGTAGCCAACAAAAAATGCCTTCTTCGTGTCCGATTGCTCTTCTGTACCAACATGTGGCAAGACTTCCTTTTGTAGCAATTCTTTCGCATACTGCACACGCTTCGAGCGTCCAATGTTCGTGGCGCTTCCTCTACGCCCGATGAAGTCAAGGGCAATTGTTTGATTCTGAACCACAAACGCCTCGTCCAGAGATGGCCGTAGCCGTTCCATCATTTCTGTATCTGAAAAGTCGTAAACAACGTGCTCAAGGATATCACGGTCTGCAACAAAACCTAGTGCGCGAAAGACAATGATCACGGGAATATCTACGCGAACATATGGCAATGTCATCCGGATTTGATTGCCTTGAGACTGACCACGACCCGCCTTGTTATACATCTGCATATATACGGTGCTAGTTGGTCGAGCACCATGTTCAACATGGGAACGGCATTCAACCACCCATGAGTATCTATGAGGGGTCATTAATAGACAAATAACAAAAGTTAGTAGCAGTGAGGCTCACTTGTGAGGCTGTTTCTTTCTGAAGCAGTACACATGATTATTAGACATGCGCTCTTGTGCTACCACAACTTTTTCTGAGCCGTTGATGACAAAATAGCCCCCTTGATCATAAACACATTCGCCAAGCTCGCAGAGTTCCCTGTCAGATTTATCAGCAAGAACACAGAAACGACTACGTAGCATGATTGGAACATAGCCCAAGAACTCCTTTGGAGAATCGGTTCTATGTGTCTTAGTTAGGCCACTCGGTAACCGTATGCGACTAGAAACTTCTACGTCGTCTTCTTTGACAACTACCACCTTATCGCTGTCTTGCAGTGGCCCCGCAGTTTCATAGGTAACATTTGCACGCCCAGACTTAACCTCATCAACTATGCAAGGATACCAGTCATTTTCTATGTAGAGTTCTGCCTGGCAACCCTGGTGCAGCGTTGATGTCGATTCTGGTTCAATACAGCTAATATCAACATATATGGGTGAGGAGTATGTCATATTGCGCAGCCGCGCTTCGTGAGGGAACATGTTACTTGTAGTGCCGTCCCGTTCAGTTGCTGTTGGTTTTGAGACATAGACTTGATTGAATACTACCGTAAACTTATTTCGATGCAACGACTTCTGGCCAGGCAGGTATTGTGCCTCTGGTTCCACGTGCAATTCACCACTATCGTCCACCAATTCTTGCATCGTGTTTTGTATGAATTCATCAAACGAATCTAGTTGTTGACGCACAAGGCCCTTCTCCGCGAAATATGCACTGATCACAGTCCACGCATCCTACCACGTGAAAGTATCGTCGCTGATACGCTTAAATTTAAAATGTACCTCTTGCGTGATGTCCATCTGCAGATTCCAACCTACCTACGTGTTACGTGTATTTCCAGCTCGTTGCGTTGCTCCGGCACGCAATCCAACTACAGCAAACTATGCGCAGCCAATGAGTGCGTCGGTTGCTACTGTAAGCTACTGTAGTATATTATGGTGCTGTCCAGCCCCAATGGGAGGTCGTACCATAGGAGGTCCAGAGGGCCCCGGGGCTGGATACCGCAAGTATGCGTCTCGACGCGTAGCAGGGGCGCACAGGAGCTCCAGAGGACTTGGATGCGTTTAAAAGCAACTCGGAATTTTACGCCGCCGCGGCTAATTGGACTGTTATCGGCCAAAATCGGGGGACCGACTCACCGGTGGCGTCCTTTGGAGGGCGCGGTACGCTCGGTCGCATCTAGGTCAAATTGGCTGTGGCGCGAGTCGACCAGCGGCGTGCGGCGCGTCGCGCACGTGTCGTAGACAAGCGAACCGCAGCGTGGGCACGCATCGCTCTCATGTGGGTACGTAAGCGATGCTACTAGCCGACGGAGCCGCCGAGATCGCTGGAGCGGCCCGCGCATATGTCGCGGCGCGCGGCGCTCGGAGCCAAGTCATCTCTGGAGACCGCTTCCAGCGAGGAAATCGTTCATACGGTGCTTACGGGGGCCCTCGCAAAGCCAGACCTCGTGACGTCGCGTGTGCGCGGACCCGGTTGCGGCGCATACCTACTAGCAGAACAAGCAGAGCTTTGTGTGCGGCGAGCGGCGCGTCGCTGTACAATCGCCGCCGGCTAGCTGAATTTTTCCACCTAAAGTCAGCGTCTGCACAAAATCGCGGAGCGAGAAGCGTTTTTGCGAGCGTATGGGGGAATCCGTGCCGTTTTGATCACGGTCGAATAGGGCCGTGTGGCTGGGGTACTAGTACCCAGGATGTAGATGGCGGTATAATCAAGCCCTACGGTATACCTACGGTATATACGAAAGGCGCCACCCGGTACGATGGGACCGATTAGAAAAAGCGCAAAAAGGTTGTCTACACGTTGGGTGGTGGCTCTATGTATGCTCACGCGAGATTGCAACCTCAGTGAAGAGTACAGGGTAGAATGGCCTTTTTATATGTTCTCGAGGACGACTGAAATTTCCTATCAGTCGTCGAAACATTCTCCCACGACGAGCTCTTCTGGGCATGTATATTCTGCAAATCGCAGGGTGCCGCTAAGTTGTGATTGTTGGAAGACAGGACGTGCAGACAGTGAATGTGATGTATTTGACTGCACTTGCATATGCGACTTGACTGCTGGTTAAAACGGCGTCTGGCTCACACACGTTATACCGTAAAACTTGTCTTCTAGGTGAATGTGATCACAATTGCTGCTGCGACAAGGAGTGTGGTGAAGCACAGAGGCAAAGATTTGATGCAATACAGGCATGTCTGCCTGAGGGAGCACAAAATGGAGAGATAACCAGGCGCGCCAGACTCTGACTATGTCGAGTCATCATTATGCGACAGACCCCAGGTGTTACTCAACAAAGGACGTGGATCAGGTCAACCCAAAATTTCCTCTATCAACGCAAGGTGCCGCCTCCAGTGTGCAAGCAGAACATTAGAGAGGGGGATAGGTTGACTAGTTGTGCAACCCAGGCACTGCACGGGGTTCTGTAGACCGAATGCTCTGCGTTCAGTATGACAACTCGAATTCCCAAAGAAAATTTTACAAGGTGCCCATCCCATCCCAGCCAAGTTCATCCAGATGGATTGAAATCGAAAAAAAATTCATTTAGGATCCTAACTTGCTTAGTCCGAGTAGTGTTGACAAAGAGCTTGCACAAACCGAGCTTGGCTATTCCCAGTGGAAAGCAAGCCTGCCAGTCGTGATTGTGTCGTGACGTCCAATGATGCGAGGTTTATGTAATTTTGCAGGTCATAGTGGATAGAAACTACGATTACGGAGATTCCATTGGTGCTGTCTTTTCAAGCATTGAAGCAGATTCTGCTTTGGTTTGCGCATGCTGTGCGGTCGATGCTTTGCTTCGCTAATTCATAAATCATGATCGACCTGTCCAGGTCGCAGCTTTTGCCGGGAGTCTTCCATTGCCAACGAACACACAACTCGGAGAGCACGTCTTCTTTAAATACTAAATTGCAAATAAGGAAGACAACATAGGTGCTCTGAGTATGGTCTAGCCCAATTTGCAACGTCAGTGGCTGTCTATAAAATGAAGTCTAGTATTTATATCAAATATATGTCATAGGGCCACAACATCCCAGTGCATTCGGGTTTTTGACGCTGAGAGCCTGTGCCGAGCTTGTCAGATTGGTATTCTTGGTATTAGCCGCTTTACTACAAAGCTACGTTTTGGGAGCAGCTTTACTACGAGCCACGGAAGTATGTCTGCCGCAGGAAGTAGCTGGATCAATGTGCCAACATCAATTATGTGTCCTTCGGACTCTCCCCTGCTCTTATGTACTCCTTCGACCACACAGGTTGCTGTTCACTACATGAGCTGGCAAAACTTTACAACCGGAGAATTAAGTCGTCCCTACGAGAGCGACGATTGTGAGTCTTTCTATGACAGTGGCACCCCCCCCCCAGCATCCGCACTGAGCTCAGAAGAATCTACAACACCACAGTGCTTAATAGCAGAGGCCCAAAGGCCACCAGCTCCCGCTTGTCGCAATACCATTGCTAGTATCAAGTATACGATACATCACAAAGGGGACGTGCGAGACCAAGGAAAGCAACAAATTGTGGCAGTTAATGCTACCATTGCAAGCAAGCGTGTCACGTACGATGTGGACAAACAAGTATGGAAGTTGTAGGTCCTGACTGACATTCCAGCTACAGTCATGGACGAAGATGGTCTAGTTGTCTTTCAACAGGAGTATTCCATAGAATTCAGAAGTGAGACTGATGTTCCTCGGTCAATGAAATCGGGTAATCCGGGCTATATATTTGGACGCCCTATCCCCGTCATGCCCCATCGGATTGGTTACCTCGGGGTGCTTGGTGCTATTGCAGATGAGGCTTGCACAGACCAAAAGATCAATATGGTTTGGCAGATATCATGTATTAAATGAAATTCCTCTAGCTGAACGTGAACTTCCAGGTAACCTTTGGCGTAAATGTTCATTCTGGCTGCTTACTTAAGTTGAATCGGTCGGAACTGCGTGACTTTTGCGTAAGATAGATCCTTGCCCAACCATCAATTTGTCACCCTGAGCTTGCGCTTATAAGGTTGGCAATGGACTGCACGCTGCAGCAAGAGGCTTGCCGTATGTTTACAGCGAGAATATATATATTACCCCTGAGCGTACACAAATAGGCGATATTTTAATACATCGCACATTTTCAATGCAGCTTTTGGAATGACAGACTACCGCGTGATGTCCTAAGTCCTTAGACAACAAGACATCAGCCTGAGAAATAATATTAGGTTGGAATTTTTGGGAATGCAGACCCGCTTGACATTTCACAATGGCTCGCAATTAAAAAAAATCTTCCTCCGAGTGATCTCGCCGACTGGCAAGAGCGCAGTGGGACTTGCAAGAATGCAATTACGAGCATGAACTACCGTAAGTGTACGAGACTATTTTACTACCTTAAGCTACGAGAGCCTTAGGGTTTATATGGGCATATGTCGGTGCACAGGGTAACCCACAGGCAAAAATTATTGGGGCGCGGATAAGCTTTGGTACTTCTGATATTGATTACTATCATAACACAGTCCCTAGTGCGAGTCAGAGTATTTCAATAACAGCAACGGCGACATTTGTCCAAAAGTTTTCAGATTTTGTTGATTACTCACTGCCCTCACCCCCTGTTGCTATATCAGTTCCGCATGATGTCTGGTATCCGTTTAAGATAGATTCGCACAGCAACACGAGAACCCCATTCCTTAGTTTCACCTGGATCTTTGCTGCTAGCTTGATAGTGGTAAATCAATTATAACCGGTTTCTCTTGAGATAAGCAGAATGCACCAAAGCGAGCACAACCACCGAGACGGTGTTGAAGTTTACCTCAGTCATGCTAGCAGTTTAGCTTCAGGTAGCGCCAAAAAGGGTCGTTCAATGTCGCGTGTTTCGCCCCTCGCTACGACCGTGATACGCCACTGCAATTTGGCTGGAGCAGCGCACAGTTTGTTGGACGTTGAGGACAGAGGATGCAGTGGTCCACATATAACTTTCATATAGCTTAACAGCCACTGGCAATATAACCCGCGGGGGTCGATTAGGAGCCCCTATCAAGGGGCCGGCCCCCGCGGTAGAGATTCCCTCCATAGTGCGCCTGTCTAGTGCGCCTGTACATACCCCGTGCATTGGTCCAGGGGGCTCGTAGGGCCCGCTAAGGGCATTGGTCCGGGGGGCTCGCAGGCCCCCCTAAGGGCCGCCTGAGCTCAGGGGGGCTTACAAAAAGGTCGGTCCGTGTAAACAAGGACGGTAAATATGGCCGTTTCGCTATTCTTTGCAAATAAAAGGACTCGGGCTGCCCAGCAGAGCACCGCGCGCACGCGGCCCTGAGGTCCTGTTAGACACCAGCGAGGACCGGCATCGGTGCATATATCATAAGGCCGGATGAAAACGAGCTGCTTTCCCCCGGGACGCGCCTCGGCGCTGGTGAACAGCGTGTTACTCTCCGGCACGAAATCCGCAATTGGGTCGTATCTTAACCACCTTTCGATATAAGGCTCGCCCATAGCCCACAAACGACTGGTCTGAAGGGTTTTGCGGTGCAATGATTTTTGATTGCAAACGCGGGCGTCAAACGAGGTGCGTTCGACGACGTGTACGCGAAGTGGGAAATAGGCACCACGACCAAAACCTGTTGGCATGAAGTCTCGGAGGGGTCGCGTCAGCTACGTAGGCCGCTTGGTTGCTCGGGAAACCGCCATTATGCCACCCTTTTATCAAACTTGAATATCTTATTCGTACTAAACGGGGTTTTCTTACCCTAGGTTATGTAATCTTACTCGCGGTATGGTCCCATCAAAACTCCCCTGCCGTTTTCAACGCCTGTTGAGATTGCATTATATTTAGCACCGTAGTGTTGTTCGTAGCAAGTTTCGGGGTTTAGGCTACTATAGTATGAATCGAGGAAAGTTACGCTCGGCGATTCTTCGTCTCAGTGCCCCCCCCCCCATCTGAGTCCCCTAGCCAACATATGCGCCCGCTCGGGCTGGGGTCGAGTTTACCGTGACGCACGCCATTTTTAACGTTAGGCGCAGTCCCGGGCCGATGGAGTCCAACATACTTGTCACTGTAAGTAGTTGCGCGCAACTTGCGCGCAACTTGAAGTGGCGATTGCGCGTGTTTATTCAACTTGAAGGTAATGATGATACTACTTTCACCTCCCGGACCTACTTGGCCGCCATGTTAGACGCCCAGAAGCACCGGGAAGAACCCAGCCTGGGCAGCAGAAGAGATAGTAGGGTGATAGAATTTAGCTCCGTTGGAGCAAAACTTGAACCTCATTCCCCACTGGCATGTGTGATAGTCCAATGAAGCCTGAGACGCCAAAAAAGTCTGCCACAGTCCTATAAAAGGCTTCAAGTTGGTGCTATTGGGCATTAACTCGAAACCCGATTTTCCCGGGCCTCAATGAGTACGGCTTTTGGTTCAAAGCTTCAAGTTTCAACTTGGGGTTATTAAAAACTAGTATTACCGTGACGACCCCACGGGCGGCCCCCTCTTTACGCACGACCATGACGTGGCGATGGACAACTGGTAAAAATCTGGAGGTGCATGGTCGCTATGCGCTTGGGGCAGTGGCAGGCCCGGGTGCTATAATAGCGATTTGAAGATCTATGTGCGGTCACGCGCCGCGGCGCCTTCAAGTTGGGGCCGGTCGCGGAGAGGAATAGCTTCTGCCAGTGGGCGCTCGGGGACCGCCGAGGCGGCTACCTTCACGTGCGCGTTTTGAGCATCATGATGGCACGCCGGGCGAGTTCCTAGTACCCCCTACGCGCGCCTGGCGGCTGCCCCGGGCCCGCGCTGCCCGCACTGCTGGCAGGCACGGTGGGCGCGCTCGAACCCCAGCGACCAAGTGGGCCTACTTGTAGTGTGATTAGTACCACTAGTACCGTGACCGTGACCATGAACTTGAAAATTAACCTACCGTGTCGGAGCGACTCGGAGTCACGGTTGCCAGTCCAACTAAAAAAAAAACCGTGACGTACTGGTTCCCGGCAGCAATAGGCTGGCCGCAGCGGCAGCAACCCGAACAAGACCCGGGCCCAGGCCATGACTCCTTGGTTATTGAGCAGAGAGGCCAGGCGTAAATGCCCATACATTCATATGTACAGCCGTAAGCACTTGAGCGTTTGATCGGTTCGACAGTCGCTGAGTGGGAACCGGCTGGGGCATGGGCATCGGCCGAGTTTCGGAAGAGACATGGATCGCTATCAACGAATTGACAAGATTGGAGAAGGTTCGACCGGACACTTTTTATCCAAAGTTCTAGCTCATAGGTACGTATGGTGTTGTTTACAAAGCAACAGACAAAGTACCGCTGCCAGAGTCACTGCCGCTCGTAGTAACATTACTTTCGATGTAGGCAACTGGTGAGATTGTAGCATTGAAAAAAATTCGTCTAGAGGCCGAAGACGAAGGCATACCGTCAACTGTGTGTTCCAGCCAGTTAAGCTGAAGATCAGACCTCACCAGACATTATAGGCAATCCGAGAAATATCGCTTTTAAAGGAGCTTCAACATCCGAACATTGTCCGTCTTTATGATGTTGTGCACACAGATTATCGGTTGACTCTCGTTTTTGAGTATCTCGACCAAGATCTTAAGAAGTACCTTGATATATGCGATAGCGGCCTTGAGACCGCAATCTTGAAAAGCTTTCTGTACCAGCTCCTGTGCGGCGTTGCGTTTTGCCACACCCACCGTGTTCTTCATCGTGACCTAAAACCCCAAAATCTTCTCATAAATCGTGAAGGAAAATTGAAGCTGGCTGATTTTGGCCTCGCCAGAGCCTTTGGTATTCCGGTTCGAAGCTATACGCATGAGGTGTGAATGATTATATTCAATAACGATTACATGCTGATTAGGTTGTCACGCTGTGGTACCGAGCACCAGACGTTCTCATGGGATCTCGCACATATTCCACACCTGTTGATATTTGGTCTGTTGGCTGTATTTTTGCAGAAATGGCTACGTCGAGACCTCTATTTGTGCAGACCGTGCCTTATAAAACAGCCTGGTTAGTCAACCGGCACCTTAGGCGGGTACATCAGAATCTGACCAATTGAAGCGCATCTTCAAGACCCTAGGATCGCCAATCCAGCAACATTATCCTGGACTTGTTGAGCTCCCTGATTATAATAGAGACCCTGAAATCATGCAATATTCTCCACCAAGGTCGTTTTCCGATGTTGTACCGCGCATCGATGGTATTGGTCTCAGTCTGCTTGAGGAGATGCTTGCCTATGATCCGTTGCGACGCTGCTCGGCTGCGGATGCGATGAAGCATGAATATTTTAACGCCAATATTGCCTCGAAAGTATAATAGACACAAGCCGAAAGTATAGTCAGCGAGCCCATGAGCTTGAACTTTGAAGTCGAGAACGGCGCTAATTATTAAAAGGTACTTTCTTTTATTACTAGCCTACTGAAGTACTTGCACGCCCAATTTAGCGAAGCTTCCGTGCCGCATGCACTGCGCGTGGAGCAGCAGCCGCCGCGGCCGGGCAGGTGCCCCGGCGGTACGGCGGGACCACCGGTCAAGGGCGTGGGCGCGGCGGACGTCCGCGGGCAGGGTAAAAATCCAGGCAGACTAGGGTAGAACTCGGCGCGGACCGCCGGGGGACCCGCCGCGGTCAGGTCGCGGAACTGGCGGTCGAGGCGGTCAAGGCGGATCGGTGTTCACGGATCAGGGCGGCCGAGTGCGGACAAACCTGCGGGCGGCGGGCGCCACTTGGCGGGCGGCCGGCGCACAGGCGGCGGGCGGAGCGGATAAACTCGCGGGCGGCGGTCGGCTGCGGTCAAGGCCAGGTTGAACTTCAACTTGAAGTTCGAAGTTCGGTCGTAAACTCGGAGCATGCAGCCCAGTCATTTTCGTGGGCGCCGGCAGCCGGACGACGCTATGCAAAAAACGCGGCAGCGAATGAGCTGCGTCGAGCCGAGAAAATGAGCAGACCATGAAAAGTTCGACGCGATCGTCTTATTTGACGCCGTTTCGAGCCGATCAGGCCACCGCAGCGTCGGATATCGTCGTTTGTGTGGCCGCCGACGATATGAGATACTTTACCGCAGCAGTGGCCCATCAGATGTCGGTCTATGCGACGTCCGCGTTTCTCGGCCGTAACGCGCTTCGGGCGAATATCGCGCGGCAAGCGCGTCTCTTTTTTATGGGGCCTCTGCAGCTACCTTGGCTGATGTACGCGGGAGTTAGGGGCCTGTTTTGAGGGCCAGAGGGCATCAAACGGTACTTGTTAAAAGGTTGTACCAAAATTAGGCCAGCTACGTGAGGGGGGTCGTTGTGGCAAAGTCCTGCATTTTTAAGTCGCCACTGGCGATTTCAAATTCTCGGGGGATTTTGGAGTACCTCTGGTACCCACTGTGGCTCGAGGCGATCAGCACCCTTGCTCCAGTGCAGCGCGTTCCTGAGGCCCGGGCGTGACCGTGACAGTGTGCTGTGTGAGCCCGAAACTTCGGCGTTTAAGTACGACGTGCGACTACGTCGGCTTGATGGCCGAGGCACGCGCTTTGATAAAGCATGCGGTTATGCACCCGAGAGAGAGAGAAAAAGAGGCCCGTGGAGATCATGATGGAGCCTGAGATTCAGTGAGAACGGCGGAGCAACGTGTAGCAAGCCTTTGTTAAGTACTTATAGCCACGGTAGTCTCGGGACAGTCTACCCCTGAGCCCGGAGCCACGCAACAGCGGCCCAGTGACCTGTAGGTTTTACTTACTAGTACAGGAGGGGGCGCGGCAGCTTGAAAACGAATTACCCCACGCGCGCAACCACAAAGGGGGTTGTATGAACCACGAAAAACGAGTCTATGCTTCGGGTTCAAGTTTATGCGGGAATAAAATAGTGACTGTTAGCTAGATGCCGCCAACTCTACTGGAAAAGCCACGTTGCTACTGCCCACAACGTTCTGTCGCGAGTTTCCCCTCCTCTGTCATGCATATCCGTGCCAACCTATAGTGATGCAAAGTGGCTGAAGTGTTGTGAATTCCATGTATTGGTACAAACCTCATTGACCCAATCACGTAGTACATTTTCCTTTGCTAAACTCCCTACCGTATTATCAAAATGTAGTTTTAAGATTGCATAAGCTTCCTGAACCTACAGTCATAGTGATCTATATGTG
>Ga0115000_10001736_pt1 | contig 19101 bp, 19 predicted proteins | sample ArcticOcean_MG_C_6_FD_89690 | JGI IMG/M metagenome (GOLD analysis project Ga0115000, IMG submission 89690) | Marine microbial communities from western Arctic Ocean - ArcticOcean_MG_CB8_128 | ecosystem: Environmental > Aquatic > Marine > Oceanic | place: Arctic Ocean: Canada Basin | collected... | reverse complement strand
TTCCTTTTGTCACGAAATGTAATTCTAGTGAACTATCAAAATCTTTATGTAAAGGGGGTGAATTAAAAATATATTGGCTTCCTGTTATAATATGCCCTTCGGTCTCAATGTCGAATGCCGAAACTTGATTAACAAAAAAAATAAATAAATTAGAAGCAAAAATAATAAATAGCATAAGTATTTTAAAATACTTTAAAGAAATGCTAATAGCTGTTTTTCGTAGACTAAGTAACCAGAGTTGCTCATCCCAATGCTCTGATAAGTTTTTAGGCCAGTTTCATTATTTTTCATAACATATAAGCGGAGAGATTGAATGGAAGGAGTGTTTGCGGCAATTGTTTCAATGTGTTTAAAAATTTCATGAAACACACCTTGTTTTCGATAGCTAGGATGAACATAAACACTTTGCATCCACCATATCGTTCCATTGCGCCAGTCACTCCATTCTGAGGTTATCATTGTTTGGCCAACAACATTGCCTTCAGTTTCAGCTACAAAATAATGGCAACCCGGCAGTGCAAAGGAACTTTGAATACCTAATCTAAGGGTGTCCTTATTTAAATCAAGGTTTTCGGTTTCCTTGGCCAAGGCTAAATTATATTTAACTAAGGATAGCAAGTCGGATTCACAAGCTTCACGAATAATAATATTTAAAGGCATACCATCCTCTATTTAGAGTGGGGACCGAGGTACGATTACAGGTTTGTCTCCTAATCCCATAAAAAGCATCACAAACAAGGATAATAGTAAACCTAAAGATAAAACCAAAATCACCTTGGACTTATTACTCATAACTACCTCCCTAAAATAAAAATTATATTTTTCTAAACTTACAAGATAAATCGATTAAAAAAAAGCTTTAAAAGCTAACCTAAAATTAAAATAAATTAACTATAGCTTAATGAATTTTTAATATTAAAAGGCTAATATGTATTCATAGCTTCTTTGTTATTTAATGGCGAGAAGTTTGTTTTGCTTTGTTACTCCTAGTTTGGCCCCCTCTCAGTCCCCCCTGAGAGGGGCTTTTTTTATATGACAGATAATTAAATAGAACCATATAAAATTTTATAAACGTAAAGAATTTTTAGCCGGACGTGGTTTGATTTTTTTACATCTGCATAAGAAAATCGTCATCAATCTCTTCTTCAAGATAATCGGGGAGTTTTGTATTTTTATCGGTGATAGCCAGATCTAATTGACTGGAACTTAAACCAGTTGTTCCGCTAAGATTTGCTCCTTTTATATTTGTCTGGTTGAATAGAACGTCTTCGCTAAATTGAGCTCCTTGGAGGTTGGCATTTTCTAAATCTGCGTATTGAAGATTTATTTCAAACATGCCAGCTCCAGAAAGATTAGCATTTTGAAGATTTGCACTTTGAAGATTAGCTTCTTGAAGTTTGGCTTTCTTTAAAGAAGTTTCTTTGAGGTTAGCCCCTGTCATATTGGAAAACTGTAATTTAGATTTATTTAGGTTTGTATAACTCAAATTAGCTTTTTGGAGATTAGCTTGCCTTAGGTCACACTCTGATAAATCAGGTTTAATATCGGCGTTATCTTCTCTCCATTGGTTCCATTTTTCTACTCCCTGCTTAATGAGATTAAATTGCTCTTCATTTGCCATATGCTTTCCTTTCAGATAGTAATAATTAATTTTACATTAAAATGAAACAGGGCGGTATTTATATAATAATGATGATGTAAATTATTTTAGTTAGATGTTAAAGATAAGTAATTTTAAATAGAGTTATTTCTTTATCCAATCTTTCAATTTTGGAACTAGAAATAACGTTAGAGCAGCGCATGGGATAAGAATCCATCTAGTATTAATGTTGTATCCAGATTGGTTAAATAAAAAAAACATGATTACACCAATAGAACCAATAGTGACAATTAAAAGGCCCCAAGCAATAATATGCCGCATACGATTTAAGTAATAGGTTAGTGAAGGATTAGGTGCAAAAAAAGTGTAAATGACTAGTCATTTATTTTTCTTTTGAAGGAGGGTTTTTAAGAGTGGAGTTAAGTTTTTCTAGATGATATTTTTTGACTAATTTATCAATTTTTTGTTTAAATAGTTCAGACTGCAAAATTTCCTGCGTCCATTCGCTACCTATGAGTCCTGCTTCTTTACTAATGGAGGGCATTTTTTTTTTCCATTCTTCCCAAAATGGGGTGGAAAACATTTTAATTAATTGTTTAATTGCATCATGGGACATGTGTTTGCTATAGACAAGTACGACACGGTCCATTAGTACTCGCATGTCTTCTTGCCCGGGCAATTTGTTAAATTCATCCCAAAATTCGTCAGGAATTTTAGGATAAGTAAGGGAGATCATCCTTGAATAAGAGTTAGTGGCGCCCTCTTTTATATAGTCCATTTGCTCTAGTATTCCAGAAACTTCTAAAAGTTTACGAATATCACGTTTTTTATCACGATCAGGTACTGTTTCAGCAAACGCACTTACCTGAAAAAATGCAATTAATATAAAAAAAATCATAAAATTTAAAAACTGTTTTAACGGTTGCTTCATTTTAATTCCCATGACTTGATAAAAAAAATAGTTTGATATGTTTCTATCGTGCCACACTTTCCACATACAATCATAATAAATTTTTATTGAATAAAATAGAGTAAGTTACTTACTAAATAGATATGATAAGAATAAAAAATAATGAGGAATAAAGCGAGGCTGTACCTATAAATAAAACAAATAACTACTTAAGTACATTTTAAAATACTAGAGGGAGTAAAGAAAAAATGTATTATTTTTTTATGTTAAAGAAGTGGCATAAACTATTTTAATTAAAATTCTCAAGAATACTTTTTACATAGAGGGTATTAGTAAACTTAACCGTAGAAAATTATTTTTTTTAGATGGAATAATCTATTTTTAATCGTGGTCAGATTCTAGCCAAAAATCCTCTATATCTGTATTATAAATTCGAGAAAAAACTTTTCGGTTGTTTTCAAGTACTTCCTTTTCAAAATCTTTCGCCCATTGCAGAGGATTGTAATTAAAACTTGTTATCCTAGGATTGATCGGATTGTTCTTCCAAGTACGAGTTATCATTTTTTAGTTCTCCTTTAGGTTTTAGTTCAAAGTATTTATAGTTTATATTCCATAACTTATGTTTCGTTTTATAGAGAGCTAAGCTAAAAATTAATTTACGCATGATATATGCTGTTTTTAGAGATCCTGGAACTCTTTTAACAGAATATTAAAATAAATAGCAATTATTATACCAAAATATAAACCGAGCCTCTTTTTTATGAATAGATCGTTTAAAAATAGGTGTTTACATTTTTTTTAGGTTAATAAGCAAAGTGATGTGGATATCCATAAATGGTGAATAGTTCACTAAATATAATATAAATTTGACGGTTTTATGACGCGAGTAGAGGTCTCTGGCAAGTTTTAGAACGCTAATTTTTATATAAAGTATAGTACTTTAAGCGGCTTTATAAAGAGTTATCCTACCTTGTGGTAGTTCACGTAAGTTAATTTTGATCAAATAAAAAGGTTTATTTAATCCAAATGAGTAAATTTCATTTAACGACCACTCGAGTGTGCAGAGTTTTGACCCCCCTAGGATGGCTTGCATTATCGGTAACGTTTAGTTTAGTTCTGGTGTTTAGTATACTTTTTTCTCATAAATTTTTAGCGCCAACACAACCTGTTAAGGGAGAGGTTTTAGTGGTTGAAGGTTGGTTGCCGGATTATGCATTAGTAGAAGTGAAAGAACGATTTGAAAAAGGGGAATATAGATTACTAGTCACCACAGGAGGTCGTATAGGGACTGGCTATCACTTATCACAATATAAGACATGGGCTAGCTTAACTGCAGCAAGACTAAAAATTTTGGGTATCCCACCAGAAAAAATTATATCGACTTTACAATCAGTCATTAATAAAAAAGATAGGACTTATTATAGTGTTCTGGCTCTAAATGAAAGATTTAAAAAAGATAATTTATTAGTAAAATCAATGGATGTAGTATCTTTAGGAGTGCATGCTAGGCGTACTTGGACTTTGTATAAGAAAGTATTTGCACCAGCAAGTGTAGGAATCATTGCCATTAAACCAAAAGGATACGACCCCTTAAAATGGTGGTTGTACAGTGCCGGTGTGCGTAGCGTTATATCAGAAATGATAGCCTATTTGTACGTTCGGTTAATTTTTAGTCCACCTTCCTGAATAGTTCCCAGGTTATTTTATAATTATTTAAACTTAATAAAATAATAACGAATTAATTGTATCTATTTTTAACAAGTGAGCATTTCTAATGAAAGTATTATCAGTAAATATTGGGTCATTAAATTTTGTTCTTCGAAATGGGAAAAAAGTTAAGTCAGGTATTTTTAAAAAACCTATAGAGGGTTCGATAGAACTTAGTAGCCTTGGTTTTGAAGGAGACTACCAAGCTAATAAGAAACTTCATGGAGGCATAGAAAAAGCAATATGTGTTTATCCCTCAGAACATTATGAAGCGTGGAGAAATGAGTTAAGAAGGCCCAGTTTATCCTATGGAGATTTTGGTGAAAATTTAACTACTCTTGGATTACTAGAACATGAAGTATGTCTAGGTGACCGATTTCGTATCGGCTCAGCAGAAATAGTTGTTACGCAGCCAAGAGAGCCGTGCATTACCCTTAATGCCCGGATAGGTTTAATTGACCTGTCGGAACGTTTTAAAAAATCTGGTCGAAGCGGTTTTTATTTTTCGGTAGTAAAAGAAGGGACTTTAAGTAGCGGAGATTTAATTAAGTCTATATCTAAAGACGAGAATAGAGTTTCTGTGTCAGAATTCAATCAAGTAATTAATGGAGTTCCTGAAATCGAAGATATTATAAATCGCGCTTCTAAAGTAAATGATTTACCACAAAAACTAAAAAATAAGTTTTTGAAAATAAAAAATCATTAAAACAAATAATAACCGCATCCAATTTGATAAAATAATTCCGATTAAAGCGATTAATTTTTATTACAAACGGAACCTATTCTCCAATGATATGAAGATTGATCAAACGGGAGTGAGACTCCTTACGGTGTTCGAATAAATAAATATCTTGCCAGGTTCCTAGAGCGATATTGCCTAAGTTAACTGGAATAGATAAATTACTTTGTGTGAGTGCAGAACGAATATGAGCTGGCATATCATCGGGGCCTTCTGAGCGATGAAGGTAACTTGAGTCACCATCTGGAACCAGCTTCTGAAAAAAGTTTGTTAAATCATGTAATACATCCGGGTCGGCATTTTCTTGAATTACTATTGAAGCAGAAGTGTGAGGGATAAAAATTGTTAATAAACCAGTGCTTAACTTTTGTTTGATGACCCATGGCCGTATTTCACGGGTAATATTGTAAAGGCCTTTACCACTTGTCGAAGTCGAAAGTTGATGGGTCGCCTGTCGCACAGTAAACTCCATTTATAAAAAATAAATAAAATTTTTTTATTTCCATTTCAGGAAATATCTCTACACTAATATCATATTTAAAATATATGTTTCGTTTAAACATGTTTAAAGTGAGATTTAGTCTTTAATGGGTTCAAATAGGAGACAACTATGACCGTACACCCTGATAAAGAAATAAGTTTTCTAGAGAGTGTAAATCTCTCATTCGATACGGCTTTAGCTACTCTCGATATTCCCGAAGGAATGGCTCAGTACATTAAAAATGTAAATAATGTTTATCAGGTTCGGTTCCCAGTAAAAATCAACGGTAAGATAGAAAGCTTTGTTGGATGGCGATCGGTTCATAGTGATCACAAGCTCCCCGCTAAAGGTGGAATCCGATTTTCACCTCATGTGAATCAGAATGAAGTGGAAGCCCTGGCAGCACTTATGAGCTACAAATGTGCATTAGTTGATGTTCCTTTTGGTGGGTCCAAAGGTGGATTACTTATTGATCCAAAAAAATATGACCGTGAAGCGATGGAAAAAATTACCCGCCGTTTTGCTTATGAATTAATTCAAAAAGATTATATAGGCTCAGGTGTGAATGTTCCAGCGCCAGATATGGGTACAGGCCAAAGAGAGATGTCTTGGATAGTAAGCACTTATGCGGCACACAGACCCAAGGATATAAATTATCTCGGCTGTGTTACAGGTAAACCCGTTTCTCAGGGAGGAATTCAGGGTCGTATTGAAGCGACGGGTAGAGGTGTCGTGTTTGGACTTCGCGAATTTTTTCGTCACCCGAAGGGAGTTCAGCTAGCTAAGTTAGAAGGGAATTCGTTAGAAGGTAAAAAAATAATTATTCAAGGACTTGGAAATGTTGGTTACCATACTGCAAAAATTTTAGAAGAAGAAGACGGGGCAAAGATAATTGCTATCCTTGAATGGGATGGAGCTATCCATGATAAGAATGGATTAAATATAGAGGAAGTTTATCGATATAAAGTAGGAAATAAAGGAGGAATTAAAGGATATGCAAAAGGAAAGTTTTTTAGCAATAGCGCAGAACTACTCGAGGAAGATTGCGATATCTTAATTCCGGCAGCAATGGAAGGAGTTATAAATAAAAATAATGCTAATAGGATAAAAGCTAAACTAATAGCAGAAGCTGCGAATGGGCCAATTACCTTTCAAGCGGAAACCATTCTTAATGAAATGGGTGTTGTTATAATTCCGGATGTTTATCTAAATGCTGGAGGAGTTACAGTTTCATACTTTGAATGGATAAAAAATCTTTCACATATCCGGTTTGGACGAATGCAAAGACGGTATGAAGATAACCAAAATAGTTTATTTATAAAGGCTATTGAACAATCTGGAACAAAACTATCAGATGACATTAAATCAAAAATTGGTCATGGGCCAGTTGAAATTGATTTAGTTCGATCGGGACTCGATGATACAATGCGCATTGCCTTTCAACAAATTCATGAACGTTACTGGGCTGGGAAAAAAGTGGGGAGTTATCGAGTCGCAGCAATGGCAATTGCCATAGAAAAGATTTATAACAGTTACCGAATGATGGGTATTTATCCATAGTTTTTTTATAGAAATCGCTGACCTTAGAAATAATTAAGGTATATCAGCGGTCGGTTTTCTATCTTAAATTTATTTAAAGTATAAATATGTCTGATTATCAAGAAAACTCACAATCCGAATATGAAAAAAGTGGTGTTTCGAGTCGAGGAGCAGAAGATGCGCTTTCCGAACTTTTGGAACACGTTCTTCCAACGAGAAAATTTAGCGAACGTTATCCATTGGCAGCGGATATTGGTTACTTTGCGAATGTCATAGATATCGGCGGAGGACAAGGGATTGCTTTCGGTACCGACGGGGTTGGAACTAAGATTATCATAGCAGAGCTTATGGACCGTTATGACACGATTGGTATTGACTGTGTAGCTATGAATGTTAATGATCTAATTTGCGTTGGGGCTAGACCAGTAAGCATGGTTGACTACATTGGTTGTTCTTTCACTGATGCACGAATTTTTTCCGAAATTGGAAAGGGCCTCGCCGAAGGAGCAAGGCAAGGAGAAATTAGCATTTCTGGTGGCGAAATTTCTCAAATAAAAGAAATTATTAATGGTGTAGATCTTATCGGTGCATGTATTGGCCATGTTTCGCTCGATAAAGTTAATACAGGAAAAGATATTCAATCGGGTAATATAATCGTTGGTCTTGCTTCAAGTGGCGTGCACTCAAACGGCCTCACGCTTGCACGAAAAATATTGCTAGGTGAAACTCGAGAGGAACAAGAAAAAAATATCAACCAATTTGAAGAACGGTTGGGGCGAACTCTTGGTGAAGAATTGCTAGAACCGACTTACATCTACGTGAAACCAATTATGGAAATGCTAGAAAATGGTATTGACCTTAAAGCAATGGTTCACATCACAAGTGGTGGCTATAGTAATCTTAATCGTGTTGAAAACGATAACATTCGTTTTGTGATCGATCCTTTACCACCGGTCCCTGAAGTATTTAAAATGATTCAAGAACAGGGAAACGTTTCTGACGCCGAAATGTATGAAGTCTTCAATATGGGAACAGGATTTATAGTCGTTATTGAGAATATGAAAGAGTTTACTGAAGTATCCAAAATCTGTAAAAAATATAATATAGCTACCGAGGTGATAGGTTATGTAGAACCTTGTAATGGAAAAGAAGTTACTATCCCGAAATTAAATCTGATTGGTAGAGGGCAAAAGATTACAAAAACTAATTAATTTTTATAAAAAAGACTCCTAGCTAAATAAAATTAACGGTATTATTTATTAAATGAACTTTGCACAGAATACAAAAAAAACTGCAACTGGGCTGATATAGCAGATAAGAAATCTCCAGATATTGATCCAGTGGGGGTTAGTTTTATTTTTTTTAATTTCCTCTTCAGCATTTTTAGTACCCCATATCCAGCCGATAAAAATAGCTGTTAACATTCCTCCTAATGGCAATAGGTAATTAGAGGCAATGTTGTCAACATGATCAAAAAATGTCATACCAAATAATTTAACATCGGATAATATTCCAAAAGATAAGCTTGAAGGAACCCCAAAAGCAAAGATTACAGCTGAGGTAATGAGGACCGCTTTTTCCCGACTCCATTTTCGCTGGTCAATGAAGTAGGCTACCACGACTTCCAAAAGAGATATTCCTGATGTGATTGCTGCGATAGCGAGTAAGGTAAAGAAAATAATAGAAACAACATTACCAAATGGCATGTCAAAAAAAACAGCTGGGAGCACACTAAATACTAGGCTAGGTCCTTCAGTTGGCTCTAAGCCCATAGCAAACACTGCGGGAAAGATAACCATTCCAACAAGTAGAGCAATCATCGTATCAAAAATAACTACGTATACTGTTGCAGAGGCTAAGTTTTCTTGATCAGAAAGGTAACTACCATAAGTGAGCATGCATCCCATACCAAGGCTAAGTGAAAAAAATGCTTGCCCCAGTGCAATTAGTATTGTTTGTGGACCAATTTTACTAAAGTCGGGTTTTAAATAAAATTCAACACCATCTATTGCGCCGGGAAGTGTCAATGCGCGGAACATAAGAATGACGAGAATAACTACCAATATTGGCATCAATACTTTGCAGGCTTTTTCAATGCCACCTTGGACTCCACGCAATACAATACCAACACAAATTCCCATGAAAAGGGCTTGATAAAAAAGAACTTCCCATGTATTAGAAATAAAAGTGCCAAAAAATTCTCCAGCTTCATTGGAAGAGGAAAAGGTAGTCATTGTATGAGTAAGTGCTTTAATAACGTAGGCCAAAGTCCATCCGCCTACTACTCCGTAAAAGGAAAGAATCAAAAATCCTGCAAGAACACCCATGTACCCAACCTTAACCCAATGTGAATTGGGTTTTAACGCTTGAAAGGCTCCAACTGGATTAAGTTTGGTTTTTCTACCGATGGTAAACTCTGATAACATAATAGGAAGTCCGACGGCTAGAGTACAAAATATGTAAACTAGAACGAAAGCACCTCCCCCATTTTGGCCAACGATATATGGAAATTTCCATATATTGCCAAGCCCGACAGCAGACCCGGATGCAGCCATAATAAATCCAAGGCGACTGTTCCATGCCTCACGTTTATATTTGTGGTTACTTAGATCCATTTACCAATAGAATATTTGTGTGGGATACGATGATACTATTAAAATTAATGTAAAATAAATTCTAATTCAATAACGATTAAAGTCATCTATATTTTTTGAATTTACTAGACATATAAATATGAAAAAATCGATTTCTGATATTCTTAAAACAATACCAAAATTACCTGGTATTTATATCATGAAGGATAGTCATGGAGAAATTCTTTACATCGGTAAAGCAAAATCCTTAAATACTAGAGTGCGCTCCTACTTTCAGAAATCGCACAATATGCCAGTCCGAACAAGAATTTTTACAGACAAAGTATGTGATATTAAATTTCTAACTACTAAAACTGAAGCAGAGGCGCTAATACTTGAGAGTAATTTTATTAAAAAACACCAACCTCAATATAACGTTTTGCTTAAAGATGATAAGCATTACCCTTACCTTAGGCTGACAACTCAGGAAAAGTTTCCAAGATTAGAAGTGATCCGCCGTGTAAAAAAAGATGGCGCGACATATTTCGGACCATACACAATGGTTAAAGAAATACGAGAAACCATTCGTTTGATTTATAAAATATTTCCACTTAGGCAAAGTAGAGATCGTCTAGATGGTACGCCATTGAGAAGGCCATGCTTAAATTATCAAATGGGACGATGCCTGGCTCCCTGCGCAGGTTACCCTTCGATGGAAGAATATCAACAAGTTGTCCAAGATGTGAAGCTTTTTCTCAAGGGTAAAAATAATGAGTTGATAAAAAGTTTAGAAAAAAAAATGAATTCAGCTGCGAACCAATTAAATTACGAGGAAGCAGGGGTTTATAGAGATAAAATATCAGCTGTACAAACAGTTTTAAGTAAGCAGAAGATCATATCAACTTCTTTGGAAGATCAGGATATTTTGGGATACTGCAGAGAAAATAATCAAGTTATGATGCAAATACTGATTGTGAGAAATGGAAAAATGGTAGGTGAGAAAAACTACAGGATGAAAATTTTAGATGATGCTGATAATAATGAAATTCTGTCATCTTTTCTAAAGCAGTACTATGCAGATGAAATTATTCTTCCAAAGACAATTCTTTTGCCACAGTCGATCGATGAGTGCTCTCTGATAGAAGATTGGCTTTCAAATAAAAAAGAAGGCCGTGTTCGGCTGGAAATCCCTTTACGAGGTAAAAAAAGGGATCTTTTGCACATGGCGAAAGAAAATGCAAATTTTGCATTAAGAGCAGAATTAGATAAAGGAGAACTCGGGCTTCGAAGCTTAGAAGAGCTAAAGGAAACTCTAGAATTAAAGTATTTTCCAGAAGTAATCGAAGGATTTGATATATCAAATATTTCAGGAAAACATGCGGTAGGATCAGTTGTGGTTTTTAAAAATGCTATATCTGAAAATTCAGAATACCGTCGCTTTAAAATAGAAAACGTTAAAGGTATTGATGACTATGCCATGTTGCGCGAGGTTATCGGTCGAAGGTATAGCCGTATTATTAGGGAAAAAAAAGTTCTCCCTAATCTCATTTTGATTGACGGTGGGAAAGGACATCTTTCAAGTGCTGAAAGAATAATCCATGAACTCGGTATTTCAGAAAAAGTAGACCTGGCATGTATCGCAAAGGGTAAATTTCGTAATAATGTTGAGACCGATGAGGTTCTTTTACCAGGAAAAAAAAATTCCGTCTATTTTCGAGAAAATTCTCCTTCTCGTTTTTTATTACAACGTATTAGAGATGAATCTCATAGGTTTGCAATATCTTATCACCGAAAACTTCGTGACAAAAGTTCGTTAGTCTCACCTCTAGAGTCGGTTCCAGGGATTGGTAAAAAGAAACGTTTATTGCTTCTTAAGAATTTTGGAAGTCTGGATGTAATAAGACGAGCTTCACTGATTGAGTTGAAAACCGTGCCAGGCATTACAGAGAAGCTAGCTCAAAAAATAATGAGCACTTTAGGGCCTGAATAGAGTAAAAAACTTTAAGGTTTAAACAGGTAAATGACGATAAGTCAGTCATAGAGGAGTAGCTGCATCGCGACTTAAGAAAGAATAAATATTTCAATATCTTATAATAATAAAAATATTTAATATGGGTAAAAATATGAAAAAAGTAATCAACACAATTTATAATTTAAAATCAAATTATTCGGGCAATGTATTAATTATTTGCGTTATTTTCTTTGTTGGTATGGTGACCTCAACTCAGGCAGAAGAAATAATTGAATCTCAATTAATTGAAGAAGCTCGAACTCTCGCTGAGAAAGAAGCTATTTTTATTAATGCACGTATAAAAAATGATTGGGAAAAAATATACGATATTCAACATCCAAATTTTAGAAAAAAAATTTCTAGGGTTGAAATCAAATACTTAGAGGGTTGGGCTGCTTACAATTATAGAGAACAGGGGAAAGCAAATGCGCATATTTCCGGTTTATTTAACCCTACGGTGGCTTTTATGAAAAAAAATCCAAATAAAAAAGATCCTTTAGGATTTCCAGTACCTAGAAAATACCGTTGGTCACAAAACCCATTCATTGAAATAAAAAGACATTCATTAGAAAATATATCTATAAGCGAGGATAGAAAGTACGCCAAAGTGAAAGTTATGCTAGAAGGGAGGGAAAAAATGAACCCAGCAGTAGCAAGAGGTTTATTTCAGTACGATTCTAAATATACTTTGACTGACTATTGGGAAAAGGTAGATGGAAGTTGGTTTATTACATTGTTATCGAAACCCGTTGCTATAAGTGGGGTATCGGTTCTTAATTATTTTGTCCCTAACGATAAGAGTGGTTGGGAAAAGGCAAGCTTTGTAGAAATAGATCCTAAAAATCTCACAGGTTCTTAAAAAAATAAATAGTATTTAAATGCGAATTTAATTATGGATATTAGTCTTCCCTATCATCGATCTTGGTTTGATGATGATGAAATCAATGAAGTAGTGGAAACTCTAAAGTCTGGTTGGCTAACAACGGGTCCACGTACAAAAATATTTGAAGACAATTTTAGTAATTATATAGGTTGTAATTATTCAATTGGATTAAATTCATGCACTGCAGGTCTTCACCTGGCATTAGCAACAAGAGGTTTTAGACCAGGTGATGAAGTAATAACGACCACTATGACCTTTCCAGCAACCGTAAATGTGATTATCCATGAACGGCTATGCCCAGTTTTTGTCGATGTGGAACCTGGAACGCTGACGATAGATGTCAACCAAATTGAAGAAAAAATAACATCAAAGACTCGAGCAATTATACCAGTTCACTTTGCCGGACATCCCTGCGATATGGATCCTATTATGGATCTGGCTAAAAAATATAAACTCGCAATTATTGAGGATGCGGCTCATGCGTTAGAAACAAAATATAAAGGACAAAAAATCGGGAATTTAGGTAATCCGACAGCATTCAGTTTTTATGCTAACAAGAATATAACTACCGGTGAAGGTGGAATGCTTACAACTAATGATGAGTCATTGAATGAAACAGTTCGGGTTTTACGTTTACATGGACTTAGTCGTGATGCCTGGAAACGTTTTGGAAAGAGTGGTTTTTCCCAATGGGAACTGCAGTTACCCGGGTATAAATATAATATGGCCGATATAAACGCCGCACTTGGAATACATCAACTAAAAAAAGTTGATCGTTTTTTAAAAATCAGAAAAACGTATGCAAAAATATACGATGAAGCATTCCAGAAGGTTCCAGAATTAGAAACTCTAGAAACTCGCGATTATGCAGAATTATCACACCATTTATACATTATTGCGTTACGCTTGGATCAATTATCTATAACACGAGATGAGTTTATTGATGCGATTCAATCAGCTGGAATAGGGGTGGCTGTACATTATAAAGCAATTCACTTGCAGCCATTTTATGCAAAAGAATTCAGTACTCAATTAGCGACATATCCGATTGCTACCAGTTACTCATATAGAATTATATCATTACCTCTCTATCCACGTATGTCAATTGATGACATTGAAAGAGTTATTGAAGTTGTGACGGAAATTGTTTCTCGAAACCGCCGCTGAACCTAATCGAATTATTCTGTATAATAAAGTTTACTAAATGCTAAATAAAATTAATTTTTTACCTCAGATATTTTTTCTTCCATGTGCCGCATAACTTCCTGAAAACCATTTTTGGCAATTAATTTATAAAACTGAGATCGTAAGTTATTACGCATACTTATCTCATCTAAATCAACGTCTACTATTTGCCATCGGTTATCATTGTTTTTTAGATGAAAATTAATACTAATCTCCCCTTCTTTTTCATGGATGACTATGATTGGGACACTCGCTTGCAGCTTTTTGATAATAGTTTTGCCATAAACCAATTTAAGTTTAGAAAAAAATTTACCAGAGCTGGGGAAAGCTTCTTTGGTAAAAATTTCCTCAAGTAGAGCATGGAATCTATTTTTTTCAGAAGATGTTCGTGCCTCCCAGTATTTGCCTAGAGATTTTTCACTTACTTCTTCTAAATTCAATAGAGCAAGTGCGAGAGAAGATAAATATTTATTTTTTTCAAGTTCTTCGAGAGACAACGATGTTCCAGTTTTTAGTTTGCTAATCGAACTTAGTAATCTTTCAACTATCTGTTGAGGTGATAATTCGTTAGCATTCGTCAGATGTGGTTGAAAAAAAACCAAAAATACAACTATAAAATAAATCAAGTTTTTACGAGGGAGCATAGGTATGATAAGTTAGGTACTTTATTATTGATAATAAGTTACGTAATAAATTCTTAAAATTTGAGTATAACCCGCTTTAGCTAAACGAAAATAAATTTATTTTCCAATGAATCGAGTATTATTGGTAAAGAGCTTAATTTTTTTATCTTTTTTAATGGGGTTCTCAGCCCATGAAACAGAACTAATCAAAGAGATAGACTATGAATATCGTTCGGCCAGTTCAATAGCAGACTTATCAAAATTAGAAGGTTTGGTTAAGAAATATATAGAAGTTTTTCCTGAATCCGATAAGCTTTTATGGAGATTGGGTCGAATATACTTCAAACTCGGTGATAAAACTGCCAATGAATTTGAAAAGATTCACTTTTTCTCGTTATGTATAAAACATACGCGAAAGACAATTAAAATTAACTCCCAGTCAGCTCGGGGATATTTTTTTAAAGGTCTGTGCAACGGAACTCTAGGTGAAATAGAAGGTATATGGAGTAGTTTAAGCATTATCGAGCCATTTAAAAAAGATATGGAAATAACTATAAGATTAGATCCATCAATCGAAGATGGTGGACCACATAGAGCATTAGGTAACCTGTATTTAAAGCTCCCTCATATACTTGGAGGAGATTTGAGCCGATCAATTGGCCATTTTAAGAAGGCCACTAGTTTGGGTTCTGAGTTTGGGGAAAATTACCTTGGCCTTGCTAAAGCCTATATCGAAAATGATGAGCTTCTTTTAGCTAGGGCTACGTTATCTAAAGTTATTAACATGAAATTCAAATCTAAAAATGCGGAATCGATACTCTCATGGCAAAATCAAGCTAATAGATTGTTTAAAAAAATAGCCGATAATTAAAGTCTATCTAATATGTTAAAAGAATTAAGGATCAACAATTTTGCTATTATTGATAATTTACATGTCGAGTTTTCCTCTGGTCTTATAGCACTAACCGGAGAAACAGGCGCTGGAAAGTCAATTATCATTGATGCGCTCAATCTTATTCTTGGCGGTAGAGCGGATGCTAATTTTATACGAACTGGGGAAACCTCAGCAACGGTTGAGAGTATTTTTGAAATAAAAGATTTAGAAACATTAGGTATTTTAAAAGAATTAGGTATTAGCTCTGATAATGGAGAAATTGTGTTGAGGCGCACGATATCGAGTTCGGGGAAAAATCGTTGTCTAGTAAATGACTCTACGGTTACAGTCGGTGTTTTAGCAACGCTAGGAAACAGACTGGTTGACATCCATGGTCAACATGACCACCAGGCACTGCTCAATCCAGAAATTCATGTTGATATTCTTGATTTATATGGGAAAACCACGGAAGAAAGAAAAGAATTTTCAAAAAAATATATTAATTATCTTGAAGAAATAAGAAAAATAGATGAATTACGCTCCAAAGAGAGTAACCGCATAGAAAGGGAAGGTTTTCTAAAATTTCAAGTTAATGAAATTGACAAAGCTAACCTCTCAATAGATGAAGAGAATCAACTTAAATTAGAAAAAAATAAATTACAGCATGCAGAAAAAATTCAAGGGTCAATCAAACTAGTTCTCGACTTGATTGTAGATGAAGAAGGGGCAGTTTTTGATAGGTTTGGGATAGCACAAAAACAATTAGAGTCACTTTCATTATTAGATCCAGAACTCGAAAAACAGGTGCAACGAGGGCAAACAGCTTTTTATGAAATTGAAGAATTAATTGAGGAGCTGAGAGATTATATTCATAAAATCGAATTTAATCCGTCTCGTCTCGAAGAAATAGAAGACCGAATGGCAGAAATTAATGGATTAAAACGCAAGTATGGTGGGGATATAGGTTTAGTTTTGAGCCAACGTGATAAAATCTCTAAAGAGTTAGATACTCTTTCTAATTTTCAAGAAAATATAGAAAACATACAAAAATGCATTAATTTACATCAGACAGTTTTAGCTAAAAACTCTGTAACTTTGGCAGACAAAAGAGAAAAAATAGCGAAAGTATTTAAAAAAAATATAGAGAAAGAGCTTTGTGATCTTGGGATGAAAGATGTGAAATTGGAGGTACAGTTTGATTATCAAGAAGATGACTCAAGCTTTGTTACCTACCGAAAGCAGAAAGTAAAAATAAACTCAACAGGGATTGGTGTAATAGAGTTTTTGTTTTCTCCGAATCCGGGTGAAGATCTTAAACCACTTGTTAAGATAGCTTCGGGTGGAGAACTTTCGCGGCTCATGTTGGCATTAAAGTCCAATCTAAATAAGCAAGATATTATACCCGTAATGGTCTTTGACGAAGTCGATACAGGAATTGGTGGAAAAATTGCTGAAGTGGTAGGAAATAAATTAAAAAAAATCGCTACTGAAAAACAAGTCTTTTGCATTACTCATTTACCGCAAATTGCTGGTAAGGCGAGTTCACATTTTATGGTTTTTAAAATGGTGAAGGATCAAAGGACTCATTCTAGTATCCGCGAACTTTCAGAACAAGAAAGAGTGGAAGAAATTGCAAGAATGTCTAGTGGAGAAAAAATTACCGAAACTACTCTAAAGCATGCGCGCGAAATGATTCAACCTTGAGTCATGATTTTTCTTGAACTAATTTTTAGAAAGTAAAAACTTCATTTGATTAAAACCTATAGGTTTTAATCAAATGAAGTTTAATTGTTTTAAAGTAAACTGGGCTAAGCTTTTGAGTAAATCTCCCCACCTTTGTCTTTAAAGGATTTTGACATTTCTTTCATACCTTCATCCAGCGCTTTTGCTTCTTCCATACCTTTTTTTTCAGCGTAGTCGCGTACATCTTGCGTGATTTTCATCGAACAGAAATGTGGACCGCACATCGAACAGAAATGTGCAACTTTGGCAGAATCTTTTGGCAAGGTTTCATCGTGAAATTGTAACGCCTTTTCTGGATCAAGCGATAGATTAAATTGATCTTCCCAACGAAACTCGAACCGAGCTTTGCTCAACGCATCGTCACGCACTCTTGCTCCAGGGTGACCTTTAGCAAGGTCTGCCGCATGTGCCGCGATCTTGTATGTGATAACGCCTTCTTTTACATCTTCTCGGTTAGGTAGCCCAAGGTGTTCTTTTGGAGTTACGTAACATAGCATAGCTGTACCATACCAGCCAATCATTGCCGCGCCGATGCCACTGGTTATGTGATCATAACCCGGTGCTATATCGGTTGTAAGCGGTCCTAAAGTGTAGAAAGGGGCTTCGCCACAAATTTTCAATTGTTTTTCCATATTTTCTTTGATCATGTGCATAGGAACATGACCGGGGCCTTCTATCATAGTCTGCACTTCGTGTTTCCATGCAATTTTTGTCAATTCACCAAGAGTTTCCAATTCTGCAAATTGAGCTTCATCGTTGGCATCAGCGGTAGAACCAGGACGTAGTCCATCGCCAAGGGAGAAAGAGACATCGTAGGACTTTAGAATTTCGCAAATTTTCTCAAAGTTTGTGTATAGAAAATTTTCTTTATGATAAGTAAGGCACCATTTTGCCATAATTGCACCACCGCGTGAGACGATTCCGGTTACACGTTTTGCGGTCATCGGCACATAGCGTAATAATACCCCGGCATGAATGGTGAAATAGTCTACGCCCTGCTCACATTGTTCGATCAGAGTATCGCGATAAATTTCCCACGTAAGGTCTTCTATTTTGCCATCGACTTTTTCCAAAGCCTGGTAAATAGGTACAGTGCCTATGGGAACTGGTGAGTTGCGCAAGATCCACTCACGAGTAGTGTGAATATTTTTCCCGGTTGAAAGATCCATAACATTGTCGGCTCCACAACGTGATGACCAGACCATCTTTTCAACTTCTTCTTCAATGGAGGAACTAACTGCTGAGTTACCGATATTAGAGTTGATCTTTACAAGAAAATTTCGCCCGATGATCATTGGCTCCGATTCTGGGTGGTTGATATTAGCCGGAATTATGGCTCGACCTCGTGCTACTTCATCGCGGACAAATTCGGGAGTAATTTCGCTCTGAAGGTTGGCTCCGAAGGAGTTTCCCTTTAGGCGGTTTTCCCGCTCAGCATCTTCCATCCATTGTTTACGTTTTTGATTTTCACGAATGGCGATGAACTCCATTTCTGGAGTGATGACCCCCTTTTTGGCGTAGTGCATTTGCGTGACATTTTGCCCAGTTTTAGCGCGTAGAACCTGGACGCGGGTTTTTGGAAACCGCTCTGTATTAGGATTTTCACCATCTCTATAGCCGTCATCTTTAGGCATAATCGTTCGCGCATCATAATACTCTACATCTTCACGGCCTGTGATCCATGGTAGGCGGATAGGTTGCAACCCTTCACGGATATCAATTTTTGCTTTCGGATCAGTATAGGGGCCTGATGTGTCATAGACGAGAATGGAACTCTCGTTATTTTCTTTTTGACTACTTTTACCGTTTCCATTTGGATTACTGTTTACTGTGGTAGAGGGAGAAAGGGAAATTTCCCGAAAAGGGACTTTTATATCCGGATGCAGGGTCCCATTAACATAGACTTTTTTAGAGTTTGGGGAAATCGGGTCGGTAGAAATTTCGACTTTTTCATCCGTAGCTCCATGGCGGTTGCCAGTTTGGTTACCATTACCATTAGATTTTACTTGCGTCATAACGTGTTTCCTCCAAAGTTCTGCGTATATTCAAATGAGTGTTCTTTTATATTAGATGAGTCCCAGATATCAGAAATTAAGGCGATCCCGAAGGCTCCTTGCTCTAAACATTCGGGAACGCGTTGCAGTGGTATTACTCCCATTGCGAGAACTAGTAAACGGACTGCTTGAGTCACTTTTTGTAATGAATTCAAGCCTTGCGGCGCGCCGTAACTTGC
>Ga0115000_10001735_pt1 | contig 19105 bp, 10 predicted proteins | sample ArcticOcean_MG_C_6_FD_89690 | JGI IMG/M metagenome (GOLD analysis project Ga0115000, IMG submission 89690) | Marine microbial communities from western Arctic Ocean - ArcticOcean_MG_CB8_128 | ecosystem: Environmental > Aquatic > Marine > Oceanic | place: Arctic Ocean: Canada Basin | collected... | reverse complement strand
GGTCATTCAATAATAGTAATCGAACATCAAATGGATGTGATTAAGACAGCCGATTACGTGATTGATCTAGGGCCGGAAGGTGGTGAAAATGGAGGGCACTTAGTCTGTTGTGGCACACCTGAACATATTGGGGAATGTTCTGAATCTGCTACTTCAAAATTTATTAACACGAAACTTGCTAAATAATTAACTACAGTTTAGTATCCCGGAAGTAACCGGCTAATGCTTGAAGAGTACTTGTTTAGTGACCGGCCTTAAACACTAATCCTTCCTCTCTTATTACATTCATACCTAGAGATTCACCATTTTCGTCAAACATCTCTTTTGTTAATCCCTGAATATTAATCAATCCAGAAACAACTCCTGAAGTCGTTAATTGCATTATTAAAATGCGTTTCGATTTACCTGCTCTAGATTGAAGCTTGTCAGGCATTATATACCATGCACCATCGGTAATATTTATCGAAGCCCCTAATGATTCAAATTCATCTAAAAATGTATAGTTAGGGGGTACAGCTGCTACAAAATTTCCATAGTTATCTACTCGATTTAGAGCTAGCCAGCTATCAAAAGCGAGTTCTGGGTAATCATCCACATCGCTCCTCTGAATAGCAGAGGATAAAGCACCTCCCTTTTCATGTTGGTAGAAAATAGTGGTCGTTTCAATTGACAACGGCAAAGGGATAGACTGTTCACTTTTATCTAACCCAAACACTGCAAGTATGCAGTCGCCTTCATTCTCCATCACTACATATACTCGATAGGTTTTACCAGGAACAATCCCGCCGTTGTTTATCTCATCAACTTCAAGCCTTACAAATTGAGACATCGCTGGAGTTGCACAAAGAGCAATCAACGCAACAGACATAAATAATCTAATTCCTTTCATTTTGATTCGATTTAATTCTTAAGACTACCTAACAATCCTACTTCTTTCTAGAATTCGCTTATTACCTCTAGATCTTCCATTTCTACTTGGCAACAAGTAAGTAATATTTACCTCATGAGAATGTCTTCCTAATAGATTTCCACTAGTTGTGAAATCGTAACTATAAGCTACCCCGATATTAGAATACATCATACCCATTGAAAAGCACAAGGCATCCCCTACTCTATAACCCAGACCTCCCCAGTATTTTGAAGAAGTCTTTCTATGGGAATAAATAGCTCTAGAGTAAACATCAATTTGTGCCGGAGTCACTTCTGTTAATCTGATCATACCCGATGATTGAACAGAAAGTACTCTACTTAAATCATAAGTATAACTACCCATAAACCTATAATGTCTAATCGACACATTCATAGCTGTGTCAACCGCCGTTAGACCTAGTTCATCCTCAAATAAATTCGAAACGGCTAGACCTAGATAGTAATCATTTCCATAAACTAACAATCCTGCAGATGCGTCTACACCGAAAGTCGTCTCAAGTCCACCTGTTAATGCTGGATCTCCCTGATCCCAAACATTTAAGTCTGTACCATCAAAAGCAAATTGTGTGCCTTGTAGGCTTAACCCAAAAGAGACACCATCTGAATTCGGTAAGCGTATCTGATAAGAACCAGACATCTCAAATCCTGTTTGGGACACAGCACCACCCATATCATCTTTGTAGAAAATTGCACCTCCTCCAAGTGACTCCGAAAAAGAAGTGTGGGCAGAGAATAATGCGGTGGTAGGTGCTCCATCAAAACCTGCCCATTGATTGCGGTATGATGAACCGAAAACCGTGTAGGCTTCAGTTCCAGCTACGGCTGGGTTGATAATAAATGAATTTACAGGAAAAGCTGTTCTTCTAAAACGCTGTTGGGCTTGAGAAGAAGCTGATAGGATAATAATCCCAAAAGTTGCAATGATCAATCGTAGCATGGCGTCAGTATTTTAAAGATACTGTACCCGTGATCGGTGGGTCAGATGGGTTTAACGAAATAACATAGTAGTAATCAGCAATGGGGAGTCTTTGGTTATTAAACCTTCCATCCCAATGCACATCTCCCGATTCAGAAGAGAACATTAGCTGACCATATCTATTATACACTTTAACTGTTGACTCTGGAAAATCAAGAAGGCCTCCCACTATCCATTCATCATTATATTCATCACCGTTAGGCGTAATGGCATCAGCGATGAATAAACATCCTTCAATATGATCTACAAAGTCAGAAACTGTGATATTACATCCGATAGAGTCTGTTACTGTAATTGTGTATGTGTCTTCCGTCAAACCGACAGCTGAAGCTGAGGTTTGTCCAAAAGGATCACTCCATAAGTAAGTAAACGGTGAATTACCACCTACAACACTCACCGTTATCGTTCCATCCTCCGCATTCCAACATGTAACAGGAGAAGGGTAGGTCGTAAGTAGCATATCTGTAACGATTTCAACATCTATACTGAATGTATCCGTCAACTCACAACCGAGGACATCAATAACATAAGCTGTATACAACATCTCGCTGAGGTTGTTTAGATTCGCTACATTACCCAAGGTGTCTGTGACATACCAAGTTAATTCTCCCGTTCCACCGGCTGGGAATATATCTACTGAACCATTACTCATTCCAGTACAAGTTGCTTGTGTCGTTGAAATCAAAAACTCCAAAGGAGGCGGAGCATCGATTGTAAAAGGTTCGACGGTTAAACATCCATTTTCATCTAACACGTTTGCAGTGTATTCTGATGAACAAAGTGAATCTAGTATGTTCGTAATCTCTCCCGTCAAAAGGTTCTCAATAGTGAGTGTCAACTCACCTGTTCCACCTACATAAACCAAATCAACAGCACCGTTACAATCACTTCCACAACTTATAGGAGCCGCTGACAGTATCTGTAAATTAATAGGTGATGGTTCTGTGATGGTAATCGTCTCCACACCTGGCGAGCATCCGAAAGCGTCAATCACTTGAACATTGTACGATCCGGGCACTAGACCAGTAAAGGAGTCTGGCACAAGTAAAGAATCACCGTTAACGTGTAAGTAAATATCTCCTGAACCGCCTGTTGCATCGCCTGATATAGATGCATTTGCATTTCCCTGACAGTCAATGTCTATACTTGTAATGATTGCATCAATGGGTAGAGGGCAATTAACTAGAATAGTTGTGTCTGTGAAACATCCCTGAGCATCAGCAACCGTAAAGGTGAAGGAGCCATCTCCATCTTGACAAACCAAGTTAGTCCAGCATTCATCAGCACCATTTATCGAAGTAACATCGTTTCCCGACGGATCTTCCACAGAGATCATTAGGGTCCCTACACCACCAGTAATGGAAGCGAGGTCAACACAAATTGTTGCGTCACCTTCACCATAACAAGCATTATCGATGGACATGTCGAAATTTGCTACTATTGGTTCTGGCGCGATCACTTCGAATGTAGTAGTATCTCTACAAGTAAATTCATCTAGTAATAACATTGTGTATATCCCCGGTGATAAATCATCAAATGACGTGCTATTCTGAGGGCCAGCAACCAGGATATTATTCTCATCAAATAACTGGTATGAGCCTTGACTCATATCTCCAGCACCTAAGAACTCAACTTCAACAGTTGAAGAGCCACCTGCACATGGGAGGATGTTTCCTGTAACTGTAGCTTCTTGCTCTATATAAATATCACATGGGTCCTCTCCACAAACCTCTGATGGCATTTGCCAAAACTGTACATCGGATTGCTGTCCTCCTATAAAGACTTGAAAATTCGCGTTGAAGCAAAAGTCACTACATGTAGTTACTTGAGCAATAAGGACTCTTAAATCTGATCCAGCTATTGCATTTATAGGACCTCCCGGTGCGAATACTGAACCGTTAACGACTTGAGCATCACAAACATCAGTTCCCGGAGGAAGTCCCACACCTTGTGGAATCATACCCGGAGCATCACTGCTTGCCATGCCTATAGTCCAGTAAGTATCATACTGCATGTCTGCAAAGGCACCTATCCAGAAACCCGAAGGATTCGTTCCATCCATAGCTATTGAACCAGAGACGGGATTGTGACATCCACAAGGTGCGTCTATATACATAGGTGGTGTGCCGAGAGCGGCGACATCAGCGTATATAGCACTTAATACATCTGTTGAACTTGTGAAGTCTGCGTAGACTTGATAAGTTACAAATCCATCTAAATCACCTGGAATATCAAATGTATCATCAGGTGTGGGGGTATTAGGTCCGTAGAAGGCAGTATCTATTTCTATAGTAACACCCAACATTTGGGCTTGAGTATATGAAGTGATCGCTAATGCGAATCCTAAAAGTAGTAGGCGAAAATTCATGCAAATAATTGAAGTGTCCAAAGAAAAAAGTGGCATTAATTCAAGACCGCAAAATAATAGATTTTAGCTAAAAATACATATAAAATACTACTAGCAATTGTTAATACGCATTTGTTGAGATAAAAGCATGCTCTTTGAGCCGTCTCGTTTAGCTTAATTTCGCCACAGAAATAATGACAATGGAAGCCCCCAAACCTTACAAGCCCACTAATAAAGTACGAATAGTTTCTGCTGCAAGTCTATTTGACGGTCATGATGCTGCCATAAACATTATGCGTAGGATTATTCAACGAACTGGGTGTGAGGTAATCCACCTAGGACACGACAGAAGCGTGGACGAAGTAGTAAACACTGCTATTCAGGAGGATGTACAAGCAATTGCTATGACTTCATATCAAGGAGGTCATAATGAATATTTTAAGTATATGAAAGACCTTTTAGTGGAGAGAGGTTCTGGACATATTAAGATTTTCGGTGGGGGTGGTGGAACCATACTTCCCGATGAAATCGCTGAACTTCAAGAATATGGCATCGAAAGGATATACCATCCAGATGACGGAAGAGAGATGGGTCTGCAGGGCATGATAAATGACCTTGTTTCCAGAGCCGATTACCCTACAGTCACCTCAATTTCAGATTTAGACGGAGCTTTAGACAGGTTAGACGATAGAAACATCCGCGATATTGCTAGATGCATCACGGCTGCAGAGAATGATGCCGAAGCATTTGCAAAGGCGTTAGCAAAAGCACACCCTAATTTACCAGAAGTGCCAGTATTAGGTATTACAGGTACTGGCGGTGCAGGAAAATCCTCTATGGTGGATGAGATAGTACGTCGATTCCTTGCAGGGTTCCCTAAAAAAAGGGTGGCCTTAGTAAGTGTCGACCCCTCTAAACGCAAAACTGGAGGAGCTCTTTTAGGCGACAGGATTCGAATGAATTCAATTCACAACGACAGGGTGTATATGCGCTCACTTGCGACGAGACAGTCGAATCTGGCGCTTTCAAAGCACGTTGCTGAGGCATTAAATGTGCTTCGTGCGGCTGAGTTTGATCTAATTATTCTTGAAACTAGTGGCATAGGCCAAAGTGATACAGAAATTATGGAACACAGCGATGTGGCTCTGTACATTATGACTCCCGAATTCGGAGCAGCCACACAACTTGAAAAGATTGACATGCTCGACTTTGCTGATGTTGTAGCGATCAACAAGTCTGACAAACGTGGCGCTCAAGACGCAATTAGGGACGTAAGAAAGCAATTTAAACGCAACCACGACTTATGGGAAGCTAAAGATGAAGAGCTCCCAGTAATCGGTACTATTGCAAGTCAATTTAACGATCCAGGCACGAACAACTTATACACTATGTTGATCACCTGCATAGCAGAGAAGACCGGTGCTGACCTAAGTCCTGAAAAAGTGTTGTCTAGTGAAGAGAGCGAGAAGATTTTCATCATACCGCCGTCTAGGGTTAGGTATCTGAGTGAAATTGCCGAGACGAACAGAGCTTATGACAAAACGATGGAGAAACAGGCTGTCGTAGCGGAAAGGGTTAGTGCGCTTAATAAGTCGGCACTAGAGTTTGATTCCGTAATCAAGTCTGAAATCGAGAACAAGGCAGCTGAAGTAAAACTGGAATTAGACCCGAAAATATCAGCGTGGATAGAGGCGTGGCCTGAATTAAAGGCTAGATATTCAGCTGAGGTGTACACGTATGAGGTAAGAGGACGAGAAATTAATATCCAGACGAAAAGACAATCCCTCTCACATCAAAAGATTTCTAAAATTAGCCTCCCCTCCTACTCTAGCTGGGGTGATTTAGTGCGTTGGTCTGCACAGGAGAACCTACCTGGAGCATTCCCATACACGGCGGGGATATATCCTTTTAAAAGGCAAGGCGAGGATCCTACGAGGATGTTTGCTGGAGAAGGTGGCCCAGAGAGAACTAATAAAAGATTCCACTACGTCTCACTAGGCATGCCTGCAAAACGATTATCGACAGCTTTCGACTCTGTAACTCTTTACGGAAACGATCCTAACATCAGACCAGATATTTACGGCAAGGTGGGTAACGCCGGCGTGAGTGTCTGCTCACTTAATGACGCGAAAAAACTTTATAGTGGTTTCGATTTATGCGACCCTACTACTTCTGTATCTATGACCATCAATGGTCCTGCTCCTATGCTATTGTCGTTCTTTTTAAACGCCGCAATAGATCAGAAATGTGAGACGTTCATCCGCGAGAACCGTTTGGAGTCAAAGGTAGAAGCCGTTCTAAAAGCAAAGTGGGATGATAAAGGCCTTCAGAGACCTTGTTATGAAGGGGAACTTCCAGAAGGGAACGACGGACTGGGATTATTGCTACTTGGATGTACAGGTGACGAGATACTCGACAAGGCTACATATTCAAAACTGAAGGTAGAAGCTTTAACATCTGTGAGAGGTACTGTTCAAGCTGACATCCTTAAGGAGGATCAAGCACAGAATACCTGTATTTTTTCTACTGAATTTGCACTTAGACTTATGGGTGATGTTCAACAGTATTTTATAGACGAAAAAGTCAGAAACTTCTACTCTGTCTCAATTAGCGGATACCACATTGCTGAAGCTGGTGCTAACCCCATCACTCAACTAGCGTTTACGCTATCTAATGGGTTTACGTATGTAGAGTACTACCTAAGCCGCGGGATGGACATCAATGACTTCGGTCCTAACCTGAGCTTTTTCTTCTCAAATGGAGTAGATCCGGAGTATGCGGTTATAGGTCGTGTGGCTAGACGGATTTGGGCTAAAGCAATGCGAGAGAAATACGACGCATCTCCGAGAGCGCAAATGCTCAAGTACCACATCCAAACCTCTGGTAGATCATTGCACGCACAGGAAATAGATTTCAACGACATACGCACCACATTGCAAGCTCTGTACGCGATTTACGACAACTGTAACTCACTACACACAAATGCATACGACGAGGCTATTACGACTCCTACAGAAGGGTCTGTTAGGAGAGCTATGGCGATTCAGTTGATCATCAACAAAGAGTTGGGCCTAGCGATGAATGAAAATCCGCTACAGGGCTCGTTTATTATAGAGGAGTTAACTGATTTGGTTGAGGAAGCTGTACTGATGGAGTTTGACAACATCACAGAACGAGGTGGAGTATTAGGCGCTATGGAGACAATGTATCAGCGTTCTAGAATACAGGAAGAATCACTGCACTACGAGACCTTGAAGCATAATGGCGAATATCCTATTATAGGGGTTAACACCTTTTTGAGCTCTGATGGATCTCCAACTATTATCCCTAGCGAAGTTATTAGAGCTACAGAAAAAGAAAAGAAGATCCAACTGGACAATCTTATCTCTCTCCGCGCAGGAAACTCTACTAAATCAGCCGTGATGCTTAAAGAAGTACAGGCAATAGCTATGAAAAACGAAAATATTTTCGAGAAGCTTATGGAGGTAGGCAAAGTCTGTAGTCTAGGCGAGATTACTTCGGCACTATTCGAAGTAGGTGGGCAGTATCGAAGAAATATGTAACCAACTTTTATCTATTATCTAACAATGGTAATAGATCCTCGGTGGGTTGTAGACGATATGTCGTGAGATCCTAATGCCGTGACTGAGTACATGTAAACTCCATCCGGAACGAAATGATTGCCGCCCTGAATGTTGTTTTGGCCTATCCACGGTTCTGTGGGGTCTTCTGTTTCGAAGACAATTTCTCCCCACCTATTGAGAACTACAAATCTGTACTGTATCGCTGTGTAACCTTGACCTAAAGGAAGGAAGCTGTCGTTTACACCATCGTTATCTGGTGTGAATGCATTGGGAATAAACATTCTAAACTCTACCTCCTTGAATTGAGCAATCACACTCTCATATGCTATGCCCGTTAAATCGAGAGCCATCTCCGGAGATATATCATTAGGTGATGGGGATGTAACATCAACTATCCATTTATCAAACTGCCATTGATCTGTAGCAGAAGCCTTAAAAATAAGTGGAGCATCAACTATCAGTCCGCTAGTCCAGTAATCATCTACATAAGCGGTATTCACAACCGTTACTGCTCCTGCACCAGACGGCTGTATTTCAACCTCAAGCTCCACATGTTCAATGTAGGAGAAATGTGCGGTTACGTTACCGGGCAAATTCACATCAAGAGTTGCATTCACAGAATTCATGTCTGGGCCTATAGTATTATCTTCAGGAGAAGAAGTCCAGTGTGAGAATTGCCACCATTGTCCAGATGTTGCTGCCTGCAAGGTATGACCACTAACCGCTAGGGTTTCCGTTGATGGGTAAGTAGGAATTAAAACACCATTTAAGAGAATAGACCCAGCACCTACTGGCTCAACATCAAAGACTATGTCCTCAGGCGGTACAGGAATCCCGAAATGAGCGATCACTGACAAGTCTCCCTCTAATTGAACAGACCATTCATGCTCTGCAGGATCTGCAAGCACAGCTGTCCCGGATGAAATTTCCCAATACAGAAATTGCACTCCATAATTTTCTTCAGCGGTTAAATTCACAGCAAGCTCCTCAAAATACCAGCCACTAAATGGAGCGTCTGATGGAGTAATTACCACAGTATTAATCTCAACATCACCTTGACCCACAATTTCAATAGTTAGAGTTACTGGCGTCACGTCGTAACAATCTTCCATTCCACTTAGCAGCGATGATTCGCATCTATCGTCTATGAAATCACGTAACTGTTGAATCTCAACTTGCCAGCCTGCAACCGTTCCTCCCCATGTCGCACATTGTCTAGGCATTTCCGGCTCTATGACGAGAAGCATACTATCTAGTACTGTATGCATATAATCACAAGTGAAATATGTGTTACCTAGATCAGCCCATCTGTTAACGTAGGTAGCAAAGAACTCTTCGTTGTCCATAAGAGCATTTAGAACCGGAATATGACCTTGCCCGCCTACATTTCCCATTGATTCGGGGTTACATGGGTCAGCATCAGGACTGGTGTCAGGAACTCCTGTATAGTTTATATAATGCCCGAAAGATGCGTCCATGTCCCAAAGTGCATATCTCCATCTCTTCGCTCCTCCATCTGGATGTCTTCCTCTCCACCATGCTGTATTCCAATTCAGCCAATCCATACATACGACGTAGCTATTCAAGATGAAGTAATCTATCAGACTAAGGGTATTAAGTTGAGTTTCTGCATACGCATAATTAGCAGCATCTGTCATATCCTGTGTCGTCGTGAAATTCACGAAGTCATACCAGTCATCTCCATCTCCATATTCTTCCCAAGTACCGCCCCATGTTTTTAAGAAATCAACAAAATGTCTAGGCTGATCGTAATATTCAGTAGTGAAATCAGTATCATCAACCTTTTCGCGATAATCATAAACGCCCCAGTAATTACCGTTGAGATAGACAATACAACTTTCACTTGTTCTCTCATCTAACTTCAAACCAGCTAAATGACTCAAAGTATGAACATATGAATCTCGAATATGCGCCCCTGGTTCGTGTGGGTAGTTATCGTTCGCCGCTGCTTTAAAAATTATTCGCTGAAACTCGTCTCTGTTTTTCTCGGTAAACAACTGTGCTTCTATGGCGAAGTCGTAACCCATTTGATCTCTAGTCACATAATCAAAGCCACGTTGACCATATGCATTTGAATCATTTCCGTGCTCATTACTGTCACCTGTAGCTTCAACCCGGAAAGTTCCGTCAGCGTTGAAAAATTCTATGTGCATGGGTTCAGCACCTCCATTAGGCCAAGCACCATCCTCTTGACCGTTACCACTAACAGAGACTACAGGGATAGTATGAGAGTCTACACCAGTGAAGTAGGTGTTGGTAGCTATATAACTAGGTGCTTCGTTTCCAGAAGGGTCGTAACAAACAGCTCTGACCACAGTAGTTGTGTTGATAGCAAAAGGGCCTGTATATAAGGTACTTCCACCATCAGGAGCGTAACCATTAATTGTGTACCTGATATCATAACCTGCTGGGATATTAATTGATAGGTTTAAACCTCCCATGAAAAAACCGGATTCGTTACCGAACGTAGGTGTAGGTGCATATACACTGTACATGTCCAGCGCATTGTTTGAAGCTTCAGCTGTAGGATTTGTACTTATCTCCCAAGTAGGACCACCATCTGAAGTACGCGCCCAACTGTGGTTTGCCTGTGTAGTAATCACATCAGAAAGATAAACGTACTGTTCGAGTATAGTTCCAGAAGGGTCACTGAACATAATAGCCTCACCCTGGCATTGGTTTACCTTGAAATTCGTGTTTAAGTTACCTCCCATATACAGGTTAGGTAAAAGCTCACCTTCTCCAGAACACATAACTAGTAGATACCCACCTGCCGGAACCATAGTGCCTGCAGGTATTTCAAACTTATCCGGATTTGATGGATTGTCAGAAATAAAATATCCACCTATATCTACTGCTATAGCATCTAGATTGTAAAACTCAATAAAATCCTCATTATCTCCTCCGACATTAAGAGTGTAGTTTGAGCAAGAAAACTCGTTAATTACAACTTGTGCATCTATACCTATATAAAAAAATACGAGTAATGATGCCGTAAGGGTTTGGCGAACTATATTCATAAACTGTCCCACTTTAGATATTATTTAACTTCGAACCTTCCTGTCCAAGGAGCTGCTTTAGAGCCTGTAATACGATAAATATATACTCCTGTCGTTAGATCTCCTTTCTGAAAAACATGCATGTTTCCGGAAGTTGATTCTAATCTAACTAATCTCCCCTTGGCATCAAGGACTTCTAGTTTCATCGGCTCTCTCGAAGGGTTTGGAAAAGTAAGTGTTGCAATATTTATCATAGGGTTAGGCATGAACTGAACCTCTCCTTGAACTAAACCCTCTGGAGAAACTGCACTGACGCAAGCATCTATAATATTTAAGAGTGTATTGTGATACTCTTCGTTAACCACATCTACGACATCCAAAAGGCAAATCTCATCTTCGACATTAAGCCAGTATAAACGTACTAGCGGAGTCCACTCGTAGAATTTCATCATGCTTTCACCTTCATAACTTAGCCCTATCACCTCTGAACCTCCCGGAACAAATGAAGGATCTATAGAGTAGTTAATAACATCAGCTAAAGAGATAGCTTGACTGATTTCAATACCACTAAATTCTAACTGATATCCCACAATTCTGTTATTAGGATTTAATACATATACATCCAAATACCCTTGTGACCAGTTTATATCACCAATCTTAAAGTGTGTCGTGTCATAGATATTCGTAATCTCCACTAAAGGAAAACTACACTTGTCGTGCACTCCGGTGCTGTCAGGGTGAGTATGTGATTCATTCCAGTATTGACAACGTGACATTAAGGCCGCATCTGAAACGGTGATGTCGTCGTCTTGATCAATATCAGTACAGGTAGCTACTGCAACATCATCTCCTAAAATCCCTTCAACATAAGCAACAGCGTCTGTGTATTCTTGTAAACCATTATAATCAAGATCGCCAACTAGTCCTGTGCCATTACAATCTCCATTACAATCTGAAGAAGCATTTCCGAAAAGTGTGCCCTCACAGTCGTAGAAAGGTTCACAATCATTAAAAATATTTACAACTAGCTCTCCTGTACTTCTATCAAAATTGACACATACAGAAGCGTAATTGTTAGTATAGTCAGTTTCTTCTCGTCCTAGAGCGTCTGGAATAAAGTCCCAATTAGCTCGAACAATTAAGAAGTAAGTACCATCATCTATATTAGTAACGTCAATCCATTGGCAACTTAGACCACTTGAGTAAATATCTCCACAACCAGCAGAGATACCCATAGTACTACAGCCATACTGACCTGTTCCTCCTCCACTACATTCTAAATCCATCACACAGAATCCATTCTTAAATCCGATAGGAATATATGTACCATCTAATTCGAAAAGATCATACTTTGCATATCCTTTATGGTGCCAGTGATTGTGGCAATCTGCAAATTCAAATTGATCGTTATTTGATGCTGGTTGACCTATGTAATAATCAAGATCACCTATGTTTTTAATGTGAGTCGTGAAACGAACTATTTCACGAGTACCGAAACCATTCAAACAACCTTCGTTGATGTAACAGTCAGACTCAGACACCTCCATCGTTGTTGGATAAATGCTATTTACAATCGCTTCTCCTACTACAATTAAATCTGGACCTGTACAAGCTGGATCACCTGGGAAAATACATGAGCCATTATCAACCTCGGCACTTGGGTTGTAGTTGCAAGCTTCAGGATCAGTACATCCAACTGGTGGACCAGCGTAAGTAAAAATCCAATCCCAATCTGCTTCACAACCACCTTCAAACGAAGCCCAGCGTATCCAATACGTTACACCTCCTTCCAGAAGCATAGTCTGAGAAGCTTCGTCACCGCAACCGCCCTGATCATCATCATAGTAAATTGTTCCTTCGTTAGAGTCATTGAAATTCGCCATGTCGCAGTATTCATAGACGTATAGACGTGTATCACATCCTGTTCCGCAACTACTAAAGTCGTAAATGCCATTAGATTCTGGAGTAAAAATATACCAGTAATCATCACCTGGCTGAGTTATAACATCACCATCCTCATTAGGCTGATCTAATACCACCGCATCATTACAAGTGTTTCCAGGCGCGCAATCGAACAGAACCTGGTCACCAAAAGAATAATTACCACCGGAGCCGACCTCTACACCATCTAGATAAAGCCAATACCCACCAGGCTCATTAATACCGTCACCGAAAGAATCCTGAATTTGAAAATTAAAACAAGGAAACTCCTCTTCCGTCTCCACACATAAAACAAATTCACCATCTCCCCCGTCTTCTATCTGTTCACCTCCAACTGAAAGAGCCCAAGAAATCTCATCTGGAAAAGCATCTGGAATGATTACAATAGTGACTTCAGTTTCACCGTCAATACATTCTGTTTGAGCTTGAACAAAAGAAGCCCCAAGAAGAAAAAAGGCATAAATCCAAACAACTCGCCGAGTCGTATAAATAAGAACTTTCATAAATGTTCGTTTAGGTTTCAACTAACAGGTTACATGTTGCAAATTAGCACACAACAGATAAACTACGAAATAATAAAAAGGTTGCATAAAAGGATATGTATCTTCGCAAAAAAAAAAGATGTCACATCACGAAGAACCAGAACAAAACGAAATTGGAGGACCGGTAGTTTTCGCACTTATTCTAGCCGTGTTAGATGTTCTAATTATTAGCTTTTTATAGACGTCGTCATTCGACTATAGTCATCTCTTCTACAAGGTGGCCTGCACCAGCATAGTGATCTATGACCCAGAGTACATATCGGATATCAACCATGATATTCCTGCATCTCGACTCGTCAAATAGAATATCACTCATGGTACTCTCCCAGCTTCTATCGAAGTTGATTCCCACTAACTCGCCATCACCATTAATTACTGGACTTCCTGAGTTGCCTCCTGTTGTGTGATTAGAGCCCGTGAAGCATACTACAAGCTCACCATTATCTGAGGCATAACGCCCCCAATTACCTTCGCGTAAGTCAGACACTAAATCTGTTGGGAGATCGAAATCCGCATCTCCAGGCTTGTATTTCTGTAGAATACCCTTTGCCGTGGATAGCGCATCGTAATGCATGCCATCATGTGGAGATGAACCCTCTACTTTGCCGTATGTGAGTCTAAGTGTAGAGTTCGCGTCTACGGGGAAAAGTCTTTCCGGAAAAAGCTCTCTTAGGCCTTTAGTGTATGATGCAGTCGCAGACTCAATAATTTGTTTCGAAGCACTATAGCCCAGTGCAATATCAGAAAAGTAGTTTTCTCGTAAACCTGAAATTAATAGTAGGGCTGGATCATTAAGGAGTTTTTTTATAGCTTTTAATTTTCCTTGTTTCAGTAACTCTTCTAACTCACTTGGGTTATCAAAGATTGATCTCTCATAGAAATCTTCAGCATATTCCACTCCTGAGTCAAAGCTTTTAAAATCTGACTTTATATCTTCTGACACTAATGACTCTGGCATGAAATCTAAGTAAGACCCTATTAACCCCCCAAGCAAGAGCTCATCAACGGCAGCATCATAATTCTTTCCGTAGTCTCTGTTAAAAGCCAGCAAGCCATCTAAAATCTCCTCATAATCTACCGATTCATAAATTTCCTCATAGTTCTCAATAAAGTCCTGAAACTCAAATGCGTGGTTTAGAATGTCTGGACCGTAATACACAAGTTCGATAAATAAAGTTCGGGCTTCCATAAAGGGGAAATATATCGCGTTAGCGTCTTGAATCGTGGGGATTACATCATCATAACTATCGTCAACAAACTGACTTGATCTTTCAGTGAACTCTCTTTCTAATTCTAATTTTTTACCTACTGCATTTAACTCTATCAACCCCTTTGACTGCCCTTCCCATTTCTTCCAGGCATTAGAAATACTGCTTTGTTTAGAAGCGTAAGCTATGTTGAGTTGGTCTGAAGAAGCACGAGCAGCATTAATAATTTCTAAACTGACGTCCCTCATTGCTATTCTCATCGGATTCAATCTTTCGACCACGTGCTCTACGGCATCGGAAGTTAGGTATTGCTCTGTGCTACCAGGAAACCCGAATATCATTGTGAAATCTCCTTCCTTAACACCCTCAATGGAAACTGGGAAATGGTGAGATGGCTGGTATGGCACATTCGACTCACTGTACTCTGAAGGCTTGTTATCAGAGTCGGCATATATTCTAAAGACACTGAAATCACCAGTATGTCTAGGCCATAACCAGTTATCTGTGTCTCCACCGAACTTACCCACTGCCGAAGGAGGCGCCCCTACTAATCTCACATCGTAAAACGTTCGCTTAGTAATTAAGAAATACTGGTTCCCGAAGTCAAATGCTACAACACGTCCCGTGAGTCCTGTGCCATTTGTGTACTCCTCTACTATCGCAGCAAACAGTTCTTTTTTGATTTCCAAAAGCTCCTTGCCCTCATAACCTTCAAGTGCTTGGGCTACTCTAGAACTTACATCCTCTATCCTATCTATAAAAGTTGCGTATAAATCTGGATTAGGCAATTCTTCTGCTCTAGTCATAGCCCAAAACCCATCCCTCAAATAATTATGTTCTACTGAGCTATGATATTGGATTTGGGAATAACCACAGTGATGATTCGTGAATAACAACCCTGCGGAGCTCACCATTTCTGCTGTGCATCCCCCATTAAAATGGACTACCGCATCCTTGAGACTGCTGTGGTTAATAGAATAAATATCCTCTGCGCTAAGCCTCAATCCCATAGCCTGCATCTCGTTTTCCAACACTTGCAACAAAGTCGGAATCCACATTCCCTCTTTCGCATACGACTCTTGAATAGGGAGGATTATATTTCCCATAAACAACAAGGTCGCTAATCTTAAAGCAACTATTCTATTGTGTATCATGATTGAATTTTACTAGCTATTACTGAATCACTGCTCTTGAGTGCCAAACTGACACTCCATTTCCATCCACTACTTCTAACATATAAATACCAGACTCATAATCAGAGGCCTCAAAAGTCGTCATAGGTAAAGCTGCAAATGATGTCACCATTCTACCACTAGCATCCCTGACGATACATGTAGAATTTTCTTTGACACCTTCGAAATTAAATGTAGCAACGTGAGATATAGGGTTAGGGTATATCGTCCACTCTTTAGTCCCCGATATATCGTCAATTGCCGCACAGTTCATTACTGTTACCACAATTGCATCTGAACTCTGACAACCATCATTATTAGAAACAGAAACTCCTACAACAGCTGTAGTCGCTAATCCTGGTTCAGTTTGCAGGATATACAACTGAGCTGTCGAACCATCTTGCCACTCGTAAGAATAATCACCCCCTGGCCCGAAAAATATATTCATATCTCCAGCACACATTTCCATGTCGGGTCCTAAGCTGAAAGGAACAATACCCATGTAAGGAATTTCAATATCCAGTTGTTCTGAACACCCTTCAGCATCAATTACCTGAACATTGTACCAACCAGACTCGGCTACTAATAGATCTTCACTGTCGAAATCAAAACCTTCTGGCCCACTCCAATCAATATCATACCCACCCGTACCACCTGTGATTGTAAGATCAATCCCACCGCTAGAGCCATCGGCACAAGAAGAACTCACAACTGAACTCAACTCGAGTAGCTCAGGATTTACTATTTCATAACTCGCGCTGAATGTCTCACCCGAACAGCCAGAACTCATCTCCACATTATACGTGCCCGGAAGCAACCCCGTTATCGTAGTTCCTGTACCGGTATAACCGAAAGGCCCAGTCCAAGTCGCAGACCAATCTAAACCTGTATTATAGGTGTAAATCATAATAGATCCATCGGGGTTGAATTCTGTTTCCAGAGCACAACTGATATCGTATGATGCTGATGTTATATATGGCTCTAGGGTTGAGGGAGCAACCGTTATCTCTGCTTCTCCAGTGGCTCCATACCACCCGTCGATTTGGACGAGGACCTGAGTGCCTGGCTCTAAACATGGCGTGTATGCTATACTAGCGTAGTTTGATCCCACGGCACAACCTGCATCGTCGTTAGCTCCTATTAATTCATATGTATCCCAGTTACCACAATCATCAGCTATCCAAAGAGCGATCTGTGTGTCAAATGTTGTGTTCTCATTACACAGTCTTGCTTGATAGTGGACTGACTCTTCAACTGTGAATGTCGCCCAAACAGAGACCGTAGCTCCACCCTCACACCATCCTCCCGGAGTGTTACAGCCTAAAGTCGGAGGTGCAACTTCAAAATATCCACTTGTAGCTCCCACTGAAGAAATCAATGACGGAGTACCATCTACTGCAACCTCTAAGGCATCGCATGAATTATCGTGTTCTATTAACACGTCTGTACTAACATCCAAAGTGAAGGTGTTACCGTAACCGGTTCCTTCGAAATATGCGGTTTGGGCTCCATTAATAAGAACCGTAAAGTCTGTTCCTCCATCTCCATAACTATCTACAAAAATTACATCCAGTTGAGAACCGGTAGTTACACATACTGAAGCTGTTGGATAAGATGTATTATTAGCGTAGTTCTCACCTTCTGAGGCTCCGCCGCCGTTGAAATCACAACCTACACCTTCGTTTCCGCCAGACATAAGAACCTCAGCTTCTCCACAGAATTGACCTACAGGGACTAACTCCCAATAAAGCTCATACGCCCAGTCGTCTGTATGGACTATTAATTGAACATAGGACTCGTCCTCAGCACATTGAGAGAAAGACGAAGTTTGAAAAGCGGATATAAAAAACAGGCCCGTTATAAAGAAAGGAATCAATTTTTGCATGTGTGCAATATAGTGCGACCTTTGCAACGATGATAATAATCCTCTCGCCTTCTAAGACTTTAGACCTCCTTTCTATCCCGGAAGATATAAATATAACACGTCCTGAATTTATGGATGAAGCTACCGGGTTGATGAAAGTTCTTAAGTCTTCTAATAAAAATGATTTGGCCCTAAAAATGAAACTCAGCGAGTCATTATTAATTACCGTTGATGCATGGCATAAAGATTGGAATGACACAATCAATGACGCATATCCCACTGCATTTACAATGAAGGGGGAAGCATTTAAGGCATTAAACATGCGAAGTCTTAGCAAGAGCGATCTGGCTTATGCCCAGGAAAGGCTCTTTATCCTCAGTGGGCTTTACGGTGCGTTACGACCATGCGACGGAATAAAACCATTCAGATTGGAGATGGGGCAGACATTCAAACCGGATAATGGTAGTGAGACTTTGAATAGATTTTGGGGTGAAAGATTAGTTAAATATTTCAACGAAAAATTAGGACGGGATCAGGTACTTATAAATTTAGCAAGTGATGAGTACAATAAGGTTTTATTAAAACCAACACTACAAGCTAGGGTAATCAATTTCGACTTCAAAGTGTCAACAGATAAAGGCCTTAAGAACATAAGTGTGTTCTCAAAACAAGCTCGAGGTGCACTCGCAAGATTCATAATCCGCAACCGAATTGAAAAAATTGAAAAATTGAAGAATTTTAACAACCTAGATTACAAGTTTAATCCCGAACTTTCGGGTCCAGAAAAATTTACTTTTATTAAAAAGACATGAAAATGAATGTGATTATCGCACTTTTACTCGCAGCTAGCATGAGCAGCTGTGACACCTCAACAGAGAAACTACCTATAACTAATAACAACATAACTTCTATGGACTCAGTATCATACGCTCTCGGAATTTTATTCGCTAATAACATTAAATCGGAAGGTCTAACTGATTTGAACCCTACAGACCTTGCTAGAGGCTTTGAAGCTGTGATGGACGGTTCAGCTACAATGACACCTGAGGAAGCAGATGGAATTGTGAGATCAGCAATGTCTGTTGTTCAAGAAGCTAAATCAGCTGTAGCTGAAAAAGACGGAGTCGAATTCTTAGCAGCTAATGCTTCGAAAGATGGAATTCAAGTGACTGAAAGTGGTTTACAATATCGACATGATGTTGTAGGTGACGGATCAGCACCAGATGCTAACGACAAAGTAACTGTACACTATAGCGGCACTCTGATAGACGGCACTGTATTCGACTCAAGCTATGAAAGAGGAGAGCCTATCTCATTCCCTTTGAATGGTGTTATCGCTGGATGGACAGAAGGATTACAGCTTATGAATGTGGGCGGAAAAACTACTTTCTACATCCCACAGGAATTAGCATACGGTGCTCGACCTAACCCTAATGGACCTATTCCTCCATATGCAGCTCTAGTATTTGTCGTTGAGCTTCTTGAAGTTTCTGCAGTAGAGTAATCTGCTAGAACGTAGAG